>Ga0307515_10009071_pt1 | contig 19295 bp, 19 predicted proteins | sample 17_EM_MG_FD_194513 | JGI IMG/M metagenome (GOLD analysis project Ga0307515, IMG submission 194513) | Populus trichocarpa ectomycorrhiza microbial communities from riparian zone in the Pacific Northwest, United States - 17_EM | ecosystem: Host-associated > Plants > Roots > Unclassified | place...
TATCATCTAGCATAAAAATCTGACTTGAATCTTCCTCGTGGGATCGACCCCTTGCTTGTTCTATACTATCTTGTGTGTTGTGTTTGAAGCTAGGGTAATTAATTTGTGCGACCGCGACATCGCAACAATGTTATTAAGGGGAAAAGGTCCTGCTAGGGGAGATCAAACCTATGGCCAGGAGCAGCAGAGAGTGGTGCATAATGTTGTCCTTCCAAGAATGGATCTGACAACATTTTGGGGAGATAATCCTAGGGGTTGGTTGAGGAGGTGTGGTCAATCTTTGGAACCACCAAAATATAATTCTGACTTAACTATCACAAACAAAATAAATTTGTAGTATGATCGTGAAAACCAGGTCGAACCCAAGGGAAATTTCGTTTAATTTTCTTAAAGTATACCGAAATGAGAAAGAACAAGGGATTTTAATGAAAAATTCAAGGAACAATAATTTTGAAAATAATAAATTGATATTTCGTTAAATCAATTCAAGGGTCCACACATCCATTCCTATAAATTTGTTGATCATCGAAGTAAAATAAATATTCTTTCACGTCAAGCAAATAAATTCGATATCCCTTAAAGCTGAGGGAAATTGATGAGATTACGAGTACATCAATTAGGATAAACTCTCTAATCAATTTTTTACCATCAAGCGAATGTAATATTGAAAGCAATTTTTATTCACTCGACAGTAGTCTTAGAAATAAAATCTATGCATTTATTCTAAGCAAACGTTCAAAAGCTTGACAATTTTAACTTAGTTTATTCTTCCATAATAAATCAACATGAGAGTTGCAGCAATCAAATTAATTCTTTTGCTTCTTACTGTAGTCCCTAAGAACAATTATGGATTGAAAGAAACTAGAAAGCATACATGTCATCTCAAAAGAATTCAATAAGCTTGAATAACAATCAATAGCATAATTCTGAATAAGAAAAAAATAAATACTTGAATTTGAAAGAATTAAAATGATAACGTTACTTCTCACAACGTGCTAATGGAGATGGTGTGTGTCCCTCTAGAACCGAATTCACTAGTTTAGTTCATGGTTGTTGGAAAATTAACAAAAACAGAGAAGAAATGAATGTTTTTCAAACCGTATTTCAGTTGTGTTCTGCTTTCTTTATCCTCCCCTTTGCTACCGAAATCTTCAGGATTCTTAGGCTAATTAGGAGTCTTCATGATGCTAAATTTGTTCCTTCTTTATCTGGTCTTTAAGGTTGGATAAATCTCTCAGAATTTATGTTGAAATCTGCTTCTGCTGCTGTCACAATTCTATTGTAATACCAACTCTGTTGCAATTTAGACTTTGATTATGACTTGGTTTCTTGCAATATCCGACCATCCCATCTATATTCTTTCATTCATGACATGTTAAAGGCTTGATTTGCACCTTTCTTGGGTCCTAAGGCCCACTGTTTTTATGTCAGACTCTCAGTTATATTGGGATGCTCGACACTATTAGTTTTCGAATCAGATCAGGGGACCCATTTCAACCAACCAAATTGTGTCTGGATTCTGTCCTTCAAAATGATTTTATCTGACTTTGAGTCCCTCATGAAAGTTGTAGTACTGGATGTGTAGATGAATTTGGGTTTTTGAATCTCCTGATTTTGATATCAGAAGCTCAAGATATTCCCGTTTGAATCGTTAGTATGAAAGTAGAGAATCCTACTAAGAAAATGATTCTAACCCGAGTTTGCAGGTCTGATTCGAGGTTCAAATAAGATCATAATTTTCTCAATACCTTCCTAGAAAGCTTAACATGTGTACTTCAACTTAGATTAGCCCACCTTCTCATTCTGGAACTCTAACTTGGAAACAAACCTATCACAAGAAGCTAGGTCCAAAACATAAAATGCATAATTTCTTATCTTTTAACGATTAATTCACGAAGTCTCTTCTGCATGCCAAACTCATAAAAATAACTTCCAACTCAAATAAGTTCAAAATACATTAAAAAGTATAGTGTAAAAGGAACAAAAACATGTATATTTTGCACTTATCAAGGTGCAAGAAGTTTTTTAAGCTCAACTCAACTTCTTTTCAGCAATGGGTAGAACTAGCATCTCTTTATCTGGAAGGAAAGGTAGAAATCTGGTCTGAAATCTACATGTGTGGCGTGGAAGGTAATATTGATTAGGAAGAATTCTCAGGAGCCATATGCAGCCGGTTTGGTAATAGAGCTGGCATTGTAGAGGAATTTAACAAATTAACACATGAGGGTGGTATTGAGGAATACGTTGAGAGGTTTGAGGAACTAAAATCATTAATGCATTCATTAAATTCCTTACTTCCTGAATCCTACTATATCTCCAGCTTCATTAGTGGGTTAAAGGAAGACATCAAACCTATGTCGAAGATATTAAAGCCGGTGACATTGATGACAACTTTTGATCAAGCTAAATGGCAAAAGGAGTCAAACAATGTGCTGGCAAGAAAAAACAAGTTCATGCCCAGGCCAGCAGCAGTGGGAAGACCCATAGGTAATCTTCAAACCAATTATGTGAATGATAACCAACAAAAACAAAAAGTTCCAGAGACCATGTATGAGTAAAGGCGAAGGCTGGGACAGTGTTTCAAGTGTGGGGACGAGTTCATACTAGGGCACAAATGTAGTGTTAAAGGACTACACATGATTGAAGGCAATGAGGAGGAAGAATTCCTGGATGTTGCAACAGAAAACATCATTGAAGAAATGACCCCTAATAAGAAGATTGGAGAATATGGCCTATCATTAAATGTATAGGCAGACAATTATGCACACAACACCATCAGAATCAGAAGCAGTTATCAGGGAAAGGAACTGGTCATTCTCATTGACAGTGGAAGCACACATAATTTCATTGATTAACACATAGCGGGAGAGTTGTAAATCTCTGTGGATAAATCCTTAGTACTAGCAGTAACGGTTGCTAATGGCAGCATCATGCTATATGATTCCTATACAACAAGGTTTAAATGGTTTATGCAGAACTATGAATTTGTAGTAGACTTAAGGATTTTGAAGCTGGGAAGGTGTGATATAGTATTGGGAGTAGATCGACTAAGGAAGTTTTCACCGATCCTATTTGATTTTTATCAAAATGAAGATTTCCCTTAAAAAAGAAGGAAGGATGCTTGAGCTCAAAGGCATTGTGAAAGTAGCCAATCTTTAGTGCAGGATAGTAGAGAAGGTTTAAAAGAATTTAAAGGCTTCCATCATGGGGTTTGTAGGGCAATTCTTTTTGGTAGACGCAACGACAATACCACATCATGTACTTGCTAATGCAGAAATAGTAGGGTTATTGGTAAACTATGCATTTGTTTTTCAAGAACCAATAACATTGTCGCCTACCAGGAAATATGATCATAGAATTCCACTAAAAACTGGAGCTCAACCCGTCAATTGCAGACCCTATAAGAGCTCATTCTTTCAGAAGGGGGGAGATCGAAAGGATGGTCAAAGAGATGTTACAGAACAACATAATATAACCAAGTGTCAGTCCCTTTGCCTTTCCTATTCTACTAGTGAAGAAGAAGGACAACACATGGTGTTTTTGTGTAGACTTTCGACAGCTGAATGAAATCACTATTAAGAACAAGTTTCCCATTCCTCTGATCGATGACCTGCTAGATGAGCTACAAGGATCCAACTTCTTTTCAAAATTGGATCTAAGGTTAGGATATGATCAAGTTTTTAGGCATGAAGGGGATATAGATAAGACAACATTTTGCACTCATCAAAGGCATTATGAATTCAAGGTAATGCCCTTTGGTCTCATAAATGCCCCAGCCACCTTCCAAGCCTTGATGAATGATATCCTAGAGCCATTCTTGAGAAAATTTGTCTTAGTATTCTTTGACGATATTCTCATTTATAATTTTTCTTTAGAAGCACATATCAGTCATTTGAAGCAAGTCTTAGAAACTTTTAAAACTAACCAATTGTATGCGAAGAGATCCAAGTGTACATTTGTAGAGCCACAAGTGGAGTATTTGGGACATATAATTTTAGCTGAGGGTGGCCACTGATCCTAAAAAGATGGAACCAATACAGGAGTGGCCAGTTCCAAAATCCATTAAGGAGTTAAGGGGATTTCTTGGCTTAGCTGGTTATTAACGAAAATTCATTAGAAAATTTGGTATTATCAGTAAGCCCTTGACAAATATGTTCAAGAATAATAACTCCCTTTGGCATGAAGGAGCACTAGAGGCCTTCTACAACCTGAAATGAGCATTGTGTGAGGCTTCAATCCTAGCCCTGCCTGACTTTACCAAACTGTTTTTACTGGAAACAGATGCCTGTGACACTGGAATTAAAGCAGTACTCAGTCAGGAAGGAAGACCACTAGCCTTTTTTAGCAAGGCTTTGAGAGTTAAACACTTGGGGTTATCTATCTACGAAAAGGAGTACCTTGATATTCTAATGGAAATCGACAAATGGAGGCATTACTTGGAATAAGATCACTTTGTCATTCAAACCGACCATGAAAGTTTGAAGTACCTACTCGATCAGAAGATTCACACTCCTATTCAAAAGAAAGGACTAACTAAGTTGTTGGGGTTGAACTATCGGATCATGTACAAAAAAGGGAAGGAGAATAAGGTTGTAGATGCCTTATCTAGGAGGAATACATAGGGGGAAGGAGGCTGGCGAGGGGACAAAATAGAAGGGGGAAGGTTCGCAGCCATAACACAAGTAGTTCCCTCCTGGTATGAAAAGATTTATTCCTCCTATAAGGACGATGCCATGCTATAGGATATAATACGGAGTAAACTGGTGGATGCTGCACTATCTTCCAACTTTACATATACTGAAGGCGTGGTCAAGTATAATGGAAGAATTGTCATAGGATCTGCAGGGTTATTGAGGGAAGAACTCATCAAGTCTACCCATGATTCCTATATTAAAGGACATGCTGGGATCCAAAATACATATAGACAACTTAAGGCTCACTTCTACTGGCCTTCTATGAAGAAATTGGTGCAAAGGATAGTTCAACACTATGACATTTGTAAACAAGCTAAGGCCGAAAGGGTTCCTTATCTTGGATTCCTACAGGCCTTTCCAGTTCCACGTGGTCCTTAGTAAGATATAACCATGGATTTCATGGAAGGACTTCCAAGGTCAGAAGGAAAAGGTGCAATTATGGTCATTGTTGATCGATTTATGAAGTATGGGCATTTTATCACATTAGCCCATCCATTCATAGCTCAAAAGGTAGCTAAGATTTTCTTGGATCACATTTATAAGTTTCATGGCTTGCCTGCCACTATATTAACTGATAGACTGATAGAGATAAAATTTTCACAAACCTGTTCTGGAGAGAACTGTTTAGACATCTGGGAGTAAAGCTATTACTAAGCACCTCCTATCATCCTTAAACAGATGGTCAGATCGAGAGAGTGAATCAATGCCTGGAAACTTACCCTACGATGTATCACTATGCACTACCCCAAGAAGTGGAACCACTGGATATCAACAACATAGTGGTGGTATAACAATAGCTTTCACTCGGCTATCAATATGATGCCATTCCAAGCATTATATGGATATGAACCTTTAGCAAGGGAGATGGTACTCATTGAGGCTACTCAAGTTGCTGTTGTGGAAGAATGGATACAGAGAAGGCTTAATATGGATCAACTTATAAGGGGGTTATTGGAAGGGGCAAGAAATAGGATGAAGCAGGTGGTAGATGTAACGACCCAGCTTTTCAAAGCCAAAATTGATGGAATTTTTTTCTCATCCAGTTTCGGAATGTTTTTCACCATATCATTCTTCAGATTTATCATTGCATTTTGTTCATTAACAAGGCACAATTTACGTAGGATAACATAAATCAACATTTCCATAAAATGGATTCTCAATACATGTGCCCATAATATTATATTTTCATACTCATAGGTTTACATTACATCATATTGACATACTCATAAATTCATATTCTTCTTCTAGTCTCGTTAACATCATGAGATTATACAAGAGTGTCGAACAATAAGTTACACAACTAGTACTTTCATTATCCTGACCTTATGTAATTTCACAACACGACATCCTCATTAGATGAATACCTCATATGTATATTCATACACATCATATCAACTTGTTCGCACATTCACATCTGTGTTCCATTTCAATTTTTCATTACTAGACTTTACAAAAAGGGTCGAACGACTAATTTAATGATTAACACGTCTGTTCATATAGAACTCATATCACTCATAACATGTGAATATATAGTTCTTTTCAAAATGTGTGAGCTGCGAAGCGGATTTCCCTATGCACCATGCTAGTATGATGTCCCCGTTACATCATAAGATAATTTCAAGCATTATAGGCAATTTAAAGAAACATAATAAAATAATATTAGCGTTACACTTCATTCCTGGACCAAAAGAGCGTAATTCTATCATTTCTCCTTACTTATATAAATACCACCATTAATAATTCACCAATTACTGAGGCTAATTACAATATTCAAACCCGATCATCCATCTCGAATACTGTTAGCCGAACTAATATTATTCTCTGTTTAAAGCATAACAATCATAGTTCTTTCCTATACTTGGTATATACAGAACATAGTACCCAATGAACGCATTAACTCTTGAAAGTAACTTATAACTCCCAAATTCGACAGTCCACTTAGGATGCCATTAGCCAAAGCTAATCATTTGTTCATCCCCGTCATCCACTTAGGATGCCATTAGCCGAAGCTAATTATTTATCAATCTCGGTCATCCACTTAGGATGCTATTAACCGAAGCCAATCATTTGGTTATCCTGGTCATCCACTTAGGATGCCATTAACCGAAGCTAATCATTTATCCATCCTGGTCATCCGCTTTGGATGCCATTAGCTGTAGCTAATCATTTGTTCATCCCGGTCATCCATTTAGGATGCTATTAGTCGAAGCTAGTCATTTGTTCATCCCGGTCATCCATTTAGGATGCCATTAGCCAAGGTTAATCATTTATTCATCCTGGTCATTCACTTTGGATGCCAGTAGCCGAAGCTAATCATTTATTCATCTCGGCCATCCACTTTGGATATCATTAGCCATAACTAATCAATCATTCATCCCGGCCATCCATTCGGATGCCATTAGCCGAAGCTAATCAATCATTTATTTCGGTCATCCACTTAGGATGCCATTAGCCGTAGCTAATCAATCATTTATCTCGGTCATCCGTTTGGATGCCATTAGCCAAAGCGTTGTCCCAGTCATCCATTCGGATGCCATTAGCCGAAGCTAATCAATAAGTTGTCCCGGTCATTTGCTTTAGATGCCATTAGTCGTAGCTAATCAATCATTTATCCTGGTCATCCATTCGGATGTCATTAGCCGAAGCTAATCAATCATTTATCTCGGTCATCCATTCGGATGCCATTAGCCATAGCTAATCAATCATTTATCGCAGTCATCCTTTGAATTGCTCATTCAAACGATTCACAACAACTTGACTTTCACTGCAACATATTAGCAGACCCTTCGTGATACTTGTACGGGCATTCCATAATAGTTTAACATTTAGTAACAAGATAATACGTCCTTTGTAATACACAAACAAACATTCCATAACAGTTTAGCATTCAATATAACACAACAATACACCATTCGTATTACTCATCCAACCATTTTTGAAAGTTAATGTTCAATACATTACAACAATAGATCCCTCATAATACTCATACAACTATTCGTGATAATTAACATTTAGTATAGTACAACAGTAGATCTTCGTAGTACTCCTACAACCATTCGTGACAATTTTATTTAATATAATTACAACGATAGATCCTTCGTAATACGTATACGACTATGCGTCACAATTACATTCAATATAATAAAATGGTACATCTTTCATATACTCATACAATCGTTCGTCACAATTACATTCAATATAATAAAATGGTAGATCCTTTGTAATACTCATACAACCATTCGTCAGAATTACATTCAATAAAATGCAACAGTAGATCTTTCGTAATACTCATACAACCATTCATCACAAATACATTCAATAAAATACAACAGTAAATCCTTCGTACTACTCATACTACCATTCATTAGCAACCCAAATTCATAATAGCCCAATCCACATCTCATAGTCAATTTAATCTTCATCACAACACAATAGTATATCCACCTCAAACAAGTCATTTCAGAACATTAACATTTTTGTCATTGTCTCAACATTCATCAATAACTCAATCGACATTTCATAGTCGTTTTGACAATCATCACGAACTCAATCAAACACTTCATCATCGTTTCATCATTCAACAAGGATTTAATAAAATATCACCATAAGTAAATCATTTCAAAACATAAACATCATACGAGAAAAATGTGGAAAACACCTACTTGCTCCACCTGCAGATTGTCCTTGTCCTGACGATGGTCTGATCCCGACCACACCACCTAAGACATCAATGGCCACAAATCAGTACATTTGCATCCTTAAATCACATTCATCACCACACTTATTTCAAGAGTCCATATGTTCACATTCAAGTGTTCCACATTTTACCCCATCATAAAATGAAATTGTTACAAGCACTTAAGTCATTTATGCCCGGGGAATCTATTGTAGAAAATCGGCAGCGAAACAGATTTGCTGCTAGCCACCCAATTCGGCAGCGAAAACTGTTTCGCTGCAGGCCACACAATTCGACAGTGAAAAAAAATTGTTTCAATGCAGGCAACAGGACTTCGGCAGCGAATACTGATTCGCTGCAGACAACGCACATTCAGCAGCGAACACGAGTTCGCTGCGGACAACACAATTTTGCCAGCAAATACTATTTGGCTGCAGACAACACAATTTCGACAACGAACACTAGTTCGCCACTGACAACACAATTTCAGCAGCGAGCATTGATTCGCTGCAGACAACACACTTTCGACAGTGAACACTAGTTCGTTGCAGACAACATAACTTCAACAACAAACGCTCATTCGCTACAGACAACACACTTTCGACAGCGAACACTAGTTCGTTGCAGACAACATAACTTCAACAACAAACGCTCATTCGCTACAGACAACACACTTTCGACAGCGAACATTAGTCCGCTGCAGACAACACAATTTCAGCAGCGAACGCTGATTCGCTGCAGACAACACAATTTCAGCAGCGAACGCTAGTTCGCTGTAGACAACATAGTTTCGACAGCGAAAACTAGTTCGCTACAGACAACATAGTTTCGGTAGTGAAATCTGATTCGCTTCTGACACACAATTCGGCAGCGAAAACTCATTCGCTGCAGGCAACACAATTCAGCAGCGAAACAGTTTTGCTACCGACAACACAATCCAACAACGAAAACTCAGTCATTGCAGACAATACAATTCGGCAACGAACACTGATTCGCTGCTGACAACACGATTCGGCAGCGAAAACTCATTTGCTGCAGACAACACAGTTTCGGCAACGAACACTAGTTCGCTACAGACAACACATTTTTGGCAGCGAAAACTAGTTCGCTGCAGGCAACACGATTCGACAGCGGAAATTGATTCGTTGCAGGCAACACTATTCGGCAGCGAAACCTGATTCGCTGCAGACACCACCATTCGACAATGAAAACTAATTTGCTGCAGGCAACACAATTCAGCAACGAAAACTCAGTCACTGCAGACAACACAATTTGGCAGCGAACACGAGTTTGCTGCAGATAACACAATTTCCGCAGCGAAAACTAATTCGCTGCAGGAACACAATTCAACAGCGAACTGATTCGCTGCCGACAACACAATTTCGGCAGCGAAAACTGATTCGCTACAGGCAACACAGCTCTGCAGCGAACACGAGTTTGTTGTAGATAACACAATTTCGGCAGCGAAAACTGATTCGCTGCAGGCAACACAATTCTGCAGCGAAATCTGATTCGCTGCTGACACACAATTTGGCAGCGAAAACTCATTCGCTGCAGGCAACACGATTCGGAAACAAAAACTCAGTCGCTCCAGACAACACAATTCGACAGCGAACACTGATTCGCTGCTGACAACACGATTCGGCAGCGAAAACTCATTCGCTGCTGACAACACAATTCGATAGCAAACACTGATTCGCTGCTGCCAACACGATTCGGCAGTGAAAATTCATTCGCTGCAGACAACACAATTTGGCAGCGAAATTAATTCGCTGCCAACAACACAATTCGCAACAAAAAGTCATTCGCTACCGACACCATAATTCGTTCTTTGGATCCAACAAAATCCTGCACATAACCTTACTCTAAGCCCGTTATCACACCATTTCGTCAAACACAATAAGAAATCAAGTCAATAGCACTAATATGTTTTCTATTTTGACTTTAGCATGGTCTAAGGTTCTAATAAGGTCATAATTCCTGCTTTTCTTCTCATAATGTTTGCATTCTGTCCAGCCCCTACCATGGTCGGTCTTCCACCTCAGTTTGTGTATTTAAATTCCAGTGTAGTGCATCCTTTGTTCCATGTATCGATATTAAGAAAGAAGGTGGGAGATGTGGCCATAGTTTCTCAGGCTCTACCAATCGTGGATGAAGAAGGTAGAGTCAAGGTTTATCCTGTAGCCATACTTGAGAGGAAGCTTATGAAAAAAGACAATAGAGCCGTAGTGGCAGGTTTAATTCAATGGTCTAACTCATTTCCTGAAGACGCAATATGGGAAGAACTAACAGAAATTCAATTGCAATTTCCAGAATTCAGTATTGACCTTTAGTTGTCAAGGTTTGTAGATTCTTGGGTCAAGAATCTTTTCGAGGAAGGGGTATTGTTACGTCTCAGGATGGCAGAATAAAGACTGTTGTGGGAAGGCAAAGAGGAGTTGGGAATTGAAAGCATCAAGGACATGCAATCTGCTGTTTAGTTGCTAGGATTCTGTTAGTTAGTTAGAAAAGTTTCTGTTAGCAGAATTTGTTAATTAGTTAGAGTTAATTGGATTAATCTGTTAGTAGTTGATGTTGATCCAGTAAAAACACATTATATGGATTATATTGAATAAGAAAATATTGAAGTTCAATTTCTTTCTCTCTTCCGCATTCTTCTTCTGTTCTCTTCTGCTATCACCAATTCTGTTCTCTTTCTCCTATTTTCTCAATTTGTTAAGCTGATCTTAACAAAGATCCAACTGATATGATGGCACAAGGTGAGGCACCATATATAGCATGCACATGGGGACGTGATGCTGTTGTGCTCAGATTGATAATTAGCATGGACAGAGAAACAAAAGTTCAGTGCCAAAGAAGAGGGTTTGTTTACACGGCTTGGGTCCATCAACAACTGATCTTGAGGCACCTTTTCGTGGGATGTTTTGTGATCCAATGTGAATATGGCTCATTACCAGAGGGTATGGTGAATAAGTGTCAATTGGTCCTCTTGCCAAATGTGGGAGACCAAATAATCAATGCAAGAAGAATGGGTGGAGAACTGAAAGTTGAAGACGATGGCTTATTTAGAGATTGAGAAAAAGCTTGGGGGAAGGAGGCGGCTGGGTTTAATTTGGCTTCTAGGGTTAGAAGAAGAGTTTATATTTATACTTTTCTTTTTCTTTTTTTCTAGTATTGGTTGAACTGGTTTGATTCAATGGTTCAATTAACCCATCATCTGTGGATGCAATTGAAGTTTGTGATACAAGTTTCTTCATTCGTGAAAAATCAGGGTAATTCCAGGTTCAACGACAAACATCTTTTAGGTGGTCAAATCAAGGCATAACCTCTTCAAATGACCATCTTTTATTGGTTCAAGATTAATTTCCTAGACCCAAAACAGCAAGATTTGAAGTTCACACCTGCACCTTCAAAAGAGCTATTGTACATGTAATATATTCTAGACACCAGCCTGCATTTTCTCCAGAAGCCTGAGAATTATTGAGCAATGAACAAGCATGGTTGTAAACTCTTCTTAATATATTTACATTTTCTCCATCCCATGCACAACAGCAAACAGGCAGGCTAGTATAGGAGGTAAGCTGTTTTGGTTGAGGTTGACGAGCTCAATGGCAGCTATCCAGTTGGTTCTCGCGTGGTATGCCCTCTGCCTTAAACAACTATTTTGCTCACTGCACACGGAATGGCTTTCTTGGGGTAGATGTTCGGTTTTCCATAGATTGCAATCTTTGTTTCAGATGAAAAACTTCAACCTGCAAGGCAGCATGAAAAATCCAGCACGGTGTCCGTGAGATAAATTAAATGTGGAAGATTTAAAGCAGAAACAATCTCTTTTAAACCGGCCATTGCAGTTGTTTCAGGCAGTTGTTACAATCATACAAGTTACATGTCTAATCCAGGACTTTAATGATGTTTCTAAGGTTAAACATTAAGATTTGATCTGGAATATGAAGAAGAACCACGAGTATTACCAGGAAGGATAGACAATTGATTTAACTGGACCTCTATGCATTCAATAAAAAAATGGAGCTGGTAACCTGGACTATTTTAATGTGGGAATTTATCCCCAGGGGAAAGTGCAAAGGGGAATTCGAGTATTCTCTCTAGAGTGCTCAGGGGCATGGGCGGTGGTGCTAAACTGGACAACTCAGCTAAAAAGATTTTGCTAGATTTGGTGTTTGATGCACTAATGAACCATTCAAGACAGAATGGCTGTTCAAAATAGCAAGATCATGAATTAAGACAGTGAAACATCTATCACGAAGAATAAATCTTTCGTTATTCCATTCACCAAACCCAGTATTTAGTTTAGAATTATTACCTGTAGTTGGAATGCTCTTGCCCTTTCTCCTGCAAGGACTCCCCTAGTTGAGTGTAGCTCCTACGACCCATAGCCAATCAGTAAAAATGACTGAAAAGGACCAATCATCATGATATGGCCACTGACAAAACTATCACAAGTACAATACCTTCTGAGTATCATCCAAAACAGCCTTCAGGAAAGCCACGTCATGTTCAAGCCTTACATTGTCAGAATGGACAATATTCGACAAGCTGTTGGCCTCTTCTTGAGCTAGCTCAACACCAGCCAGCTTTTCTTTCAACAACTCCATCTCTCTCACTGAGTCTACCAGCTTTTTCTCCATCTCTTGTCTGCTCTTCAGAATGGAGGATAGGTTTTTCTCTGCTGCTTCTCGACCTGCCAATGCAGCTGCCAGTTGTCCTTCAAGTATACCATTCTTTCTTATTAGAGCAGCTATTTTTGTTTCGTACAATTGATAAATACTTGCACGAGCCCCTCCTGTTGTACAATCACTCTCCGGCGATACTACATCCTCGTTATCTACTGAAACGTTTCCAATTCCTTGGTTGTGGGAGTTAGGAGTTTCCATTTCAAATATGCTAGACATCTCTGCATTAATTTTACTAACTGGATTGTTAGGCTGGATCGATATATCAGAATGATTACTTCGGTGTTCAGCAGCCTGAAATCAGCATAATGACTGTGTTAATGATAAATATAAGCGTCTCTTGCAATCTTACCCTCAGACAATGGCACAGAAAGGAAAGGAACAGTTTTACAGTATTTTCATTCTCTTTCTTCTCCATGGGTGATTTGACCAAGATATTTATACCTTCCACAGTTTAACAGTAATATTTTTTTCTTCAACGTAAAATAACCAAGACAACAAAATTTAATTGCTATCAAGTACAAAGAACATCCAAAACTGACTTTGGCATTGTTTGAATTCATAAATAGTTGAGGTTAAAAAAAAATAACAAAGACAGTTAATTGGTGAGAAATATCAGCTTACCGGCGATGAAGAATTATCATCTTCTAAGTTCCTTGCTGTCTTAGCAGCTATTCGGTTTTCTTCCTCGTGGTGAAATTCCTTGCGATGGGAGACATTTCTGGAAGCAGAATTTGGATCAACAAGCAAGGAATCTGACAAAGATTTCCTACCAGAACCATGTTGTTCAATTGCAGATGCCAGATTCTGTCTTGCAACAGAATCAGCTGAACGCTGAGAAGAACCGGTACCAAGTTGAGCAGCCAACACTGTAGATGATGAGCGCTTTTCAAACAGCAAACGACCAGGGCCTTTACTAAGAGCAGAATGACGACCTGTGGATGATTCATTCTTCTCAATGCCCATTACTTCAACCTGTAATTAAACATGAGGCAAAGCTAATAGTTTAGCAGATATGACTACAATCTCCAGCTAACCCCAAAAGCAGAAATGATGTCCATATCTAATAGACATTTCAGTCGCTAACCTGATTTGATGGCTCCTTTTTACTCCCACCAAAAGCAACAAGGAAATCCTTTTCCTTGTGCTGCACAAGTACCAGGCTGAAACCCTGAGATAGAAATAATATTTTTGACAGAACCTATGATAAAAAGAAAAAGGAAAATGCAAAAGAAGTGCATCCTCATGCTCTACAATCTTGAAGACATATTCGTAAACAACAAATCTTGTGATATTAAAAAACACTTGAAACCATACTGAAAAGAGTGTCTTTAACCCAATATTTTGAAGCATTTATGAACACAGGATTCTGAGTCTTGTGTTACAGCATTCTCTGTGATGACTAAGGATGAAGATCATTTTGCCAAACATTTAGGAAATAATACTAAACAATAATTTTTTAATACACATCGGAATGATAATAAAACTCAGAAAATCCACCTAACCTTAGTGTGATAAAAAACAAACCCACCTAATCTTGATTAAATTTGTTTCATATGCATGTCAACCTTGCATTTAGAGTCCGCATCATTAGAGCATTTATGCATCAATAACAAGTTCCACATCTTTGTGGATTGTTCACCAACTAATATAAGTACAAGGATCGGTCATTTTATGCTTCACCTTGTTCGTGGTGATAGAAGATGGGGGTGATGCAAATGCCACGGACCACTCCATTTTCAATATATCATAAATCAAAGTTTCTGAGTGCCCTGTAGATATTGAAAGAAACAGGATTCAGCAACATAAACAGAATACCAATGAAAGCAACTTAACTTTTTTGTAAAGAGAAACACAGAGAAAGAAATTAAGTAAACAAAGCAAGCATGCTAACAAGTTAAGTTATGACAAGTTAAGTTATGACAAGTTAAGTTATGATTCAACTTACAGAAGAAACACCAAAATATAATGCAGTAAGATAAATCAAATCACCACTACTATGAGCTAGAGATACATAACACATGGCATAAAAGCTTATTTATCCTATAACACCGACTCCAATCACTATCAACCAAACCAAGAACTCCAGTATTGATGAATAAAACATGTTTCTCCCTTTGAAGTTAAACAATTACAAGAACTTTAGGATTACATATGTAACTCTAACACACATGCAGATGCATATAAAGTTGCAACTTATCAGAAAAAAAAGATCAAATGATGGAAGGAGAGCATTTGCTTCTTAGCTATGAGGCATACGTTTTTTCCTACTTCCTCCTCCTGCTATGTACCATTTAGTTCCACATAAAACTCCACAACACCCAGCCCTTGGTGATGGATGGAAGCCCCGTATCTTTGTTCTCGACCATACCATCTGAGAAGAAAGATTTTACATATCAAAATGTAATATGAGATCTATTTGTTTAGACTGCAATAATCAACATAATGGAATTAAGAATGAATTTACACACCGTCTCAAAATCAAGTGAATATAAGTCATTCAGAGTCCGGGACTTGGAAGTTCCTCCAAATATAAGTAGATTTTTATCATCATAGAGAGCTGCTACATGGTTGGATCTCGGAGATGGTCCAGTTCCTCTGTTCAGACAAAGCAATGGCTATTGAAACCTTCATGAATATCTATATTGTATAGATTGGTAGATAGGGCACCAGAACCAACTCACGTGCAATGCAGAGGGAGCCACGTGAAAGACTTGAGATCAAACATGTGCAGATCATTTAGTTTTTTCCTTTTAGCATCTTCACCCCCAAATAAAATTAAAACTGAGCTTGCTCGGACCACTGTGTGACCATTGCGGGCAATCTGCATTAAGAAACAATTTTTTGTTAGGAAAGTGTATGCCAGTTCGTGTAGAGTTCCACTTGCTCCCCATTTTGGTTCAGATTTTCCAACAAACTGCAATCTCAAATAGATACATTGAAGAAATAAATGAGGGGTAACATGCTAGGGCTTGTAATGAATTTCCAGTAACAAATCTTTGGTCACAGAGGTCTGAATATAAAATGTCATAACAAGCTAGATTGTCTGTGAGGGTACCGGTATATCTCCCTTTGCTTCAACAAGTGACCAACACTCAGTTTCTGTGTCAAATGCCCACACTGCAAAAGCAAAAAAGACATTAGTGTAATTCCAGATCATGCATGAAAACCAAGTAACAACAACATGGTTGTGGTAAACACAGAGATATAACCAGAAATTCGGTCACTTGCTGGATCAGTTTTTCCTCCAATAAGAAGTGCCTTCTTCCCCCAAGAAACCTAAGGCAGACCAACAGCAGAAAGAAACTTCAGCCACTAGTAGATTTCGAAGCTCCACAAGATGAAAAGCTTCTGCATAACAACAGTAAAGAAATGCAGAAGCAGCTACTGGAAGTTCTTCATTATGGAGAAAAACCAGCACATGTCAAGTAAAGCCCATGTAACATATGCACAAGGAAGAGGAGATAATAACCTTTTTTATTCCATTTGTCACTCAATGGATCTGTCCTTTTATATATTAAAATTTTAAATAAATGTATCATACTGGAAAGCTTGGAGAAATGTGTTGTTTGTTCCGTCCACTCTCATTAGGATTTCAGTTATTGTCTTATGGATCAATCTTCTAGACTCAGCGAACAACATATCATCACTTAAATTTTCTTTGCTGGGCATCAGTAACTTTACTACTAACTGTAGTGAACGTGAACATTTATGATAAAAATTATTTCTATCATTTTGAAAATAATTTGCACCCCAATTTTTATTTTTTTTTAATCTAAATGAGTATTTAACCGGAAATATCATCCTATGCCAAGAAATATAGAGAAACAGTAAGGTTCAACATTAAAGGATGCAAGGCAAACCAAATGCAGTTAGAATGCTAGATAAGCTACATGACTATACCAGACAGTGGCCTCTGCAAGCAGGGATCTTCAATGGCAAACTGCTGGGTGACAAGTAAAGCTTTGATGAAATTGAAGTCCAGGTGAATTGGTCAAATTTAAGCACCTGAAAAGAGAGGGAAAAAATGCATATCAGCCTCCATACCAAAGTTTGCAACTTCCTGAAAATTCAAGAAATTCTCAAATGACATATTTGAACGATCACAGTCTAGATTGCCAGGTGACACCATTTTCTTGGAATGTAAATGATGTGTCCTGTTGATTCATTAAACTCTGGACGCAGTTAACGCCAATAAAAAACAATGGCATGCGAGAAAACACTCTCTACCTGTACATCATCTAACAATCCACTTCCAGATTCTCCACCAACCACTATCATCTTATTCCCAATGACGGTTGCTGCATGCTATTCAAGGAAAAATAAGCAAAGTCCCAACTTCCAACACACCACAAATAAGGATTAAAATTATCAATGCACTCTATTAAACACTCCAAACAAGAAAAAGAACCCATTAAATAACCTTACATTGAAACGAGGGTTAGGTTTATCCCCGGAAATAGACAACACCATCCAGTTCTCAGCATTATTCCCTGCTGTCGAGCTACTAATCACCGGCGGAGCAGAAGAGGAGCAATGATAATCAAGGTCATCAGAATTACTAGCAGTAAGTGCAACACCTTCACTCTACACACACAATTCTAACATATAACCACAGTGCACAAATCCCATTAATCGCAATCCACAAAAACACGAGCTAAGAATCTTACATTAGCATTATTATTACTAATAATTCGCTTTGGGGGTCTAATAGGACTCCTAATCCCTGGTGAAGAATCAGAGAGTTGCACCTTCTTGACCCTGAAAGTAACAAGAAACAACACATCATTGGCATCTAAGTTTAGAAAAAGACCATAAACAATCTAACTTAAAATCCCAACTGAACTCTATTGTCTTCTACAACTCTCAAATCAATAAATTAATTTACAAAAAAAAAATGCAACAATAAAAAAGATAAAATAAAGAGAACCCACCTGCCAAGTTTCATGCGTCTTTTAGAGAAACCAAACATTTTTGCTCAAGAACAGATCTTTCTGCTCCACTTCAACAGCTTAAAGAGCCCTTTAGAAAAGAGAGAAAGAAAAGAAAAAAGGAATCAAGAAAGCAGCTACATTACCATCAACAAAAAGCCCCAAAATAACCTCCAACACATACTAGTAGCCAAGACAAGCTGTGGAAGTAGAATCCACTAAAACAGAAGAAAGAACCAAAAAGACTTTCTAGTAGTTACAAACTAACATAAAGACACACATAACAAGTTAAGTTGTGTTTGGTTGCCAACGAAAAGGAACGAAAGATGAGACAACAAAACGAAAGAAGGACTAATGGTGGTGTATTTTACCAAGAAAAATGAGAAATGGCAGAATGGCAGTAGATGATGAGGATGATATGTGTAGTGATTGATTTCTATCTCTGAGCTTTAGCTGAGTTGATAGAGAGAGATGGAGACTCCCATGTGGTTGGTTTTATTATTTGAAACCTCATGAAAAATAATTAACACTTTATATATATAAAAATAAAAAATAAAACAATATGTATTTTTTAGCAGTAGTTTGCACTGTTCAGAAAGATTATTTGCCTTGCCCATTCACGTTGTTTACGGCCGATTTTTACCTTTAATATCCTCTTTTTTTTTTCACTTCGGCTATCAAACTTATTTATTTACAATTTCATCATCAAAAAATATATTAACATGCTTTTACCTGTAAGAAGTATTAACATGTTTTTTTTCTCCCTTTTAAGAGTCCTGTATCGTGTAAAATATTTTACTAACATAAATTATTTTACATATAAAATATTTTTTTATAAAATATAGTAATAACATGACAATGATAATTGAGAAGATGGTTCTCATAGTGGTGAACGAGAAGGTAATAGTAATATAACAATTATGGTTAAGAAAGTGGTGGTGGTGAGGTTGTCGTGGTGGTGGTGAAAGAAAAAATGGCGATAACATGACGCTAATAATAAAGGAGTTAGTGGTGAGGTTGCCATGTGGTGGTGAAATAACAGTCGTAAAGATGGTGACAGAGAAGGAGGAGGTGTGATGATGGTGAAATGAAAGTGATGGTTGAAATAATTGGATGAATGATATTTTAAATGGATTATTATTCGTAAAATATTTTATGAAATTTCATGAGCTGAAAATATTTTCCAGCAAATGAACTAAGTTTGAAGGTTGACTGTAAAATGTTTTATATTAACTAATTTTTTTTATAAAATATTTTACAGGATACAAACACAGGAAAATATTTCATGTGTAACAATCACTGG
>Ga0307515_10009072_pt1 | contig 19295 bp, 4 predicted proteins | sample 17_EM_MG_FD_194513 | JGI IMG/M metagenome (GOLD analysis project Ga0307515, IMG submission 194513) | Populus trichocarpa ectomycorrhiza microbial communities from riparian zone in the Pacific Northwest, United States - 17_EM | ecosystem: Host-associated > Plants > Roots > Unclassified | place...
ATAAATATACTATAGTAATTTTAAGCGAGAGTGTAGATTAGTAAGAAAATTGGTTTAGGTTACCTAATTTTACGTACTACCCTATTAAATCGCGACCGAGCGACCTTAATACTTGCACTTGCGATGCACCCCTTAGTATTACCTATATAACATTTTTATTGTAATAGATTTATAGAGCTTATAAAGCGCTTTAAAATAGCACCACTTTTATTTAAATATCTTAAGGATAGGTGGACGTAAAGCTTCTAAGAGCTCTATAAAATAAGGGGGAGCTATACACGGAGCTCTACACGGAGCTCTATAGGCTCTATAAATTTGTAACCTTATAACCTCTTCTTACCTCTTACTGCTTAAATATCTTCTATCTATTACTACCCTAGCTACTACTTCCTACCTACTACCTAAATGCCTTCTAATCGTATATTTTGTAACGCCTATAAGCAGTATTATTCTTCTACTAACTTTATAATAAACCGTCTTAAAGCTCTATATAAGACCTATAACTCTTATAAGGTTAATCCTTTTTATTCTCTTTTTACTTATTACCTTTTTAACTATATATAGGAGAAGAGAAAGGGACGGTCCTAATAATAACCTTTAACGAACCTTCCGCAGCCTATTACTTCCGCTACTGCTTCTACTACTACTTCTGCCGCTGCTTCTTCCCTTATACCGCCTATATTAATCCAGCCGCGACTACCTATATTAATCTAGCCATAACTACCTGTATTAATATAGCCGTGACCTACTACCGTCCGCCCTATCGCAAAGTAGCTAAATTATAGTCCTACTACCGTCCGCCTTACGGAGTAGCTAGATCTTAGGCGTCTTTAAGGTTACCTAGGTGTGAGACTTTTAGGCTATAGAGCCTAAATATTCTAAGTATTTAATTAGCTTATTTATAGGCTAAAAAAGATAGAAGTAACTTAAGCGCTTCTTCTGTACCTTATTATCTCCACTAGATAGTATTAAACGTTAGGTTTTTAAAAAGATTAAACCGTTAATAACTTCTTTAAGCGAGGCGTTTAGGAAGTATATTATACCTAAATCTATAGTTAGCTTTAATAAAATAATAGTAAGGTTTACTAAACAATTTATAGCTATAATTAAATTGCCTAGTAAGCTAGTACTTAAGGGCTTTGTTACGGCGTTAGTAAAAACTAGTAAAAACTAGTAAATTATAGCTAATAGATATTGGTGGATTATAGTGGACAGTTATAGACAGTTTTATATAGTTTTAGATAATCGCCGTTATATAACTAGAGGATTATATATAACGTTAAGCGGCGCCACCCTTTGTCCTTTTTCCTTTCTCTAGCTTTAGATCCTTATTTGTAGACAATCCAATTATATAGGCTTATATACGTCTATCTTACCATATATATACCTTAATTAACTAAGTTACTAATATTATTTAAAGCTTAAACCACCCTTTCTTCCTAAGAAGGAACTTAAATATATTTATAGGACTATAAATAAGAATAGAATACAGAAGTAGACCTAAAGACTATTACTAGAACTTAAAGAATAAAAAAGAATAATAAGACCTATAGAATCCTACTAGAAGTTACCCTAATAACTATACCACTATACTAAGAAATATAGTAGCCGATAAAGTAGCTGTAGAATCCTTATATACCTCTAATAGTAAAATAGTAACTAACTTAAACTTTTAGGAGGAGCTTATAGCAGCCAATACTAAAATTTAATAACTTTAAGAGCTGTTTAAAGCTAAAGAACTCCCTATACCTAGTAAAGAGTTATTAAACACCTAGAGACTTGCTATAGTCCTTAAGACCTTAGCCTAATATATAGTATTAGCATTATTGCGGTCTGTAAAGGTTATAAACCCCCTATTACTTATAGACGGAACTAACCCTATATTTAATAATTGGAAGCTTTAATTATAGAATAAGCTTAAAGTTAATATGGACTACTTTCCTACTACTTAAACTAAAATAGCCTACGTCTTTAGCCGTACCGGTAGGGATATATAGACGTACCTACGTCTATAATACGTACAGGACTTAATAGATCCCTTCCTCTCTAAAAAAGAAATAATTATTTACCTATCTTCTAATTATAAAGACCCCTTTAAAGTATAAAACGCCTAACTTAATTATAAAAGCCTAAATATAAAAACAACAGAGACCTTCTTAGCTTTTTAGACCCGCTTTTTATACCTAGCTGGCTAGGCTTAAATTCCCTAGGAAGATTTAATACTAGACCTATTTAATAAGCTTACCCTAGACCGTATTACTAGTTTTTACTACTATATAGACGTTAAAGGAACTTATAAATTAATGCTTAGCCATTAACTAAGGCCTCTACTAAATTAAAGTACGCGCTAAACAGTATAAGGCCAGAAACCCTTTAAATTATACTATAAGCAATATAAGAACAGCCCATAATATCCTAGCACAATTAATAACCCCTATAGCACCACCGGTATAGCCCGCCGCTAATTTAGTAGCTAGCTATATAGCTAGTCCTACTATAGGTTTAGCAAATACTCGGCCTATATATATTAACCCCTATATATAGGCCTTTAGTAATTAAGGAGCTTACTTATTTTATAGTTAGAACGGCTACTATATAAAGAATTACCTAATAAATATAAAAGCGGATAAAGTTCTATTAATCTAGGAGGATAATAAAGTTAAAAAAAAAAGAGGAACCTTAGAGGAGGACTCCTTTCTAGGGTTAAAAGGGATTAATCTAGGTCGGCTAGTTAGTAGAAAAAGCTATACTATCCCTTATACATTATTCCGTAATAGATATTAAGTTTTAACCTTTACTTTAGCCAACTTTAGAGTAAATGCCTGTAACGGGACTAGCCTAGTTACAGTAAGAATGTCTTAGTAAAATACTTAACAGATAGATTCTGCTAAGTTCTACTAACTTAATTAAATTCTACCAAATTCTACCAAACGAATAATTTAGTGAAACTAACACTTAAACGAATTCTGCCGAATTTTGCTAGCTTAATTAACTTCTGCTAAGTTCTACTAAATTCTACTAAAGTCCGTTAGAAGACTACGTACGTGCGTGTATATATACGTATATATTAACCACTAAGACCCCTAACTATTAGTTATAAGGTTCTTATGTTATTCTTTTCTCTTCTTTACATAACATCTTGTTCCTAGCAAGAGCTATATACCTATAGATTTAGATAGAATTTATATTATTCCTTCAAATCTGCCCTAAAGCCTCTTCGCGTTTTTATATTATATTGCGTTAATACTAATACCCTTAAAATAGTAAACAAACTTAAATCCGCCACGTTAACTATTATAGCCCTAGTTAGGGAATAAATGATTATAATATAATAGTCTTTTATAGATGCCTTGGCCTAGTAACGAGCTATACTAGAAGCCTAGCATTGGTAATTAATTAAAGCAATACGCAAAGAACTCTATAACGCTAAAGTACTTACGTTAGAGACCCTAGTACTAACACCCTTTATAAATAAGATTAAAATAACTATATTTAAGCCTAACCCGTTAAACGCAAACCCTAAGCTAATAATAGTAACTTAACCCGTATTTATAATAAACTAAGTACCTACTATAAAATTAGAAAAGCTCTCCGACCCTCTAATATTTAATAAAAATTAAAATAACCTACGTCCTTTTATAACTAAGCTCCGTTTTAAACTTTTAACAAATTATAACTAATACCCTACTAAAGCTAGCAAGGTTAGCTATAGAATGTCTTATTTAAGTAAAGATACTACATAAACTATAAACCCGTTCTTTTGTAATAGCACCTTTATTGATTTTAAAACCCTTACCTCTCTACTAGAATAAATATATAATAACGCTAGCCGCGAATATATAGCCATTACTAGGCTTAAAACCCTACGATAACGGAACTAAGACTTTTATAGTTTTTTTTCGGAATTTTTAGGCCTTATTAGTAAACTAGATTGGAATAAAGCCGCTAAAGTCGCTGCCCTTTAACGAGCTGTTTCGGATAAAATTAGAGCTTAGTTAGTAGGCAGGGATTTATTAAAAGACTTAGCCAGATTTGCTATAATATATTAATAAATTAATAAAGATCTTTAATATAATAAATAGACTTATTTTCTAAAGCCAACTATACCTTATGTTTAAAGCTCTACGAAACCGGTATATACCCTAAAGCGCGATCCGTCTCTAAAACTAAAAAGCCCTATATATAACCCTATAGACCTTAACGCCACTTAATCTTATATACCCCTAGGAACTAACGAATAAAGAACTTAAGCCGCAAATGGAGAATGCTTTAGATGCGGTAAAAAGGGACATATTTAAAAGAACTATTAAACCTACCCCTTTAAAAAAAGTCCGCCGTAGTTCCTCCTAATTGTTAAGTCGCACTTATCCCTTAAATCGTACTTACTCCTTAACTTATACTTATTCTATATATTATACCTAGTTGCTATAAAGTATCTTACCTTTAGTTAACTTGGGAGACAAATCGTTATAAGGCTAAGTCGCGCCTTAGGATAGAAGGTAGAAGAGTATAAGTGTCTAGGCTCTTTTAGCGCTAATACACAATATAACTCCCTTAATGTACTTAGTGAAATTTAAATACTTAGGAAATAGAATAAAGTATAAATTCTAATAAATAGCGGAGCTACTAGCATAGGCTTTATTAACACGAACTATGCGAAAACTTAATATCTAAATCTAAAAGAACTTAACTAACTATAAGGTTTGTAAGGCTTTAATGGTAAACCCTTAATATATGGCGAATTAATACACTACGCCCTTATAAAACTGCGGATTGGTAAATACTTGGAATATATTCCCCTATTTATAACCCCTTTAAAATAATATAAGATAATACTTAGATATGGATGGCTAAAACGACACAACCCTTTAATTAGCTAGGTTAAAGAAATACTAAAATTCCGTATAACCTACTACCGAAGTTATTATTTAAAATACTATATACCCTATAAACATATATAAGACTATTTAAATTTAATATAGTATATATTGCCCTTACTATAAACTTTAAACTAATATAATAAAGCTATAACCGCCGATCGCGGTAAAGAATGTAAAGGTAATATGCCGAAACCTCTTAAAATTTATATAATATAAGCCGCACCTTTTATTTTGTTAGTAAGAAAATAAAATAATAAGATCTTTGCTATAACAATAGAAGATATTAAAAAAGCGCTAGAACTAAAGCAATATATTAACCCTTAACCTCTTATACCTAAAGAGTACCATAATCTAATTAATAAGTTTAAAAAATAATTTATAGACTAGCTACCCCTATATTAGAATATATACGATTTTAAAATAGAATTTAAACCTAGTATAATACTAAATTTTAGTCCGCTGTACGGAATGTTATAAGGAGAGCTACTTATAATATAATAATACCTTAAAGAACATCTAGAGAAAGGATTTATTCGCCCTAGTTAATTACTATTTATTTTACACATACTATTTATTAAAAAGCTAAAAAAAGCTTAAGATTTTATATTAATTACTAAGCCTTAAATATAATTATAATTTAAAACTAATACCTATAGACCCTAAAAAGGTTGCTGCAATTATAAACTAGGAAAGCCCTATTAATATATAAGATATTTAAGGATTCCTAAGATTCGCAAATTTCTATTATTAATTTATTAATTACTTCTTAAAAATCGCCTAGCTATTAATAATTCTAATAAAGAAATTTTTAAAAATTAAATAGACCCCTAGATGTAAACAAGCTTTTAATAACTTAAAGCGCCGTTTTATAACTGCTTTAATTCTCGCCTACTTTAATCTTAACCTTAAATATATTATTAAAATAGACTCGTCCAACTATGCGCTAGGAGGAGTATTATTGCAATATAAAAAGAACGGTAAGCTGCGTCTAGTAGCCTTTCTCTCCCAAAAACTTACCCCTGCCAAATTAAACTACGAGATATACGATAAGGGGCTACTTATAATTATTAGATGCTTTAAATAGTGGCGTCTAGAGCTTAAAGGATTGTTATTTCTAATACGTATATTAACGGACTATAAGAACTTGTAGTATTTTATAACTATAAAGCAATTAACGCAGCGCCAAATTCGTTAGGCTAAATACCTCTTATAATTTAAATTTAAGATTATATACTAACCTAGTAAACTTAATTAGAAGCCTAACTTATTAACGTAACAATTATAGGACTTACTAGTAAATGTCTCTAATAAACAAATTATAAATTAATTGCGAATTCTACTACCTTCTAAACACTTTAAAAACCTACGCCCTATGTTTCTAAATACGGAACTTAATTAAACCGAATTAGAAGTAGATAAATAGGATATAGAAATTAACGAGCTAATAGAGTATAAATATAAGAACGACTTATAGATTATAGATATAATAAAGGCGATTTAAACAGGAAAAAGATAATATAAGGATATTACACTAGCGGAATGCGAGATTCGTAACGACCGATTATACTATTAATAAAAGATAGTAGTCCTAAGTTTTAAACCCTTACGATTTAAGATACTTAAATATATATATAACTCTCTCGTTATAGGACATCCTGGCCGTATAAAGACGTATAAAATAGGTTAGTAAGTATATTACTAGCCTATAGTATATAACTATATACGAAAATATATCTAAGTATACAGAACGTGCGTTTATAGAAAGACTTCTTATGTAAAGAAATAAGGAGTACTTTAACTATTACCAATTCTAATATAAAGATGGCGTAATATCTTAATTAACTTTATGGTAGACCTACCTAGCAGTAATAAATTTATAAATATTATAGTAACAGTTAACCGCCTTATGGAAATGCAATATATAGTTCCTATAGGCTTAATTAATACTATCTTAGTAGCCAAATATTTTATTAAATACGTCTTTAAGCTATACAGACTTCTAAATTTAATAATATCTAACTAGGGAAGCTAATTCGTTTTAGACTTTTAGTAAGCCCTATATAAACAGCTGGATATATAAACACAACTCTTAGCTATATTTTACCTAGAGATAAACGGCTAAACTAAAATTACGAATGTAATTATAGAATAATACTTATAAATATACTGCTCCTACCTATAAGACAACTGGGAAAAATAGCTGCCCTTAGCTAAGTTTACTGCGAATAATATAATAAACAAATTAATAGGCGTAATATTGTTTTACGTAACTTATAGATAAGACCCCTAAAATTAATATAACAGGACCTATAATTAAGAGGATTTGGTTAATTAACGTATATAACTTTATTAATTAAATAAAGTAGTTAATAGAACTACTATAAAGCCAATTAGCGTACGCTTAAATAATATAGGAATAGCATATAAATAGAGGACGAGCTCTCGCGTAGGACTTTAAAGAAGGTAATATAGTTTACCTAAATATATAAAACATAAAGACTTAACAACCTTTAAAGAAACTTAATTAGAAGTTTGCAGGCCTATACTAAATTAAGAAGAAACTAAGCCTATATGCCTATAAGCTTAAACTACTAACTAAGATAAAAATACACCCAACGTTTTATATAAGCTTACTGTAACCTTTAAAAGGTAAACCTTTAACTTATAAAGTGCCGCCGCTACCTTTTATAATTATTAATAACGGTAATAGTTCTTACTTTATTAACTTAATTAATAATATATAATAAAAAACATAATCTAAACAATTTAAACTTCTTATTAAGTAAAAAGGATACGAAATATAAACCTAGGAAACTTATAACTAGATTAAGGCCAACGCGCCTTTTTTAGTAAAAGAATTCCATAAGGACTATCCTTTACGGCCTACTCTAGCTAGATAGACACGATATAAAGGCAAATAACTGCTACCTAACACGAATACATAAAAAACGATAGTAGGAAACTTAAAATTAAAATGAACTTAAAATAAATTACAATACTTATAAAATGGTAAATTAAAAGCCTTAGAATGTTAAAGTATTTAAGCCTCCGGCTAAAGGAGGGGGGGGGAGGAGAGGGGTAGTATAATAGGACTAGCCTAGTTACAGTAAGAATATTTTAGTAAAATACTTAATAGATAGATTCTGCCAAGTTCTACTAACTTAATTAAATTCTACCAAATTCTGCTAAATAAACGATTTAATAAAACTAACGCTTAAACGAATTCTGCTAAATTCTGCTAAATTCTATTAAAGTCTGTTAAAAGACTGCGTACGTGCGTGCGTATATACGTATATATTAACTACTAAGACCCCTAACTATTAGTTATAAGGTTCTCGCGTTATTCCTTTCTTTTCTTTATATAACGTCTTATTCCTAGCAAGAGCTATATACCTATAGATTTAGATAGAATTTATATTATTTCTTTAAATCTACCCCAAAGCATCTTTGCGCCCTTATAATGCCTTTACCTTAATAGATACCTAGTATGCTATAAAGCTAGCTAACTTTTTAAATATACCTATTAAAGAACTACTTAAACTAATTTCTATTTGTGGGTATAACGGGCAAATAGGGCTACTTATTATAACTATCTTATATATTTACCTTTATGTTAACGGATAAAGGTAGTATAATATCCCTTTTCTTATTACAGACCTAGGAAGCCATAATATAATCTTAAAAAAATAGCTAGCCTATTTAGGCTTATAGCTTAATGTATAGAGTAGGCGGCTTATCTAGCCTAAAACCCTACCCTTAACCCCCTCTTTTATAAAAGAAATTAGTATTATAATAGAAAACCTTATACGGCCCTAGATTAATACTATTTACTAGGTAGATATTATGCGTAAGGACTAGGCCTTTAAGAAAGATATACAGCTTAGCCTGTAATAGATCTATATACTACGCCGCCCCTAGACTAGCTATATTATACTACCTATACTAAAGACCTAGAAAGCTAGGAATATTAGACGCTATACTAAACTAATAAATAGGAAAGATAACTTATAGAAAATAGAACGTAAGCTAAGAAAGACTATAAACCCTATACCGCAAAATACACCCTAATAGATATCTATAGAGAAACTAGCGGACCTCCTACTAGTTAATATCTGCTATATTAGTGCCATAGGATTCTACTAGAACTTAGTTTAGCCTAATACTATTGCTTTTATAACTAGCTTATATAAAATTAATTAAATAATTAAGGAAAAGGAAAGTAAGCTTAACGGATAAGAAAGCGAGCTTATAAATAAGAAACTGGTAAAATAAAAGCTGCCCTATTAATACTAGAAATTTAAGGATATATTCTCTAAAGTAGCGTTTAATATACTTTTACCTTACTAACTATATAACTATAAGATTAAGATTAAGCAGGGTAAGGAGAATACCCTTAGCTTTAGCCCCCTTTATAAGTAGTCTATTACTAAATTATAGGCTATAAAGTAGTATTTTATTAATAACCTAAATAAGGGCTTTATTAAGCCTAGCTAAGCCTCTTTTACTTTACTTATTTTCTTTATTAAAAAGCTAAACAGAGGACTCCGCTTCTATATTAACTACTATAAGCTAAATAATATAACCTATAAGGACCGCTATCTACTACCCCTATTTAATAAAACTCTAGCCTAAATAAGTAGAGCTAAGGTCTTTATAAAGCTTAATATCCACTAGGCCTTCTACTAAATTAGAATAAACCCTAGGTCTAAGGATTTTATTATATTTTAGACCTATTACGGAATGTATAAATATAAGGTACTCCCTTTTAGACTAACTAATAAACCAGTTATATACTAGCGGTATATAAATAATATACTCTTTAACTACCTTAATAACTTCTATATAGCCTATCTAGATGATATTATAATCTACTCTAAGAATAAGCTAGAATATAAGGAGCACGTCTATAAAGTCCTATAATAGCTCTATAAGGCTAGCCTCTAGGTTAATATTAAGAAGTTAGAGTTTAGTATTAAGCGTATAAAGTACCTAAGTTTTATTATTAGTATAAATAGAATTAAAGCCAACCTAGAGAAGACGGCCGTAATTAACTAGTAGGTATCCCTATAGACTATAAAGGGGGTATAATTATTTTTAGGTTTTTATAACTTCTACTAATACTTTATTAAAAACGATAGCAGAATCGCCTAGCCTCTTAACCCTTTTACTAAAAAAGATTAACCCTTTTTGTTACGGACGCTTTAAGTACAATGCTACGACTACTTGGAGAGGAGTTGGAAGAAGCTAGTTGGTTAATATAAGCACGGTCCAGTATGGAGCCAGTGGAACCATATAACGAGGAATGGTAAGCAAGTCATATAATGTGCTATGTAAGGGACAAGAGGAACGGGAGGAACTTACGTATCTTATATATAATGCGTACCTTATATATAAGGAGGGTTTCCTAGGAGTACGATTGTGTATTTAAAGGACCATAGTCCCTACTTTAGATAGTTCTTTCCTTGTAGTAATTCTTAGAATATAATTAGAGTTAATTTATTAGGCAACTACTCCACTAGTTGTTATTACGTTGTTAACTTACTTATAATACTTATACACCTAGCCTAATAACGAGCCTACCGTAGTACTTGCTATAAGGTTTCGTTATATAATTACTACCTAGTTATGGTTTTAATAAGTTAAACAATATGCTACTAAAAGCAGCCACTATAACGCCATCAACGGTAGCAACTACTTTAAGGTCTGGAGGCGACACTAGTATAGTAAATACTGACTCGTAACAACCTATGACGGTTAGATAACTATAAGAGATAGTTAACTAGTTAATAGAGAATAATGCGACACTTAAATAAAGGATTAATGGGATAGGCGTAGTAAAGGTTAAGTTACTATCGATTGAAAGATTCTTAGGAGAAAAATTAAAGCTTAAAGGATTTCTTATATAAATGTACTTTAAGGTAGCGCAGGAAGGAGTAAAGCTAGTAATACCTATAGATTAAATAGCTTACGCGGGGTTATTCTTATTAGGAAGAGCACTTAAATAGTTTAAGCCTTATTTTATAGAAATACAAGTAAATAGAATAACAACCACTAATTAAGAGGTGCGGTTTATGTTCTTAAGTTAGGAAGGATTTACGGAGCGACTTACGCAAATATTCGGAGACCTAGAGGCAGTGACTATGGCAAAAAGAAAACTTTAACATATTACGCAACGAACCTTAGCAATTAAGTATATAACATAGTTCTAAACGCTAGCTATATAAGTTAAGTGGAATAATAGGGCGCTTATAGCACAGTATAAATAGGGACTTAAGGCTAAAGTTTAAGATATAATTATTCTAATGGAAGATGCGGACACCCTAAGGGAATTAATAGATTAAGCGATAAAGATTAATAATAGGATCTTCTAAAGGGAATAGACTAAGAGAGGTTAGGATAGAGTTCTATAGTTATATAAGGCGTAGAGTACGCAACAATAAAAGCTAAGTTAGAAACTATGGTATGGCGTAGAGCTAATGGACCTAAGTAGTACTAAAGAAGCCTATAAGAGATAGAGTAAGAAACTATGGAAACCTAGAGGTTAAGGATCTAGTAATTATAGGACTAAGGAGTAAAGGCTAAATCAGGGATCTTACTAGCAGAAGACGTTTAGGCGAACTCTATAGCAAAGTTAATGGTTTAAAGACGGAGTTTATATAAATTATAGGAAATAGGGTCATTTCGCGAGGGATTGTAAAGATAGTTAGAGTTATTATGTAATAAAGGGAACCTAACTAGCAGAAGATATACATATATAGAGGGACGATAGTATACTACAAGGAATAAAAGAATGTTTAATCCGAAGTTTCGCGTTTTGTTATAACAACGCATACTAAATTTATAAAGACGCTAAGTACGGCGTAAGCTATTAGCTATAAGAGCTAGAGTTAAAAGGACTTAGAGGAACTAAAGAGTTAGATAAAAAATAGGATCGACTCTACGAGCTAGATTAGAATGTTACAGTAATATGCGGATAATAATTAGTAACGATAATAATAGAATTGGAGTATTTATTAATTAGTAGCGATAAGGACAGTAAAGGAACTAACTAGGAGTATTTAAACCTTAATAATGTAATAGAAGTAGAGACTGAGACCGCTATAGAGCAAGGTTTAGTAACGGGTATTATAATACCGTTGGATACGGCATCTATTGCTTTATAAGATGGCAGGAGTAGTATCTAAAAGAGATTAAGCAAGTAGACGACCGCTAGTGCTAGCTTACCACTTAATAAAGGCAAAAGGCTAAAGGCTTAAGATTCTTAAGACGAGATAAGAGAGATCTAAGATTCTAAAGACAGGATGAGGATAGCTTAAGGACCTATAATAGATGAAAACTAATAGAGCAGAGCAGTAGCTTAGTTTAAAGATATACGAATGAGCTCGGGATAGAGTTTCCCACAGGTATTATATTCTCAAGACGAGATAGATAAGATTTAAGATTCTTAAGATAAGATAAGAATACTACGGACGCCTAGTTAGACTAAGGCGGGAGCTAAGCTTAAGTTAGAAGTAAGCTTAGAATTAAAGAATTTAAGGGATTAAGAATTTGGAGTACGAATAAGGACACCTATAGGCAAGAAGTAAGGAGCTTCTTTATAGATTAGAGAATCTGCGATATAAACAGCAGTTAGATTGGGAGACAGATATATAGACCTAAAAGACTTACTAAGGGAATATAGTGTTTAGCCTGAAGATCGAAAAGTTAATACTAAGGTTAAAAAGTATAAGGACGTTAAGGATTTATCGGAAAAACGATGACCATAAGAAAGTATGGGAGAATTTAGATAATGAATCTTTGTATAGCAGAAGCAATCTATAGAGCTAAAAATGCCAGATTACTTTAGGAAAAAGACACCTATATGGAAGGTTATTAATAGGCTAAAGGTAGGTACACCTAGAGCTAAGTGGCTTATGGAACTAGAAGAAGAAGAGAATTTAGGGATTCTAACTAGATTCCAAGAACAATATATAAAAGGCTGTTATAAAGCAGTAATAAAAAAATACTTCCTTACGGACAGATTATATATACTTAGTAAGCTATACTGAAAGTGGTTTAGGTAACGACATAATAATAAGTAGGAAGACTTTTATATGTGGTTAGATGAAAAGGTTATACTAAATTAAGCAATATCTAAGAAACAGATAGGTTATATTAAAGGAGCCTTAATTATAACGTTAAAGAATCTAGAGAAACAAGCTATAGACTAGAAAGAGATAATATAAATATTAGTACCAGTAAATAAGATAGTAACGTTTAGATTAACGCGATAGAGGTTTAAACTTAAAGATAAAGATAAGTTAAGAGTTAATCTAAGACACCTAGCGTACTATATATTGGCATGGATTGCATGCGTGGATAATATATACGATATATATAAAAACCTAAAAGAAAAAAAACCGGAAATACCCTATGAGAATATATTGGGCACCAAATAAGAAATAGTTTAGGAATGTTAAGTATATATATAGTTAGCATCCCACGGAAGTTTAAGAATAAGGGGACTTAACGCTTTAACCAGGAAGATTCCTTATAGAAGAATGCCTAGATAGATGACAATAATAGGAATATCCAGAGAACACCTGTCTATAGTATATTAAAGACAAAAAGCGAACTAAGTATTAGCCTAAGTTAGACTAAGTATAAATAGGATTAAGTAGCCAATAGTTAGGAAAAGTAGAGGCCTATAGAACTAGAGGGAGCTAGTGGTAAAGCCTTAGACCCTTAAAGGAATTTAAAAACAACACCTAAATTTACAAGTTAAGTGGTAAAATTAATAGCTTAAGGCACTAATAGATAGTGGAGCAATAAGGAACTATATCTTGCTAGTAGCAGTTAAAAGAATAGGGTTACTATATAGGAAAAAGGAATATCCTTACCTATTAGTGACAATTTTAGGAGATCTAATAGCCTATGGAGGAGGTATCATTAATCTTAAAACAGGACCTATTTAGATAACTATTAAAGGAAGATAGATTAAGATGTCTTTTAATATATTACTATTAGGGAATAATAAGGCAGTGTTAGGAATACCTTGGTTATAGGAATACAATCTAAAGATTAATTAGATTATAGGTTAGGTTAATATTAGAGATACTTAATGCCGTAAGATGTGACAATAAGCTAAGTTAGTATAGTACTAAGTAGGAGCGACCTACGAGGAAATAGAAAAAGGGCTAAGCTATATACTAAAAAGATACTATAAGTATGGTAAGAAACTATAGTTACCGGAAAGTAAAAAGCTGTTAGAGTATGCAGTATGGGACTATAAGATAGAATTGGAACTAGGAATAAGTTTAAGGTTCTTTCCAATCTATAAGCTTACTGAAGAAGAGGGTAGAGCATTAAAAGAGTTTATTTAGGAAAACTTATAAAAAGGATATATTAGACTATCGCAATTATTAGTGGGTTATCCAGTACTATTCGTACTAAAGAAGAATAGCAAGCTAAGGCTGTGTATTAACTATAAACAGTTAAATAGTATCACTAGAAAGGATAGGTATTCTTTACCCTTAATTAGCGAAATCTAAGATAGGATAGGTAATGCGCAAATCTTTATAAAGATAGATCTGAGATGGGCGTACTATTAGATTAGAATTAAGGAAGGCGATAAATAGAAGGCAGCCTTTAGGTTAAAGGAAAGACTATATAAACTATTAGTTATATAATTTGGGCTTATAAATATATTAGCAACGTTTTAGAAGCGAATTAACAATATATTAGGAGAATACTTAGATGAATTTATTATGGTATATCTTAATGATATTATTATCTACTTAATGACTAAGGAAGAATATAGAGAATACGTTAAATAGGTCTTAAAGAGACTATAAGAGGAACAGATGCTAGTAGTAATTAAGAAATATAAGTTCTTTACTAGGAAGACCGATTTCGTTAGATTTATTATTAAATTAGGCTAACTTAGTATAGATCTAAAGAAGATTGAGGCTATAGTAAATTGGTAGGAACTAGAGAATATTATGTAGTTAAGATTGTTCCTAGGGTTTTGCAATTACTATAAAAGGTTTATAGCATAATGGTTAAAAGATATTAAACCATTTATACGGTTAATGAAGAAAGAAGAACTATAGGTATGGGGAAAGGAGTAATAAGAACTATTTAAGAGAGTTAAAAAGTTGTTTACCTAGGAGCTAGTTCTTAAGATTTATTAACTAGGTTTAGAGATAGTTATAGAAATAGATGTATTAGACTTTATACTAGGGGTATACTTTATATAAAAGTATCTAGATAAATGGCACCTAGTGGCATACTATAGTTAAAAGATAATACTACTAGAGTTAAACTATAATATCTATAATAAGGAGTTATTAGGTATAGTTGCAGCACTAAAGGAATAGAGAGCATTCTTATAAGGTATAGAGAAACTATTTATAGTTAAGACGGATTATAAGAACCTAATAGGATTTCTAATAATAAAGGAACTTAACCAAAAATAGGTTAGATGGGTAGAGATGCTTATGGAATACTATTTTAAGATTTAGTATACTAAGGGTATAGATAATATAAGGGCAGATGCTTTAAGTTAAAAAGCTAAACTATAAAATAAGGAGAAGCTATTAGGGGCTTTACTGCAAAAGGATATAGATGGGTTAATTAGGTATAATTATCCAAAAATTATAATAACTTAGAAAGAGTTAGAGAAAATTTATAAGTTACCGGAAAGCTTTGGGTATAGAAAATTTTAGAAGTATAGCTAGAAGATCTATAGACGGATATATACGAAAACTAAGAAGTAAGGTATATCCTAAGAAGTATAGTAAAGCACTTTATGGAAGATTTCTATAAGGGATTAACTTAAGGACACAATAGGGCTATAGGCTTAGTGTCGAGACTTTAGGAGGAATATATTATTGACGGAATTTAAAGGATAGCTAAAAAGGTCACTAGAGAGTATCTAGATTGCTAGAGAAATAAATTAATAAGGTATAAGCTATATAGAGGGTTATAACCTATTAAAATACTAGAGAGACTATAGGAGGTTATATTATAGGACTTTATTATAAAGTTGCTAAAATTAAGAGATCCTATTACCGGATAAGATTATAACGCGATTTTAGTAATAGTGGATAAGCTTATAAAGTGGGGATACTTTATAGCGTGTATAAAAGAGATATTAGTAGAAAATGTCGCTAAAATCTATATTAAAGAAGTGTTTATAAGATATAGAGTATTAAGCAAGATTATATCGGATAGAGATCTAAGATTTATAGCAGTATTTTAGGAGGTATTCTTAGCAAAGCAAGGAGTTTAAGCAGTAACTTCCACCATATATTATCCGCAGATAAACGGTTAAATGGAAAGATTAAATTAGATACTAGAGTAGTATCTAAGGTACTATGTTAATTACGTACAGAATAATTGGGTATTATTGTTACTAGTTATATAGTTTATATATAATATAACACTATAAGAAGGAATGGGTATATTACTATTTAAGGCGAACTATAGATATAAGCCAAGAACATTATTATCGCTACGTTAAGTAAAGAAGATAAGTAGTATAGCTAAGCAAAGGATGGAGATACTAATAAATCTTTATAAGAACCTTATGGAAATAGCTAAGGTAGTATAGTAAAGAATAAAGAAATACTATAACGCTAAGAGATCTAAGGGACCAGATCTTAAGGAGGGAGATAAAGTATAGCTACTATACAAAAATTTTAAGAGTTAACAACTAAGTAAGAAGTTGGACTATGTTAGACTAGGACCTTTTAAAATCACGTAAAGAATTTCACCGGTTATATTTAAGTTAAACCTACTAGCTAAGATGAAAATCTACCCTATATAGTATATCGTAATGCTAGAGCTAGTATATAGGAAAGTTAAGCTACTAGTTTATAAAGCAGATATGTATAGAGGATAAGAAGAAGATAAATAGCAAGTTTTAAAGATCGTTAGTTATAAGGACGTTGATAATAAAATATAGTACGAGGTTAAGTAGATAGGCTATAATAAGACTACCTAGGAACCACTAGAAAATTTAAAGAATACTATAGGAAAGGTATAGGAGTATCGGAAGAGAATAGGTTAGGTAATATTAATAAAGGAAGATTGCTAAAGAACGAGTTACTTAAGGGGGACCCAGGAGGAGCGACTGCTGAACTACTTAGAGTTGTTTCCTTCGCTAATTAAAGAGAATCTGTTCTTTTATTGCTAAGTTCTAGTAAACCTTATTCTATAAGCTTCTACTCCTTAAAATAAACCTTTTTATAAACTTTCTTAAGACGGAGGAGATAAGTAAACGCAGTAATATGGGCCTCTAGAGCCTTCTGCTCCACATCCTAAGAACGTTTTAACTTAGTAAGGGCTTAAGTTAGCTTACTATTTAGATAAGTAGTAATAGATTAAACATAAGACCCTATAATAAATTACTTAGGGAACTTAAAGACTATTAAGAGTTATAGGACGCGTATACTTAGCGTTAAAAGAAGAGCAAACATCGCAGAATAAATAAATATTTACTTTAGTGCACTCCAAATAAGAGGAAGGTTGCTGAGATAAAGGACTCGCTAGCGCAACGTAAACTAACCCCTCTTTCGCACAATAAGAATATGGAGACGGCATTATTTTACCTAGTAATAGTATAGCAGTAATAGTGCGTGCATAACGTTACGCGTGTAAAGAGGAAGATGCTTTAGGTATAATAAGCAATAATATTAACTAGATTAATTAGATAGATATTATACCTCTAGTAAACAACTTAGAGATGCTTAGAATCTTTAAGGACGAAGATAAAAAGGAGGGAGATAGTATTACAAACGCTTTAAGTATAATACTACGACTACTTAGAGAGGAGTTGGAAGAAGCTAGTTAGTTAATATAAGTACGGTCCAGTATAGAGCTAGTGGAACCATGTAATAAGGAATAGTAAGTGAGTTATATAATATGCTATATAAGGGATGAGAGGAACAGGAGGAACTTATGTACCTTATGTATAATGCGTACCTTATGTATAAGGAGGGTTTCCTAGGAGTATAATTGTATATTTAAAGGACCACAGTCCCTACTCTAGATAGTTCTTTTTTTGTAGTAATTCTTAGAATATAATTGGAGTTAATTTGTTAGGCAACCACTCTACTAGTTGTTATTACCTTATTAACTTACTTGCAATACCTACACACCTAGCCCAATAATGAGCCTACCGTAGTACTTGCTATAAGGTTCCGTTACACATTTACTTTAACGCTATATATAGGCAGGCCTTTAATAAGCTTAAAAAACGGCTAGTATCGGCTCCCCTATTTGCCTATTTTAACCTAAAATAGCCCTTAATATTAGAAACTAATACCTTAAACGGCGTAATAGCTAGTGTTTTTTCTTAAGAGCAACTAGATAGAAAATAGTACCCTATTATATACTATTTAAAGACTATAATAAATGCTAAGCTAAACTACCATATCTATAATAAAGAAATGATAGCTATTATCTTTAGCTTTTAGTACTAATGTATATAGCTAGAGGGGACCCCTAAGCTAATTAAGGTAGTTTTAGATTATAAGGCCCTTATAGCTAAGCAGGCACGCTAGGCGGATAGTTTAACTTCTTAATTATATATAGACTAGGCGCTATAAAGTATATAGACACTCTTATAAGACGCAAATAAGACCTAAATAACTAGACGGCTATAAAAATCTTATTATAGACCTAAACACTACTATAACTAGAATACCTTAACCCCTAAATATAGGCAAACTAAGCATAAACTCCTTAGGCGCTAAGATATATCCTATTAACTCTTTTAAACTTAACCTTATTAACAAACTACTATAGGCTAACTAAACAACCCCCTCTCTATAGGAGTACTATAAAAAGGTAAAGGATATTACTAGCCTATAGTCCCTTAAAAACGGACTACTTAAGTATTAGAAACGGCTAGTAGTAGTTAAGAAATAGAATTTACGGATCTAGCTTATTACTAAAGCTTATACCTAGGTCTCTATAGCCTACCTTAGAAAAAATAAGACCTACAAGATTATTAGTAACCGCTACTACTAGCCCGGAATAGTTATAAATATTAACCGTTATATACGGAACTGCGATAGCTGTAATAGATTTATAATCCTATAAGATAAGACCTTAGAACTATTAAAACTACTCCTAATACTAGAATGCCCTTAGTAGTATATCTTTATAGACTTTTATAAGCTACCTATAACCCGTAATGGATATAATATAGTTATAATTTTAGTTAACCACTTTAGCAAGCGCCTGTTCTTAATCCTATATTATAAGAATATTAATACTAAAGAAGCGGCTTAACTATATATCCACTACGTCTACCAAATCTATAGACTACTAGATACTATTATATCTAATTATAGGCCGTAATTTATATTAGATTTCTAGAATAAGTTTACCTAGATTTTAGGTATTAAGCTAAAGCTTTTTATAGTA
>Ga0307515_10009073_pt1 | contig 19293 bp, 1 predicted proteins | sample 17_EM_MG_FD_194513 | JGI IMG/M metagenome (GOLD analysis project Ga0307515, IMG submission 194513) | Populus trichocarpa ectomycorrhiza microbial communities from riparian zone in the Pacific Northwest, United States - 17_EM | ecosystem: Host-associated > Plants > Roots > Unclassified | place...
CTATAAGCTTACCGAAGAAGAAGGTAGAGCATTAAAAGAGTTTATCTAGAAGAACTTATAAAAGGGATACATTAGACCATCGCAATTATCAACAGGTTATCTAGTATTGTTCGTCTTAAAGAAGAATAGCAAGCTAAGGCTATATATTAACTATAGACAGTTAAACAGCATTACCAGGAAGGATAGGTATTCTTTACCCTTAATTAGCGAGATCTAAGACAGGATAGGTAACGAGTAAATCTTTACAAAGATAGATCTAAGATAGGCGTACCATTAGATTAGAATTAAAGAAGGCAACAAATAAAAGGCAGCCTTTAAGTTAAAGGAAGGACTGTATAAACTATTAGTTATATAATTCGGGCTTATAAACGCACTAGCAATGTTCTAGAAACAAATTAATAATATATTAGGAGAACACTTAGATAAATTTGTTATAGTATACCTTAACGATATTATTATCTACTTAATAACTAAGGAAGAACACAGGGAATACATTAAATAGGTCTTAAAGAGACTATAAGAAGAACAGATACTAGTAGTAATTAAGAAATGCGAGTTCTTTACCAGAAAGACAGATTTCATTAAATTTATTATTAAATTAGGCCAACTTAGTATAGATCTAAAGAAGATTAAGGCTATAGTAAATTGGTAAGAACTAGAGAACGTTATGTAGTTAAGATCGTTTCTAGGGTTTTACAATTACTGTAGAAGGTTTATAGCGCAATAATTAAAGGACATTAAGCTATTTACGCGGTTAATAAAGAAAGAAGAACTATAGGTATAGGGAGAAGAATAATAAGAACTATTTAAGGAAGTTAAAAGATTGTTTACCTAGGAGCCAGTTTTTAAGATCTATTAACTAAAACTAGAGACGGTTGTTAAGACAGATATATTAGACTTTGCACTAGGGGTATACTTTATATAAAAGCATCCAGATGGATGGCACCCAGTGGCATATTATAGTCGGAAGATAACACTACCAGAACTAAACTATAACATCTATAATAAGGAGTTATTAGGTATAGTTACAGCACTAAAGAAATAAAGAGCATTCTTATAAGGCACAGAAAAACTATTTATAGTTAAGACGGATTATAAGAACCTAACAGAATTCCTAATAATAAAGAAACTCAACCAAAGATAGGTTAGATAGGCAGAGATGCTTACAGAATACTATTTTGAGATTTAGTATACTAAGGGTACAGACAACATAAAAGCAGATGCTTTAAGTTAAAAAGCTAAACTATAAAATAATAAAAAGCCGTTAGGGGCTTTACTGCGAAAAGATATAGACGGATTAATTAGGTACAATTATCCTAAAATTACAGCAACTTAGGAAGGACTAAATAGAGTCTACAAGATACCAGAAAGCTTTTAGGTATAAAGAATTCTAAAAGCATAGCTAGAAGATCTATAGATGGATATATATAAAAACCAAGAAGCGAAGTATATCCTAAGAAGCGTAGCAGAGCAATTTATAGAAGATTTCTATAAGGGACTAACTTAAGGACATAACGGAGCTATAGGCTTAGTATTAAGACTCTAAAAGGAGTATATTATTAACAGAATCTAGAGGATAGCTAAAAAGGTCACTAAGAAGTGTCTAGATTACTAAAGAAATAAACTAATAAGGTATAAGCCATACGGAGGGCTACAACCTATTAAAATACTAGAGAGACTATAGGAGGTCATATTATGGGACTTTATTATAAAATTGCTAAAGTTAAGAGATTCTATTACTAGACAAGATCACAATATAATCTTAGTAATAGTAGATAAGCTTATAAAGTAGGGATACTTTATAGCGTATATAGAAGAAATATTAGCAGAAGATATCGCTAAAATCTATATTAAAGAAGTATTTATAAGGCACGGAGCACTAAGTAAAATCATATCAGATAGAGATCCAAAATTTATAGCAGTATTTTAGGAGGTATTCTTAGTAGAGTAAGGAGTTTAAGCAGCAACTTCTACCGTATATTATCCGCAGACAGACGGTTAAACAGAAAGGTTAAATTAGACACTAGAATAGTATCTAAGATATTATATTAATCACGCACAGAATAATTGGGTATCACTATTACTAGTTATATAGTTTGTATATAATACAACACTATAAGAAGGAATGGGTACGTTACTATTTAAGGCGAATTATAAATATAAGCTAAGAACATCGCTATCACTATATTAAGTAAAGAAGATAAGTAGCATAGCTAAGTAAAGGATGGAGATATTAATAAATCTTTATAAGAACCTTATGGAAACAGCTAAGGTAGTATAGCAAAGAATAAAGAAATACTATAATGTTAAAAGATCTAAGGGACCAGATCTTAAGAAGGGAGATAAAGTATAGCTACTATATAAAAATTTTAAGAGTTAACAACTAAGTAAGAAGTTAGACTACGTTAAACTAGGACCTTTTAAAATTAGTTAGAGGATTTCACCGGTTATATTTAAGTTAAACCTACCAGCTAAGATAAAGATCTACCCTATATAGTATATCGCCATACTAAAGCCAGCACACGGAAAAGTTAAGCCACTAGCCTATAAAGTAGACACGTATAGAGGATAAGAGGAAGATAAATAGCAAGTTTTAAAGATTATTAGTTACGAGGACGTTAATAATAAAACATAGTACGAGGTTAAGTAAATAGGCTATAATAAGACTACCTAGGAGCTATTAGAGAATTTAAAGAACGTTATAGGAAAGGTATAGGAGTATCGGAAGAAAACAGGTTAGGCAATATTAAAGAAGGATCACTAAAAAATAAGTTACCTAAGGGGGACCTAGGAAGAGCGATTACTAAACTACTTAAAGTTGTTTCCTTTGCTAATTAAAGAGAATCCGTTCTTTTATTACTAAGTTCCTATAGACCTTATTCTATAAGTTTCTACTCCTTAAAATAAACCTTCTTATAAACCTTCTTAAGACGAAGAAGCCGAGTATAAGCAGAGGCGCGGGCTTTAAGGGCTTAACGGTCCTCTTCTCTTACCCACTTAACGCGAGCTTAATCTTCACATTAAAGACAATAAATCTCGCCTAGAGTACCCGCAAGTTCACCATTAAGCTTTATAGCAGTAGATTAAACACAAAACCCTATAACAAATTACTTAGGGAACTCAACAACTATTAAAAGTCATAGGACGCGCACACTTAGCGTTAGATATAGAGTAAACGTCGCAGGACGAATAAATATTCGCTTTAGTGCACTCTAAATAAGAAGAGGGTTGCCAAGATAAAGGACTTACTAACGTAACACAAACTAACCCCTCTTTCGCATAACAAGAACACGGAGATAGCATTATTCCACCTAAAGACAATATTACAGCAACGGTACGAGACTAATGAGCTATAGAAGAAGAAGGCGGAGGCTTAGAAACCTTTAAAGGCATTATAAGTAATAATATCAACCAAATTAATTAGACGGATATTACACCTCTAGTAAATAACTTAGAGATATTAGGAATCTTCAAGAATAAAGATAAAGAGGAGGGAAATGGTGTTACGGACGCTTTAAGTATAATATTATAATTACTTAGAGAAGAGTTAGAGGAAGCTAGTTAGTTAATATAAGCACGGTCTAGAATAGATCTGGTAGAACTATATAACGAGGAATAGTAACTAAGTTATATAATGCGATCTGTGTAATTTATATAATCTATATAATCTACGCAATAGAGTAAATAGAGCACACATACCTTATATACAAGAAGGATTTCATAGGAGTACGGTTGTGTATTTAAGGACCCTTAGTCCCTACCTAGATAGTTCCTTCCTTATAGTAATTCTCAGAATACAATTAGAGTTAATCTATTAGGCAACCACTCCACCAGTTATTATTATATTGTTAACTTTAGTTTATATTACCTACACACCTAGCCCAATAATAAGCCCATTGTAGTACTTACTACAAGGTTCCGTTATATAATTACTACCTAGTTATAGTATTAAACACAAAAAGTCGAATAATATGCCACCAAAAGCAGCCACCATAACGACATTAACGGCGGCAACTACTTTAAGGTTAGGAGGTGACACTAGTATAGTAGATACTAACTTATAGCAACCTATGACGGTCGGACAACTATAAAAGATAGTTGACCAGTTAATAGAAAACAATGTAACACTTAAATAAAGGATTAATAGAATAGGCGCAGTAAAGGTTAAGTTACTATTGATTAAAAGATTTTTAGGAGAAAGATCGAAGCTTAAAGGATTCCTTATGTAAATGCATTTTAAGGTTATGTAAGAGGGAGTAAAGCTGGCAACACCTATAGACCGAATAGCGTATATAGGGCTATTCCTATTAGGAAGGGCACTTAAATAGTTTAAACCTTACCTTATAAAAATATAGGCAAATGGAATAACAACTATTAATTAGGACGTGCGGTATATATTCTTAAGTTAGGAAGGGTTTATAGAGCGACTAACATAGATGTTTAGAGATTTAGAGGCAACAACTATAGCAGAAAGGAAGCTTTAAGATATTACGTAACAAACCTTAGCAATTAAATATATAACGCAGTTTTAAACGCTAGTAATATAAGTTGAGTGGAATAATAGGGCGCTTATAGCACAGTATAAACAAGGACTTAAGGCTAAAGTCTAGGACGTAATTATTCTAATAAAAGATGCGGACACCCTAAGGGAGTTAATAGATTAAGCGATTAAGATTAATAATTGGATTTACTAAAGGGAATAGGCCAAGTAAGGCTAGGACAGAGTTCTATAGTTATATAAGACGTAAAGTACACAACGACTAAAGCTAGTTTAGAAACTATAGTATAACGTAAAGCTAATAGACCTAAGCGGTACTAAAGAAGCCTATAAGAGATAGAGTAAGAAACTATAAAAACCTAAAGGTTAAGGATCTAGTGATTACAGGACTAAGGAGTAGAGGCTAAACTAGGGATCTTACTAGTAGAAGATGTTTAGGCGGACTCTATAGCAAAGTTAGTAGTTTAGAGATAGAGCTTATATAAATTATAAGAAATAAGGTTATTTCGCAAGGGATTATAAAGATAGTTAGAGTTACTATACAATAAAGGGAACTAGACTAGTAGTAGAAAATATATATATATAGAGGGACAACAGTGTACTATAAGAAACAAAAGAATGTTTAATTAGAAGTTTTGCGTTTTATTATAATAACGTATACCAAATTTATAAAGACGCTAAGTATAGTATAAGCTATTAGCTATAGGAGCTGAAATCTATAAAGTATAGAGGAACTAACAAACCATCGTATAAAACGGATATTAAAGATAATAAATTCAATATAGGCGAAATATTTATAAACAATAAGGAAATAAAGGTAGTTTACTAAGAACGTATAAACCTTAAAGAAGTTATAATAAAAGTAGAGACTAAAACCGCTATAGAGTAAGAATTAGTAACGGGCATTATAACACCATTAGATACAGCATCCATTACTTTATAAGATGGAAGGAGTAATATTTAGAGAAGATTAAGTAAGCAGATAACTGCTAGTACTAGCTCACCACTTAATAAAGGTAAAAGGCCAAAGATTTAAGATTTTTAAGAAGAGATAAAAGGGATCTAAAACTCTAAAAACAGGATAAAGATAGCTTAAGGACCCATAATAGACAAAAACCAATAGAGTAAAGCAATAGCTTAGTTTAAAGATATACGAATAAGCTTAGGAGAAAAGTTTCCTATAACATTAGATTCTTAAGACGAGATAGATAAGATTTAAGACTCTTAAGATAAGATAAGAACACTATAGACGCCTAGTTAAACTAAGGCGGGAGCTAAACTTAAGTTAGAAGTAAGCTTAGGATTAAAGAATCTAAGGGACTAAGAATTTAGAGTATAAATAAGGACACCCATAGATAAGAGGTAAGAAGCTTCTTTATAGATTAGAGAATCTGCGATATAAATAGCAGTTAGGCTAGGAGACAGATATATAAACTTAGAAGACTTACTAAAAAAATATAGTATTTAGCCTAAAGATTAAAAAATTAATACTAAGATTAAGAAGTATAATAACTTTAAGGATCTACTTATAAGACGCAAAAAAAAAGAAACTATAGAGGAGTTTAGAGCGAGAATTACCTTATAGCAAGAATAGAAACTAGATAATAGGTTTAGTATATTAGGATATATAAGAGACAGAGCACCTATATAAAAGGTCACTAATAGGCTAAAAGCAGGCATATTAAGAGCTAAGTGGCTTACTAAACTAAAATAAGAAGAGGATCTAGGGATTTTAACTAGGTTCGAAGAACGATATATAAAGGGCTGTTATAATGTAGTAATAAGAAGATACTTCCTTACGGACGAGCCGTATATACTTTAGAGGTTGTACTAAAAGTAGTATAGACAACGATATAATAATAAGTGGGAAGATTTCTATATATAGTTGGATAAGAAAGTTATCTAAGACCACCCAATTATAGAAAAGGCTATAACTTATATTAAAGGAGCCTTAATTATAATGTTAAAGGATTTAGAGGAGTAATTAGAGGACTAAAGAAGTAAAAAATAAATCTTAGTACCTATAAATAAAGCCGCAACGCTTAGATTAACACGAGAAAGGTTTAAACTTAAGGATAAAAATAAGCTAAGAGTTAACCTAAGACATTAAGTACATTACATACTATCGTGGATAGTATACATAGATAATGCATACAACATATATAGGGCACTAAAAAATAAAAATTAGAAATATCTAGTAAGGATACACTAGTTAACGGATAAGGCGAAATACCAAAATACTAAATATATACATAGTTGGCACCTAGTAGAAGTTTAAGAATAAGGGGACTTAATACTTTAGCCAGGAAAATTCCTTACGGAAGAATACCTAAATAGACGATAATAGTAGAATATCTAGAGAATACCTATCTATAGTATATTAAAGATAAAAAGCGAACTAAGTATTAGCCTAAGTTAGACTAAGTATAAGTAGGATTAAGCAGCTAATAGTTAGGAAAAGTAGAGGCTCATAAAACTAGAGGGAACTAGTAGTAGAGCCTTAAACCCTTAAAGGAATTTAAGGATAATACCTAAATTTACAAATTAAGTGGCAAGATTATTAGTTTAAGGCATTAATAGATAGTAAAGCAATAAGGAACTATATCTTACTAATAGCAGTTAAAAGAATAGGGTTACCATATAGAAAAAAGGAATGTCCTTACCTATTAGTGATAATTTTAGGAGATCTGATAGCCTATAGAGGAGGTATTATTAATCTTAAAATAGGACCTATTTAGCTAACCATTAAAGGGAGATAAATTGAAATATCTTTTAATATATTACTATTAGGGAATAATAAGGCAGTATTAGAAATGCCTTAGTTACAGAAATACAATCTAAAGATTAATTGGATTACAGGTTAGGTCAATATTAGGGATACTTAACGCCGTAAAATGTAATAATAAGCTAAGTTAGTATAGTACTAAGCAGGAGCAACCTATAAAGAAATAGAAAAAGGATTAAGCCATATACTAAAGAGATACTATAAGTATAGCAAGAAACTATAGTTACTAAAAAGTAAAAAGCTATTAGAGTATATAGCGTGGGATTATAAAATAGAATTAGAACTAGGAATAAGTCTAAGATTCTTTCCAATCTATAAGCTTACCAAAGAAGAAGGGAGAGTATTAAAAGAGTTTATCTAGGAAAACTTACAAAAGGGATATATTAGACTATCGCAGTCATTAGCGGGTTATCCAGTACTATTTATACTAAAGAAAAATGGCAAACTAAGGCTATATATCGACTATAGATAGGATAAACAGCATTACTAGAAAGGATAGGTATCCTTTACCCTTAATTAGCGAAATCTAAGATAGGATAAGCAATACGCAAATCTTTATAAAGATAGATCTAAGATAAGCGTACCATTAAATCAGGATTAAGGAAGGCGACGAATAAAAGGCAGCCTTTAGGTTAAAGGAAGGACTATATAAACTATTAGTTATACAATTCGGGCTTATAAACGCACTAGTAATGTTTTAAAAGCGAATTAATAATATATTAGGAAAACACTTAGATAAATTTATTATAGTATATCTTATCGATATTATTATCTACTTAATAATAGAAGAGGAACATAGAGAACACGTTAAATAGGTTTTAAAGAGACTATAAAAGGAACAGATGCTAGTAGCAATTAAGAAATGCGAGTTCTTTACTAGGAAGACCAATTTTATTAAATTTATTATTAAACTAGGCTAACTTAGTATAGATCTAAAGAAGATCGAGGCTATAGTAAATTAGTAAGAACTAGAGAACGTTATATAGTTAAAATTATTCCTAGGGTTTTGCAATTACTACAGAAGGTTTATAGCGCAATAGTTAAAGGATATTAAGCTATTTACGCAGTTAATAAAGAAAGAAGAACTATAGGTATAAAGAAAGGAATAATAAGAGCTATTTAAGGAAGTTAAAAGGCTGTTTACCTAAAAGCTAGTTCTTAAGATCTATTAACTAGGACTAGAAACGGTTATAGAAATAAACATATTAGACTTTACACTAGGGGTATACTTTATATAAAAGTATCTAGATGGATAGCACCTAGTGGCATACTATAGTCGGAAGATAACACTACTAGAGTTAAACTATAACATCTATAATAAAGAGTTATTAGGTATAATTATAGTACTAAAAAAATAGAGAGCATTCTTGTAAGGTATAGAGAAACTATTTATAGTTAAGACGGATTATAAGAACCTAATAGGATTCTTAATAATAAAGGAACTTAACTAAAGATAGGTTAAATGGGCAGAGATGCTTATAAAATACTATTTTAAGATTTAGTATACTAAGGGTACAGACAACACAAGAGCAGATACTCTAAGTTAAAAGGCTAAACTATAAAATAATAAAAAGCTATTAGGGGCTTTATTACAAAGAGATATAGATAAATTAATTAGGTATAACTATCCGAAAATCACAGCAACTTAAGAAAATAAGTTAAGAAAAGTCTATAAAACACTAGGAAGCTTTTAGGCATAAAGAATTCTAGAGGCATAGCTAGAAGATCTATAGATAAATATATACAAAAACTAAAAAGTAAAGTACATCCTAAGAAGTATAGTAGAGCACTTTATAGAAGATTTCTATAAGGGATTAACCTAAGGACATAACAGAGCTATAGGCTTAGTGTTAAAACTCTAAAAAGAGTATATTATTAATAGAATCTAAAAAATAGCTAAGAAGGTTACTAAAGAGTGTCTAAATTACTAAAGAAATAAACTAATGAGGTATAAGCTATATAGAGGGCTACAACCTATTAAAATACTAGAGAGACTATAGGAGGTTATATTATAGGACTTTATTATTAAGTTGCCAAAATTAAGAGATCCTATTATAGGATAAGATTATAATGCAATCCTAATAATAGTAGACAAGCTTATAAAGTGGGGATACTTTATAGCATATATAGAAGAAATATTAGTAGGAGATGTCGCTAGAATTTATATTAAGGAAGTATTTATAAAACACGGAGTACTAAGCAAGATTATATTAGATAGGGATTTAAGATTTATAGCAGCATTTTAGGAGGTATTCTTAGCGGAATAAGGAGTTAGAGTAGTAACTTCTACTATATATTATCCGCAAACAGACAGTTAAATAGAAAGATTAAATTAGACACTAGAATAGTATCTAAGATATTATATTAATTACGCACAAAATAATTGGGTATTGTTGTTACTAGTTATATAGTTTATATATAATGTAACACTATAAGAAGGAATAGGTATATTACTATTTAAGGCGAATTACGGATATAAGCCAAGAATATTATTATCGCTACGTTAAGTAAAGAAGACAAGTAGCACAGCTAAGCAAAGAATAGAGATATTAATAAATCTTTATAAAAACCTTATGGAAATAGCTAAGGTAGTATAGCAAAGAATAAAGAAATACTACGATACTAAGAGATCTAAGGGACTAGATCTTAAGGAGGGAGATAGAGTATAGCTACTATACAAAAATTTTAAGAGTTAATAACTAAGTAAGAAGTTAGACCACGTTAGACTAGGACCTTTTAAAATTACGTAAAGGATTTTACTAGTTACGTTTAAGTTAAACCTACCAGCTAAGATAAAAATCTACCCTATATAATATATCGCAATACTAAAGCCAGCATACAGAAATGTTAAGCTATTAGTCTATAAAGTAGACATATATAGAGGATAGGAAGAAAACAAATAGTAAGTTTTAAGGATCGTTAGTTATAAGGACGTCGATAATAAAATATAGTATAAGGTAAAGTGGATAGGCTATAATAAGACTACCTAGGAACTACTAGAAAATTTAAAGAACGCTATAGGAAAGGTATAGGAGTATTAGAAGAAAACAGGTTAGGTAATATTAAAGAAGGATTACTAAAAAATAAGTTACCTAAGGGGGACCTAGGAAGAGCGACTGCCAAACTACTTAGAGTTGTTCCCTTTACTAGAAGAGAGTTAGTTCTCTTATTACCAAGTTCCTATAGACCTTATTTTATAAGTTTCTACTTTTTAGAATAAACCTTTTTATAAACCTATTTAAGATATAGAAGACAAGCGGAGGCCAAAAGACGAGTCTTAAGGGTACGCTGTTAAGCAGCTATAGCCTTTTACTCCGCCTCTTGCGATTAATATAGTTTATTAAGGGCGCTTAAGAGCTTACTATTAAGCTTTATAGCAGCAGATTAAATATAAAACCCTATAATAAATTACTTAGGGAACTTAAAGACTATTAAAAGTTATAGGACGCGTATACTTAGCGTTAGAAATAGAGCGAACGTCGCAGGACGAATAAATATTCGCTTTAGTGTACTCTAAATAAGAGGAAGGTTGCTAAAACAAGGGACTCGCTAGCATAACACAAACTAACCACTCTTTCGTATAATAAGAACACGGAGATAGTATTATCTCACCTAGTAATAGAATAGCAGCAATAGTGCAAGCACGTTAAACTGTGGAGGAAAGAGAAGTTACTTTAGGTATAATAAGTAACAATGTTAACTAAATTAATTAGATGGATATTATACCTCTAGTAAACAACTTAGAGATACTTAGAATCTTTAAGGACAAAGATAAAAAGGAGGGAGATAGTATTACGGACGCTTTAAGTATAATACTATAACTACTAGGAGAGGAGTTAGAAGAAGCTAGTTAGTTAATATAGGCACGGTTTAGAATAGAGCCAGTAGAACTATATAATAAGGAATAGTAACTAAGTTATATAATATAATCTATATAATCTGTATAATCTATATAATCCGCAACAGAGTAGATAAAGTACACGTATATTATATATAAGAAGGATTTTATAGGAGTACGGTTGTGTATTTAAGGACCCTTAGTCCCTACCTAGATAGTTCCTTCCTTATAGTAATTCTCAGAATATAATTAGAGTTAATCTGTTAGGCAACTACTCCACCAATTGTTATTATATTGTTAACTTTAGTTTATATTACCTACACACCTAGCCCAATAACAAGCCCATTGTAGTACTTGCTATAAGGTTCCGTTACAATATTCTAGGGCTTTATAATCTATATATATCTTAATTTAGGAGTTTATACCTTTAAGCTCTACGCGCTATTAGGAGAGTAATTAAATAATAGCTAGTATTTCCTTATTGTATACTTTATAGTTATACTTAGCCAGGTCTATTATCTTTAAGAAGAAAGTAATAGGGTACTATTTACTATCTAGATATAACTGTAATAGGATTCCCGCTATAACTCTATTAGAGGCGTTTATTTTTAGCATTAATTTAAGGTCTAGGTTATAGTAATAAAGGACTAAGGAAGAGATAAGCTGATCCTTTATCTCTTTAAAGGCTTCTATATAGCTATTATTAAAGATAAAAGGCGTATCCTTCCTAATTAGTTATATAAGAGGTTTTACTATAATTCTATAGTTATAAATAAACTGGTAGTAGAAGTTATAAAAACTAAGGAAGAATTAGATTCCTTTTACTATATAAAGGGGCATCTAGTTATAGATTACCTCTACCTTCTTAAGGTTAACCTTAATTCCTTCTATAATTACAATAAACCTAAGGTATTTTATACGTTTTACCCCAAACTCACATTTCTTAATATTAACTTATAAGCCTGCGTTTTATAATCTCTCTAGGACCTTCTTAATATAAACTTAATACTTAAGTTTATTGCCTAAGTATATAAGAATATCGTCTAGGTATACTATGCAGAATTTATTAAGATAATTAAAAAGAACGTTATTTATATACCTTTAGTACATAGCTAGTCCGTTTATTAGTCTAAAAGGAAGAACTTTATATTTATAGGAACTATAATAGGTACGGAGCGTTATTAAATCTTTAGATATAGGGTTTATTTTAATTTAGTAGAAAGCTTAGCGGATATTAAGTTTAGTAAAAATCTTTACCTAGCTTAAATATATAAGGGTCTTATTAATTAAAGAAATAGGATACTAGTTCTTTTAAGTAATAGCGTTTAGCTTTTAATACTTAATATAAAAACGAAGGCCTTTATTAGGCTTTTTTATAAACAGAATAGGGGAAGTAGAAGGGGCTTAACTTAGCTCGATAAACCCTTTATCTGGGTTATTAATTAAGTACTACTTTATTACTTTTAGCTTATCTATTAATTAATAGTAAATGGGGCTATAGCCTAGCGAGTTATTGGCTTCTAATTAAATCTTATAATTATACGTCTAGTAAGAGGGTAACTTATCTAAGGCCGCTCTTAAGAATACATCCTTATAATCCGTGTAAATAGTAAGAAAAAGGCGTTTAACTAGTTTCTTATCAGTTTCCTTAGCTAGCCTTTCCTCTCTATTATTAATAATTTAGTTAATTTTATATAGACTTATTATAAAGATCTTATTATTCTTTTAGTATATATTAAAATAAAACGCTATAGCGCTAATTACGGTAATATCTATAGTAGGGGTGTTGCCTAATAATAGGGGCGTATGTAACTTTAGGGACTTCTAGGGTACTAGTATTATCGTTACTCCTTTTAGCTCCTATTATATCTTTTAAAGGTTATCCCTTATATCCTATTAATACGTTCTTTTCTATACCAGTTAGATCTATACGATTCAGACATTATCTACGTTACTATCTATCCCGCTTCTATACATAGAGTCCTCTTTAAACGTAGCGCTTTAGGAAAGTATCTTTATTAGTATAAAGTTCTTTCTAGCTTCGCGGTAGGCGTCTTTTTAGGTAAAGGCTAGGTTATAGGCCCGGATATCCTACTAATAGGTAGGGTTAGCCCTTATAGCTAGTATTTTATAGTTAGTTTAGATCTCCCTAATAAAGGAGGGTAACCTTAGTCTATCCTCTAGCTAGACGAACTATCTTTATTATATATTTAACTAAATATTAAAATAGAACATCTATTTTTGTCTAAGGATTATATTATAAAACCCTAGGTCTAAAATATAAAAGAGGATACCGTATTAGCGTCGTCCGTTAAGAGCAATATATAACTTTAAGACGTGGGTAACGGGCTAACCAGCTTAGCCGTTATAGCCTTTTACCTAAACAGGCTTCTCTAGTCGGATAGTTTCTATATTTAAAAACTTAGCAATATTATTCGTATAAGCAGTATTTATAAAGGTAAAGCTATTTACTCTAGTGTTAATAAGGGCGGTTATATTAACTCTATATCCATTTTAAGATACTATATATAGAACTATAAAATGCTTTCCACCTATTAAGTAACTAAGATTAATCTCTTTAAGATTAATAGGGTACCCTATAGGGGAGTCTTTCCCTAAAGTTCTTCTTTTCCTAACTTATTAGACGTTTCTCCTTTCTCTATCTCCTTAATATCGCATATATCCTTTAGCTCTGGGCAAGATAAGGTAAAGTAATCCTCCTTATTGCAGTTATAGTATATAGCCGAGGCAGGGTTAATTGGAGTATTATAGCGAATACTAGTTAATAGCGTGGTACGTAGCTAGTCGGGCGTCGCTTGCCGGTGCGTAGTTATAACCGCTTTTAGTATAAGAGTAGTCGTAACTTATCTTCCTACTTTAGCTCTTATAGGTATAACTAGTAAGTTCTAATTACTACAGAGTTACTTCTACCGATTAGGATAGGCTTTAATCCGCTTTAGTTCTAAGTCCAATAATAGGTAATAAGCTATAAGTCTGTTATAAGTTGGAAGGTCGTCTAAGGTTACAGCAATCTTCTCTTATAGCTAAATTATTAGCTTATTATATAGGTCTAATCAGTAGTTCTTAAGGGGAACCTAGCCTTCTCCTATAAGGTATAGGAATTAAGTCTAGAATTTAGTAAAGGGTTGGTTTAATCTTATTATTAGGCGATTATAGTTATACCAGGCGTCCCGTACTTTATTTAGATTAACGTAAATAGCCACTAGGTGCCGTATTATCTTATTAATAGATATAAATTAGAGAGGGGAATTGTCCTTAAACTTGGCTTAGAAGTGCCGTTAGGCATCCCTAGTAGTTTAACCAAAGAGGTAGAGTATTTTAGCTTCTTTAGAAAGGAAATAGTTATAGTTAACGTAGAGCTTTCCTTATACTTAAATCCTCTAATTCTTAAAGGTAGGGTCTATCCTATTAGATAGTAGTAAGGGGTTAAGGAGCTTAACAGACTTTAATTACTTTATTATTGTATCCGTACTCCCTAGTATATTATATTTAGTAGAGTAAATAGGTCGGCTAGGGCTTTACGAAGGGGAAGCTAGGCTATTTTATAGGGCTGTAAGGCTTTTTAGGATCTCTTATAGGGTCTCTTATATATTTTTTACTTTAAGATAATCGGCTTCCTAGCTAGCCGCAAAGACGTAAATCTGCTCGCGTATATCTATAACGTTATTATTATCTTCAATTTCTAATCCTAATTAGATCTTAGGTTCCTCTTAGGTAGAGGCAGCTCTCTTAAATAAGCTTGCTTTAGGTGCCATCGTTAACTTTCTAAGGTTTATTAGTATTATATACTTTAGTTTTAATTCTACGGGTATAGGTCTAGTCCTATCTAGCTTATAAGGTAAAATATTATCTAGGCCTTCTCAGGCAATATAGAGTTATTTTAGTGTCTAAGTATAGCGCGTTAACGCGTCGTTATAGACGAAGTTTCTTTTAGGGTGGGATATTATTAAGGCCTTCCCAAGTAGGGTAGGGTAAGCTTAGTATAATGTTACGGCTTATATAAATGCCTCTAAACCGAAGCTTATAGAATACTATATTATAAAGATACTAAGCTAAAGAGAAGGAAAAGGGGTTGCTAGGGCCGGTGTAAATAAATATATAGGGTAAGGCGCTAAGGCGCTAGCTTTGGGCGGGCTAATTATAGGTTAGTAGAATATAGCAGAATTTGGTAGGTAATGTGCGATAGCGCCGTTATATAGATAATATTATAATTTACTCTAAGAACGAGTTAGAATATAAGGAGTATATCTATAAGGTCCTATAACAACTCTATAAAGCTAGCCTCTAGGTTAATATTAAGAAGTTAGAATTTAGTATAAAGCGTATAAAGTACCTAGGGTTTATTATTAGTATAGATAGAATTAAGGTAGACCTAGAAAAGACGGCTGTAATTAATTAGTAGGAACCACTATAGACCGTAAAAGGGATATAGTTATTCTTAGGCTTCTATAACTTCTACTAACGCTTTATTAAAAACTATAGCAGGATTACTTAACCTCTTAGCCGCCTTATCTAAAAGGACTAACCCTTTTACTTTAATACTGTATATAGGCAGGCCTTTAATAAGCTTAAGAAATGGCTAGTCTCCACCCCCTTACTTACCTACTTTTACCTAAAACGACCCTTAAGGCTAGAGACTAACTCCTTAGATAGTATAGTAGCTGGCGTTTTTTCCTAAAAGCAACCGGACGGAGAATAGCACCCTATTATATACTACTTAAAGACTTTAGTAGATACTAAGCTAAACTACCCCATATATAGTAAGGAAATGCTAGCTATAATCTCTAGCTTTTAGCACTAGCGTATATAGTAAGAAGGGACCCCTAAGTCTATTTAGATAGTTTCGGATTATAAGGCCCTAGAATACTTTATAACAACTAAGGCCCTTATAGTGCGGTAAGCGCGTTAAGCGGACACCTTATCCTAGTTTAACTTCCTAATTATATATAGGCTAGGCACTACTAACCGTATAAACAATCTTATAAGGCGTAAACAAGACCTAAATAACTAGATAGCCGCGAAGATCTTATTACGGACCTAGACGCTACTATAACTAGAGCACCTTAACCCTTAAATATAAGAAGAACTAAGTACTAAATCTTTAAGCGCTAAGATATGTCCTATTAACCCTATAGAATTTAACCTTATTAATAAACTACTATAAGTAAACTATATAGGCCCTTCTCTATAAGAGTACCGCGTAAAGTTAAAGGATATTACTAGCCTATAGTCCCTTAAAAATAGACTGCTTAAGCACTAGGAACGGCTAGTATTAGTAAAGAAATAAAACTTATAAACCTAGCTTATTACTAAAGCATATACCTAGGTCTTTATAGCCTACCCTAGAAAAAACAAGATCCATAAGATTATTAGTAACTATTACTACTAGCCTAGTATAGTTATAGATATTAACCGTTATATACGGAACTGTAATAACTGCTATAGGTCTACGATTCTACAAGATAAGACCCTAGGACTATTAAAGCTACTCCTAATACGAGAGCGCCCCTAGTAGTATATCTCTATAAACTTTTATAAACTACTAGTAGACTGTAACGGGTACGATATAGCTATAATCTTAGTTAACCGCTTTAGTAAACGCCCTTTCTTAATTCCCTATTATAAGAATGTTAATATAAAAGAGGCGGCCTAACTATATATCTACTATATCTACTAAATTTACGGACTATTAGATACTATTATATCGGACCATAGGCCGTAATTTATATTAGCCTTCTAGAATAAGTTTACCTAGATCCTAGGGATTAAGCTAAAGCTTTCTATAGTATACTACCCTTAAATAAACGGTTAGACGGAGATTATAAACTAATACTTAAACTAGAGACTTCGGCCCTTTATTAACTACTTCTAGGATAACTAGGGTAAACTACTACCCTTAATAAACTACGCCTAGGCGACCCTACCTTATAACTTAATAGGATTTACACCTATCTAACTAGAAATAGGGTATATACCCTAAATAAGCTTTAATTGGGATAGGCTAAAACGACTATAAACTGTATGCAAGAAACTATCTTATAAGGAAGCCTAGTAGTACGCTAAGCGCTTAAAGGAAGCCTAGATAGTAGCCTATATAAATCTAAAAAAGGCCTAGAAATTAATAGAATAGTAGGCAAATAAGTATAGGCGCGAGCCTAACTTTACTATAGGTAATATAGTCTAGGTTATAATAAAGAACTAAAAGACGGAACGGCCTAGCCATAAGCTAGACTATTAGATAGTAGGGCTATATAGGGTCCATAAAAAAATAGGCAACTTATATAAAGTAAAGCTCCCAGATTTAATTAAGGTTTACCTAATTTTCTTACCAGATAAGCTACGGAATCCTATAAACAACCTATTACCTAGATAAAAAAACGAACCTCCCCTACTAATTTAAGTTAATAGCCATAATAAATAGGAAATTAAAGAAATACTAGCCTATAAACTAGTAAGGAAAACGCTAAAGTACCACATTAATTAGAAAGGCTATAACCTAGATCCTACCTAGAACCCTATATAGAACTTTATTAGCAGTCCCTATAAGCTTTAAGAATTCTATAGCCGTTACCCTAATAAAATAGGACCCCTAAAGTACCTAGATAAGTAAATAGAGTGCTAGTATAGTGAAGATAATAAGCTACTAAAAGAATATAAAGATAAGAATACCCTATAGGTGTAATATAGATATATAAAGCCTAAGAGCAGGCTTTACTAAGGGGGGGGGGAGTAATATTACGGCATTAGTAGAAAACGGCAGAACTTAATAGAACTTTATAGTTATATAACTAGAGGACCTTATAAAAGAACCTTACTTTAGCTAGCGCTACTCTTCTTCTCCTTTCCCTTCTCTAGCTTTAGATCCTTGTTTATAGATAATCTAATTATATAGGCTTATATACATCCTTCTTACTATACTTATACCTTAATTAACTAAGTTGCTAATACTATATAGTCCTACTATTTAATAGTCTAGCTTATAGCTAGGCTATTCTATCTTTTAGTTCTTTATTATAACCTAGACTATATTACCTATAGTAAAGTTAGGCTCGCGCCTATGCTTATTTACCTACTATTCTATTAATTTTTAGGCCTTTTTTAGATTTATATAGGCTACTGTCTAGGTTTCCTCTAAGCGCTTAGCGTACTATTAGGCTTCCTTATAAAATAGTTTCTTATATATAGTTTATAGTCCTTTTAGCCTATCCCAATTAAAGCTTATTTAGGGTAAATACCCTATTTCTAGTTAGATAGGTGTAAATCCTATAAAGTTATAAGGTAGGGTCGCCTAGGCGTAGTCTATTAGGGGTAGTAGTTTACCCTAGTTATCCTAGAAGTAGTTAATAAAAGGCTAAAATCTCTAGTCTAAGTATTAATTTATAATCTCTATCTAACTATCTATCTAGAGGTAGTATACTATAAAAAGCTTTAGCCTAATCCTTAGGATTTAGGTAAACTTATTCTAAAAGGCTAATATAAACTACAGCCTATAGTCTAATATAATAGTATCTAGTAGTCTATAAATTTAGTAGATATAGTAAATATATAGTTAGGCTACCTCTTTTATATTAATATTCTTATAATAGGAAATTAAAAAAGGGTGTTTACTAAAGCGGTTAATTAGGATTATAAATACATCGTACACGTTATGGTCTACTAGTAGTTTATAAAAGTCTATAAAGATATACTACTAGGGGCGCTCTAGTATTAGAAGTGGCTTTAATAGTTTTAGGGTCTTATCTTATAGAATTATAAACCTATAGCAGTTATTGCAGTTCTGTATATAATAGTTAATATCTATAACTATTCTAGGCTAGTATTACGGGACACCCCCATAACACCTTATATACATCTACCTATTTCTACTAACTTAGCAACTAGAAACCGACTATAAGATAGTAATTTAATAGCAATCTACGGCAATCTAACGGCAACTTGCTATATTCTACTATATTCCACTAAGTTTTACTAAGTTTTACTAAATTCTGCTAAGTTCTGCTAGGACCACTACCTAAATCCTATTCTGCTCTATATATATATTAACTAAGCAACCAAGTCTACAATATATACCCTTTCTTCCCGTTTTCCTACCTTCTTTCCTTATATAACGTCTTAACCTCCTTATATAGTTTATATATATAGCTTAATAAT
>Ga0307515_10009074_pt1 | contig 19290 bp, 17 predicted proteins | sample 17_EM_MG_FD_194513 | JGI IMG/M metagenome (GOLD analysis project Ga0307515, IMG submission 194513) | Populus trichocarpa ectomycorrhiza microbial communities from riparian zone in the Pacific Northwest, United States - 17_EM | ecosystem: Host-associated > Plants > Roots > Unclassified | place...
CATCCTTTGCGATCGAGGTCACCCGCCTCGCGCTGAAATGCGTGTCGGCCTTTTCGCCGGAGGCCGCCGGGCGGCTGGCGTTTCGCCTGTTCAGTGTTACGCCATCGCGCAAGCCATCGAACGCCAAGGAAAAGGCTGCGCTGGCGTCGGCGGTGCCCGTCATGGCGCGGGCGCGGCCTGTCACGCTGTCCTTCGCAGGCGGCTGGGTGATGGCACACCACTTCGAAGGACGGGCTGAGCATGGAGCGTCGAAATGTGTGCTGCTGGTCCACGGCTGGGGATCGCGCAGCGATTATCTGGCGCCGATGATCGAGGGCCTGACGCTGGATGGCGCCGAGGTTGTGGCGCTCGACTGGCCGGGACACGGCGCGTCGCCTGGGCGAACGCTGACGATGCCGGAAGCGGTGCGGGCGATCGACGCCGCCTGGCGGCATTTCGGTGGGTTCGACGTCTCGGTTGGCCATTCCTTTGGTGGCGCCAGTTTGGCTTGCGCGGCCGGCGGCTTGGTTTGCGACGTGCCGTCCCATCGTGCCAAAAGGATGGTGCTGATCGGCGCGCCCAGCGAAATGACATGGTTGTTCAAAGGGTTCGGGAAACTTTTCCGTCTTTCGCCGAAGGCACAGGCGGCGTTTGAAGGCATGGTGGTTCGTCTCTCCGGCAGGCGTCTCGAAGAGTTTGATGCCGCCCGGGTTCTTGCGGGCGTTGCCGTGCCCGTGCTGGTGATCCACGCGGAGGACGACAAGGAGGTTTCTGCCGATCATGCCCGCCGTTACGCGGCGGCGGGAGCCAATGTCGAACTCCACTGGGCCAACGGGCTCGGTCATCGCCGCATCGTTTCCGCGGACCCTGTGATCGAGCGGATCAATGCCTTCATCCATGCGGAAGACCGAAAGGCCGCCGCCTGAGCGATTTTCGCGGGTGCCGTCATAAAGGCGTCATGCTATCCGTCGAAAGGATCGCCTAGTCCCGATGGAGATGCGGTCTAGTGGAGAACGGCATGACAATCATTCGCACGGTGGAAGAACTGAACGCGCTCTATGGCGGCACCAGCGAGGCGTCGCTGGTCAAGGTGACCAGCCGGCTGACGCCGGATTATGCCAGCATGATCGAGGCATCGCCCTTTGCGGCACTTGCCACCGTCGGCCCGGAAGGGCTCGACTGTTCGCCGCGCGGGGACGATGTCTGCGTCGTCCGGATCGCCGACGAAAAGACCGTGCTGATGCCGGACTGGCGCGGCAACAACCGGGTCGATTCGCTTGCCAACATCGTCCGTGATCCGCGTGTGGCGCTGATGTTTCTTATTCCTGGCTCGACCACGACGATGCGGATCAATGGCACGGCCGTGGTCAGCGTTGATCCGGATCTGACCGGCTCGTTCGAGGTCGATGGCAAGCACCCGCGCAGCGTCATCGTCGTCACCATCGGTGAGGTCTATTTCCAATGCGCCCGCGCGCTGATCCGCTCGCAGATCTGGAACCCGGAGCGCTTCGTCGATCCGCAGTCCCTGCCGACGCCGGGCACGCTGTTGAAGGCGGCCAAGGCCGATTTCGACAAGGACACCTATGACCGCGAATGGCCGGAGCGCGCCGCAAAGACGATGTGGTAGCGACCGGGGGCCGTCTGAATAAAACCCCGCAGCGAAACGTTTTTTCCAGGACCGGATGCGTTATGCTCCGTCGAATGGGACGCGGAACGCAGGTTTTCGCGCGTTGGGGGGCAGATGACATACAGGACCGCTTTCTTTTTGACTGCCACGATGGCGCTTGGCCTTTCGGCGGGGGCCGCAAAAGCCGACAGGCTGGTCGAGGAATACAACGCCTATATCGGTGAGGAAGACCTCTATAACTCCTATGGCGAGCAGTTGACCGAGCCCTGGCAGGTGATCCGGCAGGACAGGGCGAATTATCACCGCTATGGCGTGACCCAGCCGGGCGACGAAGGCGACAGTTTCTTCGCCTCCGCCAAGAACCGCGAAAAGGCCGAGCGCATGATCGAGTACGGCACGATCGAGGCCCGCGCGGCGCGGGCATTGCTGCGGGGCGGTTCCGTGATCAATGTGCAGGTTTTCCGCGGACCCGAGGGCGACTATATCAATGTCACGGTCGATTGACCGAACGCTCGGCTGGGTGATGCTGGCAGCAGTGCTGGTTGGCGCGTTGCCGGTGGCAGCTGCCGAACTCAGTCTCGCAGACAAGGTGGATCTGCTCGTCGCAGCCTATCCGGCTTCGCTTCTCAAGAGCGAGGGCGGATACGTCCGTTTCCGCGACGGCGGGGCGTTGCCGATCGATGACGGCAAGAGCAAGGACCATGCGGGCAAGCTGGCATCCGGTGATATCGAGGACAGCCTGGCGCAGATCTATCCCGCCGGGCCGTGTGCGACCACGCCTGACGTCAATTTCGATCCGGGCCGCATCCGCAGCGATGCGCTGATGATGCGGCTTTACGGTACATCGGCCCGTGAGGTCGAGGCCTCTCTCATGGACGTGGACTGGTTCGGCAAGACCTTGCGCGTGACCAAAAGACAGGGCGCGGCGGCGGCGCTGGAAAAGGTGCGCGATGAGCTGAAGGGTATGCCGGACCTCAAGGCCTTTCTCGTGCCCTCTGCTGGAACCTTCAACTGGCGCAAGGTCGCCGGGGCTGCAAACATGTCGGTGCACAGCTTTGGCGCGGCGATCGATATCAACACGTCCTATGCGGATTACTGGATCTGGTCGGGCGGCAAACCGGGCAGGGTGCCGCACTACAGGAACAGATATCCGATGAAGATCGTCGATGCGTTCGAGCGGCACGGTTTCATCTGGGGCGGGCGCTGGTATCACTACGACACCATGCATTTCGAATACCGGCCCGAACTTTTGGCGATCGCCAGGGTAGCGGGTGGCGACGCTTGCCGCTAACGTCTGTCTTCCAATGACATACAAGGCAGACAGTCGCATGCAGAAGAAAGTCTACCTCGCCGGCCCGGACGTGTTTTTGTCCAACGGCAAGGAAATCCTCGGCAGGAAGGCCGAAATGACGCGCGCAGCCGGTTTCATCCCGCTTTGCCCGGGTGATCTGGCACCACCGCCGGTGGAGACGAAAAATGCGCGCGGGCTCGCCATCAGTGGCATCAATGAAGGCATGATGCAGCAGGCGGATGCGATTCTTGCCAATATGACGCCGTTTCGCGGTCTGGCCGCCGATGTCGGCACCAGCTTCGAACTGGGCTTCATGTGCGCGCTCGGCAAGGCGGTCTATGCCTATACCAATATCCCCGACGATCACTTCAAGCGCTGTGCCCAGTATTACAAGGGCGATTTGACCCGATCCGCGGACGGACGCATGCGCGGCCCGGACGGGTTGTCGCTGGAGGATTTCGACATGGCCGACAATCTGATGCTGGATGGCGGGATCAAGAGCCGGGGCGGGGCCTTCGTCGTCGGCAATGCGCCGGCCGATCAGATCTACACGGATCTTACGGCCTTTGCCGAATGCCTGCGGATTTTTTCAGAGCGCCACGGCCATTGAGACGGTCTCCGGTCGATAAAGGTGGCGTGGCCGAAAGACCTCGCTACGTTGCTATCTTCGGTGATTGGACGTCTCAGTCGCGAACGATAACCTTGGTGCCGATCGTGACGTTGGCGTAGAGATGCTCGACGTCTTCGTTGGCCATGCGGATACAGCCTGATGACATCGCCTTGCCGATCGAGGAGGGCTGGTTGGTGCCGTGGATGCGGTAGATGGTCGAGCCGAGATACATGGCGCGGGCACCGAGCGGATTTTGAATGCCGCCCTTCATGGTGACGGGCAGGATGTGGCCCTTCTTTGCCTCGCGGACGCGCATCTCTTCCGGCGGGTTCCAGGTCGGCCACTCGGCCTTGCGGCTGACCGTATTGGTGCCGGTCCAGATGAACCCTTCGCGGCCGACGCTGACGCCGTATTGCATCGCAACGCCATTGCCGAGCACGTGGTAGAGGCGGCGGTCGGAATTGTCGATGATGATGGTTCCGGGGGCGACGTTCTCGTTGAAGGCGACCAGTTCGCGCTGCACGGGCGACAGGTTGACGTTCTTCTGCGCAGTCTTCGCCCTTGCCGGCTTGCCTTCCGACAGCACCTGCAGCCAGCCGGTCTTGGCCGTTGAGGATTGCAGCGAGGCGACTTCGAAGGATCCGTCCTTGCCGGCGGCGTGGGCTGCGGGGCTGAGAATGGCGGTTGCGATCAGGGCTGCGAGAATGGTCTTCATGTCCGTATCTCCCGGTTTCTGGCGGGAGATTTTTCCGGTTCATTCCGGTGCGCTCCCTTTTGTATGGAGCGTTTCTAGACAATCGGCAGGAGCGGGGCTGTTTCCTGGGGAACGCGGCAAAAACAAGGCAGGGCGGCCCTGTGCGAGCGCCCTGCCTGCTCTGAATTCAACCGCTTACTTGCGGTAGATCAGCCAGTTCTTGCCGGTATCCTTCTTCATGCCTTCCTCAAACAGGATCGTCCTGTTGCGGCCGGCGTTCTTGGCGCAATAGAGCGCGATATCGGCCTTGTTGTAGAGATCGATCGGGTCGTCGGCATGCGATGCCTGGCAGACGCCGAGGGACAGCGTGATCGGGCCGTAGTTGACGCCGGTCTTGGAGTTCTTGAAGGGCGTGGTGGCAAGCGCGTTGCGGATGCGCTCGGCCACCTGCAGGCTTTCCTCGAGGCTGCTGTCGCCGAGGATGATGGCGAATTCCTCGCCGCCGGTGCGCGCCACGAAGGCGTCGCGGCGCAGATTGGCACGGATGACCGTGCCGACGGTGGCGAGAATCTTGTCGCCGACCGGATGGCCGTAGCTGTCGTTGACCTTCTTGAAGTGGTCGATATCGGCGATCAGCAGGCCGGTATAGGCCCGAAGCTGCTCGGAATTGTAGACGGATGCCAGTTTCTCGTCGAAGGCCCGGCGGTTGGCAAGGCGCGTCAGCGAATCAGTATTGGCGATGCGCTTGTATTCGTCGAGCTCCTGCCGGATGACTTCCATCTCGAAGGATTTCAGCGAGACGTTTTCGGCCCGCTCCTTGCCCTGGCTCATCGTGTCGGCGGTTGCCTCGGTCAGGATGCTGACGCACTGGCGCAGGATTTCGGCGCTGGAACTGCTTTTGCCGGTGATGTTTTGATAGGTCTCGTCCAGCAGCTTGTTGTAGTTCTCAAGCGCGAACTGTTCGTCCTTCAACAGCTTGAGAAGGTCGCTGAGTTCGTTCGCCAGATGATTGTGGGCCCGGTCGACGCCAACCGCGTGGTGGACATGGGCAAAGTAGCGTGCGCCGATCTCGTCCAGTTCTTCCTGGGTCGCGCGGCTGCCCAGTGCCGCCAGTTCCTTGGTCAGTTTCGGATTGGAGCCGATATAGGCTTCGTAATAGAGCTCGTAGTTGCGCGGTAGCGGCGAGATGCCCATGATCCGCATCGCATAGGTTACCTGCGCGGCGATATCGGGTATCTGCGCCTTGTTCGAAGCCGCTTGCATGGCAAGCTCCTGTTTTGTTGTCTCCAATCGCTAATTCTAGGGATGAAAGATTTTGGAAGGCTTAACGGTTGGCAAAACGGATCGTTCAGATTGCATCAAAATTCCCGTAACTCGTAAAAGTATTCAGGCAGCGATGTCCGCTGCCTGAATGAATGTATCGTCTGTACGAAAAGCCGGGATCAGGAAGGGCTGATCATCGTTTCCGGGCGCACCACGGCATCGAACTCAGCGTCGGTGACGTAGCCGCCGCCGACCGCTTCCTCGCGCAGCGTCGTGCCGTTCTTATGGGCGGTCTTGGCGATCTTGGCGGCGTTGTCATAGCCGATCTTCGGGGCAAGCGCGGTGACGAGCATCAGCGAGCGGTCGAGCGCTGCCTTGATATTGTCCTCGCGCGCCTCGATGCCGACGACGCAATTGTCGGTGAACGACACGGCCGCATCGGACAGGAGCTGCACCGACTGCAGGAAGTTGTAGGCCATCAACGGATTGTAGACGTTGAGTTCGAAATGGCCCTGGCTGCCGGCGAAGGTCAGCGACGCGTTGTTGCCGAAAACCTGGACGCAGACCTGGGTGAGGGCTTCGCATTGGGTCGGGTTGACCTTGCCCGGCATGATCGAGGAGCCGGGTTCGTTTTCCGGCAGCGACAGTTCGCCGAGGCCCGAACGCGGACCGGAGCCGAGCAGGCGGATGTCGTTGGCGATTTTGAACAGAGCTGCGGCTGCCGAGTTGATCGCGCCGTGGCTGAAGACCATCGAATCATGGGCGGCGAGCGCCTCGAACTTGTTCGGCGCGGTGACGAAGGCGATGCCGGTAATCTTGGCGATCTCTTCGGCGACCTTTTCGGCAAAGCCGATCGGCGCGTTGAGGCCGGTTCCGACCGCCGTGCCGCCCTGGGCCAGCTCGCAAAGGCCGGGAAGGGTCATCTCGATGCGCTTGATCGAGGAGGCAACCTGCGCGGCGTAGCCGGAGAATTCCTGGCCGAGTGTCAGCGGCGTTGCATCCTGCGTGTGCGTGCGGCCGATCTTGATGATGTGGTCGAACGCTTTTACCTTGGCTTCGAGCGCCTGGTGCAGGTGCTTGAGGGCAGGCAAAAGGTCGTGGACGACACGTTCGGCGCAGGCGATGTGCATGGCCGTTGGATAGGTGTCGTTCGACGACTGGCTCATGTTGACGTGATCGTTCGGATGCACCGGCTTCTTCGAGCCCATCACGCCGCCGAGCATTTCGATGGCGCGGTTGGAGATCACTTCATTGGCGTTCATGTTCGACTGGGTGCCGGAACCGGTCTGCCAGACGACGAGCGGAAAATGGTCGTTGAGCTTGCCGTCGATGACTTCCTGCGCCGCTGCGATAATCGCGTTGCCGACGGTCGGATCGAGCCCCTGCAACTCCATGTTGGTGCGGGCGGCGGCCTGCTTGACGATGCCGAGCGCACGCACGATCGACAGCGGCTGCTTTTCCCAGCCGATCTTGAAGTTGCCGAGCGAACGCTGGGCCTGCGCGCCCCAGTATCGGTCGCTTGCGACTTCGATCGGGCCGAACGTATCTGTTTCCGTGCGCGTTGATGTCATCGTAATCCCTGCTTTCGTCATTCGATGTCGAGACCGGCGATATCGAGACCGGGCGGTGTCGAGACCGGAAGGTGGATGAAGCCGCCGCGCCGCGACGGCCTGCAGCTGTGATGAAGTTCTCTCTGGCTCAGGTAGCCCGTGCTTGTAAAGGGGGCGAGAGCCGCTGCGCCATGCTACAATCGTTTAAAATGGCCGGCTTTCAAAGCGACGTGCATTACGTCACGATAATGGCCGTCATCGAGCCTGCGCGGCCATGTTCCTGTGCTTTTTCAGACACAAGCGGGCGGATAGTTTTGGTTGCATTTGCCGGGATTTCCGCACGATGCCGCGATTTTTCGCGGACACAAAAAAATAATGCAAGGAATTCAAATTTTTGGGCGTCCTTATCCGTCTTCCTGCTGCCGGTCTTTCACGCATTTGTGACGGTTTGCAGGGGTGCTGAAAGGGTGGCGTTTCCTTTTCATTCACCATCCTTTCTTATAAGTACGAAAGCTCGGTGACATGATGGGGCATCGGGCGCGAACCGCTGATGGCGGCAATGCGATACGGGGACGTGTGAACCAATGAAATTGATGAAGACTGCAGCGATCGTGACACTGATGGCCGGGTGCGCATTCACCTCTCTTGGTGTCCATCGCGCGGAAGCGCTGACTTTGCTGGACCTTTTCCGCAAGAAGAGGCCGGCCGCCGAAGAATTCCAGCCGCTGCCGGGCGTCGGGGAGATGCAGCCAGCCCAGAAGCAGGTTGTACGCCCTCTGCCAAAGGTGACTTCGCCGCAATACTACACCTACAAGGCCGAGCCGTTGCGCCGTATCGCCACTGCAAAGCTGCTCGATCCGGTGGTGACCGGTTCCGTCGACAGCGAAGCTCTGCCGCCGATGCAGCGTGCGTCGCTCGCCGATGCACGCCAGTTCCTGCCCGGCGTCACGGCTTATGCGCCCGGCGATGTGGCCAAGGCAATCGAGACTTTTTACGCCGGTCACGAGGGGTTTGTCTGGATCAGCGGCGATGCGCCGAATGCTTCCGCAAAGGCCGCCCTCACGGTGCTGGGGCAGGCGGCAAACATCGGGCTTGACCCGCAGGATTATGCCGTCACGGTGCCATCCGATACATTCGACCGCAACGACATGGCCGCGCGCGAAAAGTCGCTGGTCGAATTCGAAATCCAGCTTTCCGCGGCGACGCTGACCTACATCGCCGACACCGTGCGCGGCCGCATCGATCCGAACAAGATTTCCGGCTACCACGATTTCAAGCGCAAGGACGTCAACCTGACGGGCAAGCTCGAAAATATTGCCCGAAGCCACGATGTCGCAGCCTATCTGAATTCCCAGACCCCTTCCGGCCCGCAGTTCCTGGCTTTGAAGCGCGAGCTGGAAGCGCTCGAGGCAAAGACCGGCGACGCGCCGCGGATCGTGATCGCACCGGGCACGCTGCTGAAGCCCGGCATCAGCAACCCCGAGCTGGCCAACGTGGTCGCCGGCATTCGCCTCAAGGGCTCCGATGCGCTGAAGGTCGAGCACGCGCTTACGCTTTCCGCCTATCAGGGGACCCCGGATTACACGCCGGAGCTGGTTGCGCTGATCGAAGGGTTCCAGAAGGAAAACGGGTTGAAGCCGGACGGGATCGTCGGCAAGGCATCGATCCGCATCCTGACGGGTGGAGACACCACCGAGAGCAAGATCGACAAGGTGCGTATCGCCATGGAGCAGGCGCGCTGGCTGCCGGCCGATCTTGGCAGCCGCTACGTCTTCATCAACCAGCCTGCCTACATGGTCTACTACCATGATCAGGGTGCGGAACAGTTTTCGATGCGGGTCGTGGTCGGTTCCAAGGCGCACCAGACATTCTTCTTCGAGGACGAGATCCAGACGGTTGAGTTCAATCCGTATTGGGGCGTGCCGCAGTCGATCATCATCAACGAGATGCTGCCGAAGCTGCGCAACGATCCGGGTTATCTCGATCGCCTCGGCTATCAGGTGGAAGTCGGCGGCCGGCCGGTATCGTCCTATGACGTCAACTGGAATGGCTCGACATCCGGCGTCGCGGTTCGCCAGCCGCCGAGCAGCGACAATGCGCTCGGCGAATTGAAGATCCTGTTCCCCAATGCCCACGCCATCTACATGCACGACACGCCGTCGAAGAGCTTCTTCAAGAAGGATGAACGTGCGTTGAGCCATGGTTGCGTGCGTCTGGCCGATCCGCGCCGGATGGCAGCTGCCGTGCTTGGCACGACGGTGGAGGATGTCGCCAGGGAGATTGCCGGCGGCCGCAACAAGGGTGTTTCCGTGCCGCAGAGGATTCCGGTCTATGTCGCCTATTTCACCGCCTGGCCGAACAAGGACGGTACGGTCGAATATTTCAACGATGTCTACGATCGCGACATGTACATGGACCGCGCGCTCGAAGCGACGCGCGTGGCACGCCGCGCCGAAGGTTGAAAGCCACTTGGCGAAAGATTGAAAAAAGGCGGCTTCGAGCCGCCTTTTTTATGCCCGCGCGATCAGCCGCTCGATCAGGTCCGGGGTCAGTTCGTCGAAATGACGGACGACCAGGTCGGGGGCCAGGCTTTCGACCGGCACGTCGGAATAGCCGAAGGGAACGCCGATCGAGCGCACGGACGCGTTTTTTGCGACAAGAATATCGTTGAGGCTGTCGCCGATCATTACCGACTTTTCAGGCACCCCGCCGGCAAGGCGGATGGTGGACAGCAGATGTTGCGCGTCGGGCTTGCGCACGTCAAACGTGTCGCCGCCGGTGATGGCCGCGAAGCGGGGGGAAAGGTCAAGCCCGTCCAGCAGGCTTCTGGCGAGCATTTCCAGCTTGTTGGTGCAGACGGCAAGCGTGTAGCCGGCCGCGGCCAAGCGGTCCATCGCCTCGATCACGCCGGGATAGGGAATGGAATCGCCCGGCATCGAGCCGTGGTAGAAATCGACGAACTCCTTCATCTGCCAGTCGAGGTCATCGCTGCTGAGCGTCTTGCCGCGCAGCGTGAACGTGCGCTCGATCATCGCCTTGGCGCCGTGTCCGACGAGATGAGTCAGGTCTTCATAGCTCACCGGAGCGAGACCGGCCTGCGTGACTGCATGATTGAGGCTTGCGACGAGATCGGGAGCGGTATCGACAAGGGTTCCATCGAGATCAAAAACGACAACGGATGCTGACACGGGAACCTCTTGATGTACGTCGGAAATATTGCATTCCGGGTAGGGGAACCGGCGGAGAAAAGCAATCGCGACTTTGCGCGACAGTGCAGTTTCGCCATTTGCGTCTCGCCTGCTATTTGGGCTTTTGTTTGCCGTTGCAGCCGTGTAAACGTCTCAGCGGAACGACGGGACGCGATATTTTGCCGTGGTCTCGTCGATGATTTTTAAGGAGAACGTGGCGCATGGACGCCCGTGAAATGAAGATCAAGGCCGCCGCGGCGGCGCTCGACTATGTTGAAGACGGCATGCGGCTCGGTATCGGTACCGGCTCGACGGCGGAAGAATTCGTCCGTCTGCTTGCCGAAAAGGTGGCGTCCGGCTTCCGCATCGAGGGCGTGCCGACGTCGGAACGCACAGCCCGGCTTTGCCTGGAACTCGGCGTGCCGCTGAAATCGCTGGAAGATCTTCCCGAGCTGGACCTGACCATTGACGGCGCCGACGAGGTGGATCCGAAGCTGCGGCTGATCAAGGGCGGCGGCGGCGCGCTGCTGCGTGAAAAGATCGTTGCCTGCGCATCGCAGCGTATGATCGTCATTGCCGACGAGACCAAGGTGGTGGAGACGCTCGGCGCCTTCAAACTGCCGATCGAGGTGAATGCCTTCGGGCTCGGCGCGACGCGCATCGCCATTGAAAAACTTGCCGCGCGGCTTGGGCTTTCCGGTGAAATCGTCGTCAGAGCCTCGGGTGACGGACCCTTCATGACCGATGGCGGGCATCTCATTCTGGATGCATCTTTTGGCCGCATTCCTGATGCAGATGCGCTGGCACGCGAACTGAACGCCATTCCCGGCGTGGTCGAGCATGGGTTGTTCATCGGCATCGCATCGCTTGCGATCATTGCCGGCCCGGCGGGGGCGAGGGTGATGACGGCCTGAACGGATACGGTTCGGACGGCAATGACCGCCTGGGCCTTGCGAACTTCCGGCTGTGGCTGAGATCAGTCGCAGGGGATCGTTACAGCGTCGTTGCCGATCGGGATTGCCCGGTGGCGATGGCTTTGAAATTGAATTATGCAGGGGTTCGCAGATGCAAGACGCGCGCGGAACCCGGCGTCAACTGACAGGAGCGTTACAGACATGATCAATCTCGCAGGTCTCGGCCGCACAATGGCTGCCACTGCCATCATCCTTTCCGCCGTCATGGTCCCGACCCTGCGGGCGCAGGACGTCACAGACGAGCAGCTCAAGGCTGCGCGCGCCGCGATTGCTTCGATCGCCGCCACCAATGGTTTCGACAACATCCTGCCGAACCTGGCGGAACGGCTGAAGACGACGCTCATCCAGTCCTCGCCGAACTACCAGGAACTGATCACCAAGACGGTCGATGAAAAGGCCCTCGAACTGGCCGCCCGCCGCGCCGATCTTGAGCACGAGGCGGCGACGATCTACGCAAAGACCTTCACCGTCGAGCAGCTGAATGCGATCACGGCGTTCTACACCTCCGACGCCGGCAAGAAGCTTCTGAACGACGGTCCGATCGCCTCGCGCGAAATGGTCAAGGCCGCCGATATCTGGGCTGCCGGGATTTCCCGCGACCTGAACGCGGCAGCGACGAAGGAATTGAGCGCGACCCTGACCGCCGACCAGCAGCCGCTTCCGGGTGCGACGACCGAGGTGAAGCCTGCCCCGTAAGGAAACTGCTGGCGGTTCCATTGGCCGCATACCTCACGTCGAATTGCTTGAGCCCGGGTCATTCCGGGCTTTTCATTTTGTAGCATGCCACCCTATATCAGCATCACACGGCGGGATTCGCCGGCAAGGCGCTGATGGTCACTGCGACCGTCGCCTTCCCAGCGACCGCCTTCCTTCGTACACGACCCGTCCGGGAGTTTTTCAGCATGGCTTCTTTCGATTATGACCTCTTCGTTATTGGCGGCGGTTCAGGGGGCGTACGCAGCGGCCGGGTTGCCGCGGCCATGGGCAAGAAGGTCGCGATCGCCGAGGAGTTCCGATACGGCGGCACCTGCGTCATCCGCGGCTGCGTGCCGAAGAAACTCTACGTCTACGCCTCTCAGTTTGCCGAACATTTCGAGGATGCGGAAGGATTTGGCTGGAGCGTCGGCGAAAGCAAATTCGACTGGCAAAAGCTGGTTGCGGCCAAGGAAAGGGAAATCACCCGGCTCGAGGGGCTCTATCAGAAGGGGCTTGCCAATGCCGGGGCGGAAATCCTGCACACCCGGGCGGAACTGACAGGCCCGAACACGATCAAGCTGCTCGACAGCGGCAAGACCGTGACGGCCGAGCGCATCGTCATTGCCGTCGGCGGTCATCCGACCCCGCATGACGCGCTGCCGGGCCACGAACTCTGCATCAGTTCGAACGAGGCTTTCGATCTCAAGGAACTGCCGAAGTCGATCATCATTGCCGGCGGTGGCTACATTGCCGTCGAATTCGCCAATATCTTCCACGGTCTCGGTGTCGAGACCTCGCTGATCTATCGCGGCAAGGAAATCCTGTCGCGTTTCGACCAGGACATGCGGCGCGGTCTCCATGCGGCGATGGAGCAGAAGGGCATCCGTATCCTGTGCGAGGACCTCTTGCAGTCCATCACCAAAACCGCAGACGGCCGGCTGGCTGCGGAAACGCTGAAGCACAGCACCTTGACCGTCGATCAGGTGATGCTGGCGCTCGGCCGCGTGCCGAACACCAAGGGGCTTGGACTGGAAGCGGCGGGTATCGCGGTCAATGAGCGCGGCGCCATCATCGTCGATGCGTTTTCCCGCACCAGCGCGCCCGGCGTCTACGCGCTCGGCGATGTGACGGATCGGGTGCAGTTGACGCCGGTGGCGATCCACGAAGCCATGTGCTTCATCGAAACGGAATACAAGGGCAACCCGACATCGCCCGATCACGACCTGATCGCCACGGCCGTGTTCTCGCAGCCGGAAATCGGCACGGTCGGGCTTTCGGAAGAGGATGCCGCCAGGAAATTCGAGGACCTGGAAATCTACCGGGCGGAGTTCCGGCCGATCAAGGCGACGCTGTCCGGGCGCAGCGAAAAGACGATCATGAAGCTGATCGTCAATGCGGCCGACCGAAAGGTTCTGGGCGCCCACATCCTCGGGCACGAGGCGGGCGAAATGGCGCAGCTGCTTGGCATCACGCTGAAGGGCGGTTGCACCAAGGACGATTTCGACCGGACCATGGCCGTTCATCCGACGGCGGCCGAGGAGCTGGTGACGATGTACAATCCGAGCTACCGGATCAAGAACGGCGAGAAGATCGGCTGAGTCATCGGCCGTCGGTTTGCAAACTCATCAGCAAAGTGCGCGCAGCGCAGACGGAGCTTGCACTTTGCTGGAACAATGGCTTTGCAATCCCCATCTTAACGTTTATAAGCCCGCATCCGCAAAATCGCCGTTTTCCCGGCAGGGAAAGCTGCGGCCGGGGATTGTATCGCTGACACGCGGTTCAAAACCGATATCAGGCGGCATTGTACGGAAACGTTCCGGCAATGCGACTGCTGCGGCGGACCTTGCGCAAGAGAACAGGTGATCGACATGGCACAGAATTGGACCCCGAACAGCTGGAGGCAAAAGCCTATTCAGCAGGTGCCGGATTTTCCGGACATGGCAGCATTGGCTGCCGCGGAAGCGCAGCTCGCGACCTATCCGCCGCTGGTCTTTGCCGGCGAAGCGCGGCGCCTGAAGAGCCAGCTTGCCAATGTTTCGGAAGGCAAGGGATTCCTTTTGCAGGGCGGCGATTGTGCCGAGAGCTTTGCCGAGCATGGCGCGGACACGATTCGCGACTTCTTCCGCGCGTTCCTGCAGATGGCCGTCGTCCTGACATTCGGCGCCCAGCAGCCGGTGGTCAAGGTCGGCCGTATTGCCGGCCAGTTCGCCAAGCCGCGCTCGTCGAACATCGAGCGCCAGGGTGATGTCGAGCTGCCGAGCTATCGCGGCGATATCATCAACGGCATCGAATTCAACGAAAAGGCCCGCATTCCGGACCCGGAACGCCAGATCATGGCGTATCGGCAGTCGGCTGCGACCCTGAACCTGCTGCGTGCCTTCGCAATGGGCGGCTATGCCAATCTTGAAAACGTGCATCAATGGATGCTCGGTTTCGTCAAGGAAAGCCCGCAGGCCGAGCGCTACCGCAAGCTCGCCGACCGGATCTCCGAAACGATGGATTTCATGAAGGCGATCGGCATCACCTCGGACAACCATCCGAGCCTGCGCGAGACCGATTTCTTCACCAGCCATGAAGCGCTGCTGCTCGGCTACGAGCAGGCGCTGACCCGCATCGATTCGACGTCCGGCGACTGGTATGCGACATCGGGCCACATGATCTGGGTCGGCGACCGCACCCGCCAGGCCGACCACGCGCATATCGAATACTGCCGCGGCATCAAGAACCCGCTGGGCCTGAAATGCGGTCCGTCCCTGACCGGTGATGGCCTGATCGAGCTTATCGATATCCTCAACCCTGCCAATGAGGCCGGCCGCCTGACGCTGATCTGCCGCTTCGGTCATGACAAGGTGGCGGAAAACCTGCCGCGCCTGATCCGTGCCGTCGAAAAGGAAGGCCGCAAGGTCGTTTGGTCCTGCGATCCGATGCACGGCAACACGATCACGCTCAACAACTACAAGACCCGTCCCTTCGAGCGGATCCTGTCGGAAGTCGAAAGCTTCTTCCAGATCCACCGCGCCGAAGGCACGCATCCGGGCGGCATCCATATCGAGATGACCGGCAACGACGTGACGGAATGCACCGGCGGCGCCCGCGCGCTTTCCGGCGCCGATCTTGCCGATCGTTACCACACCCATTGTGACCCGCGTCTCAATGCCGACCAGGCACTTGAACTCGCCTTCCTGCTTGCCGAGCGCATGAAGGGCGGCCGCGACGAGAAGCGGATGGTCGTCAACGGCTAACCTCGGGGTTGATCAGCACCGCTGATCCTTGGCTGAGTGTATTGAAATTGACAGAACCGGGCTAGCTGACGATGCTGGCCCGGTTTTTTCATGCTCGCTTTGTGGGCCAATAAACATTTCCAAGGGGTGAGCATGGCGGAAGAGCATACAGGATCGTGCAACTGCGGTGCCGTCCGTTTCCGGACACGGGGCAGGCTGCGCGAAGTGATTGCCTGCCATTGTTCGCAGTGCCGCAAGCAGACGGGGCTGTATTATGCGGCCACCAATGTTCTCGACAGTGAACTGGATCTCGAAGGTGCCGAGAATATTACCTGGTATCGCTCAAGCCCCGAAGCCCGTCGTGGCTTCTGCCGGACCTGCGGCTCCGCCATGTTCTGGAAGATGGATGATCTCGACTATTCGTCGATCATGGCCGGCACCTTCGACACCCCGACCGGTCTGGCATTGGGTTTCCATATCTTCTGTGCCGACAAGGGCGATTTCTACGAGATCAATGATGGCCTGCCGCAGTTTGCACAGTCAAACGTCTGACTTTGTCGGGCCCGCGCCGGTTGTCTCGCCGAGATGCGCGTCCGCGGCGATCGACCGGACCGCTTCGCCATAGGCCCGGTCGAGTGCGCAGAACTTGACCGACTGCCAGCGCTTGTAGTCCTCGATGAACGAGGTCGCTGCCCAGATTCGGTTCCTGGCTCGGTTCCGGTCTTGCCAGCCGAGCGAACCGAGCGCTTCGGCACGGGCGAAAAGGCGGCGGACATGCGTGCGGGACAGGGAATAGTGGCTTGATAATTCGGCAAAGCGGAGGTCTTCGACCCAATAAAAGCCGTCCTCCGGCACCGTGTTGACGATCCGTGAGATGAAGTCGTCGAGGATCAGTCCGCCGTATTCGGTCCAGACGAAACACGAGATACTAAGCGGCGGCTCGCGCCATGCCCTGTCGGCGATCAGCTGTTTTGCAGCGAGCGGCTGGGCACGGCGGAAAATCTCCGGATTGGCCTCCAGCCGCGTGACGCGGTCGCCGTTGTCGAGCAGGTCGAGGCTGCGCATCTGGCCTCGGAACCACAGGATCATCGCCTCATGGCTGACCTCTGTCGGCTCCAGCGGGCGGCTGCGTTTGCTTGGTGATCCCGGTACGTCACGAATGAGCTTGTAGGCGAGCAGCTCCGCCAGGAAGGCGGTTGCCGTATTGCGGCTTGCCGCGCCGAATTCGATGATGATGTCGAGGAGCCGCGATGCGGTAATGCCGGAAAGGGGATCGGTGGGGTCGCGTTGCACATGCAGCGCGTAAGCCGCCTGGGTGAGAAGCCATTTCTGCTGGGCGGCGACCAGGCGGGCGATCCTTGGAAAGTGATCGTAGAGCTCGATCATATGCCGCGCGCCCTGCTGCAGGACGGCAAACAGCGCGGGGTTCGCCGCAAAAGCGTCAACCTCGGCGGAGGAACTGGGCACCGGGTTTTCGATCGCTGATGACTGCATGCCGATCATGGCCTTGACGAAGGTCCGGTAAGTAATTGCATCGGTTTCAGAATCGCCGATGGACCGATTGACGGTTATGTCACCCGTAAAACGCCCGAAGTCCACCTTTTGTTTCAGAAACGGCGCGTAGAAGGCTGGATAGTCCGCCGCTTCGCCCATTCGACAGAAAAGGCGGATCGACAGAAAAAGCCGGATGGCAGAGTTGCCATCCGGCTTGGAGGAGGGGAAAGGCTGCGATGGCTATTGCACCAGCACCGGCTGCAGGCAGTTGACACCGGTGACGCGGACGTCAGCTTCGCCGACACGGACGCCAACTGCGAGGAGCAGGTTGTAGAGCAGCGTATCGATCGCCGGCGTCACGGCGCCCAATGTCTGGGCAAGTGCTGCCTGAACGACCTTGGGGCTACCGAGGGTCAGGAACAGCACCTGGATATCGACGTCCAGATTGTTGAGCAGGGTCTGGGTGGTCGAGGTCAGGATGTCCTTGGTCGAAACGCTCTTGACGGCGCTTGCAGCGACTTCGGAGGGGCTGAACGTCAAGCGCTGCGGCTGCATGTTCTTTGTCTCGACATGGGCGATACCGTCGACCTTCAGGAGCAGGGAGTCGATAAGCCGGGCTTTTTCCACCCGCGCCTCATCGCTGAAATTCGACAGAACCGTGGGGTTGACGGTGCCGATCGCGATTTCTGCCACACCTGGAACGGCGTCTATCGAGACGCTGGCGTTTGTATTCGAGCCGCCGTAGCAGCGGATGTCTGCCAGTTTGCCCTCCGCATAGGCAATTTCGACATAGATCGGCAGCTTGATCCGAAGTCCGGCAAGAACGGCCAGTCCATCGATGCTCACTTCGATGGCAAGCCGCGTCTGCGCCGTGCGAACGGCTGAGCCCGGCGCCCCCAATCTGTGCGCCGGCGTCGTGACCGGCGGTTCGCCGATGGCAAGCTTGACACTGGCCGAGGCAATGCCCGGCAGCCCGGCTACCGCGGCGAGGGATATCTGGTTGGTGCCGTTGGCAATACCGGCCGCTGCCGTGACAATGTCAAGGGCGCTGACCTTCATGGTCCAGTTCGACCCGGCATCGACACTCAATCCCTTTTTCGGATCGAGGTTGAGAATCTGCGACAGGGTGAAGGTCTTCTTGTTCTTGCTGCTGGCCGTTTCCAGGGCCTTCAGGGCGGATGTCGCCGTGCTGGAGACCCCCTGAACGGCCTGCATCGAGGCAAGAAGCTGCGGCATTGTGAGGTTCGCCTTCAGCACGTCATCGTAGGTTGCCGCTTTCAGGCTCAGCTTGGTGGAGACGATTTTCAGGAAAGGCTGAATATTGATATCCGCGCTGACGAGTGCCTGATAGTCCATGACCTTCAGGGAAATCGTCGTGCCGAGCATCTGGCCGAGTACCGCATTCAGAATACCGCCGTCTAGGCTTGCGAGCCGCGAGCCGATCGAGAAGGCGGCAAGCTTGGTGCTGGCCGCCGTACCGACGGCGCTCATCGTTGGCGGTGCGCTGAACATGGCGGCGAGATGAAGCGTTCCTTCCTTCTCGATCGAGACCTGGGCCGCATCCGCGGGCGTGGCATTGGCGATGAATCGCTGACCAGTTGCGAGGGCCGGATCGGGGACGTAACGGCCCTTGACGATGGTGACGATGCCGTTTTTGATCGCTGTCAGGTCGTTCGGGATCACCTTTCCGTCTACATCGATCAATCCACTCTTGGTTGCAATGGCAAGGTTAAGGCCGTTGTTCTTGAAGTGATTGCGTGCGACGGCTTCCACATTCGGCAGATCGGATGCTGCCACCATGGCGGTGATATCCGCAATTCCCTGCATTTCACGCTTCTGCAGCGTGAGATAACCGTAGTCGACGCCGAGTCCGAGCGAGAGAACGACCAGGGGCAGAACGAGAGCTGCCGATATGCCGATATTGCCGGAAATATTGGTGAAAATGCTATCATGCTTGGAGCGTGCACGGGCCATGTCAGATTCCTCCCAGCCTTATTGTTGCATATCGTTTGATTTCCTCATCGGGCAGCGCAAAGGAAAACAGGTTCCAGATCGGTAACTCACTGGAATCATACGCGATAGTGACAGTGAACTGATTGAGATTGCTCACATCGTCCGCGACGTCGACCGTCAGTTTTTTCTTGTCGATGAAGGCGTAGCTCAGCGTGGACGACTGAATGAAAGTGTTGGCGAGGCTTTTCCTCTCGGTTTCCGACAGTCCGGCCACTGCTGTTCGCGCCGCATCGGCGGCAATCTGCTGGATTGCATAGCTGGCGCTCAGGTAGATACCGTAGCCGATCATGGTGAATATGGTCATGAAGAACAGCGGTGCTACTATCGCAAATTCCAGCGCAGCGGCACCTTCAACATTCTTGCGAATTCGTGTCATGAGAGACATAAAACACACCCCCAGGTTTCCGCCGGGTCGATATTTCGATCCTTTTACACCTATATCGTGTGCTTCATTTGTTAATTTTTCGATACGCCAATAAATTGTCTTTTATGTTTTGGCGTCTCTTTATTGTATTTCATATATTTAGGGTTGTATCATTTTCATCCGGCCGGCGCTTCAGCGCAGATGTTCGTTCCGCAACGACACATGGGAACAATCAAACCTGCGAACTGCCTGCGTCCCGGTACTGTGCAAGCTGCCCTTGCAGCCGGCCGACATCGGCGCGCAGTTCGGCGATTTCGCGCAACAGC
>Ga0307515_10009075_pt1 | contig 19288 bp, 28 predicted proteins | sample 17_EM_MG_FD_194513 | JGI IMG/M metagenome (GOLD analysis project Ga0307515, IMG submission 194513) | Populus trichocarpa ectomycorrhiza microbial communities from riparian zone in the Pacific Northwest, United States - 17_EM | ecosystem: Host-associated > Plants > Roots > Unclassified | place...
GGGTCAATGAATTATGATGTACATTAGTATGTATTTGCGCAAGAAAACCTTTAACTTACGAATTGAGCATCGGAAATCCGAACGCCAGGCGGGAGTCGGGGATTGGCGCCAAGGGCGCCGCTACGATAGTGGTACCCTTCGCGTGCTGCGCGTTGGGGCTGCGAATACCCTGGAGTCACGACGAGTCACGTCACACCTTTCCCCTTCCGCTTGTGATTCCAATGGCCATGGAATCTATCAACCGATTCATCTACGGCCCCACACCTGAACAACGCGTACGGGAATGGCAGTCTAAATTACGACAAGAGTCAAGAGTTTTGGATCGTGAGATGAGGCAGGTCGGATATTCGGGTGTCGAAGGCCTGTATGCGCGGCTAACCTCGAGGATCCACAGCTGGACATCGCCACGAAGAAAGCTCAACAGCAAGTGAAACAGCTTGCTAACAAGGGAGACGTGAAGAATGCTAGAATTCTTGCACGCGAGGTTGTGCGAAGTCACAAGCAGAAGGATCGTCTGTCCGTGAGCAAGGCGAGGCTGGGGTCAATCAGCCACCAATTACAGCAACAACTTGGTGCGGTACTCCGGATATATATGGGCGATCTGGATACTCATCTATAACAAAAAGCGGTGACCAAAGTTACAGGATCTCTGCAGAAGTCGACCGAGATCATGAAACTCTCGAATTCGCTCATCAGGCTCCCCCAGATCAGTCAAGTCATGCGGAACATGAGCATGGAAATGACGAAGGTAAGTAGGTAGCGAAGGCCACAGACTGGACATCCAATGACGACCTTTTTTCACCAGGCCGGTATCATGGATGAGATGATGGAAGACATGTTCGACGCTGAGGAAGACGAAGAAATCGAGCAAGAGGCTGATGCGGAGGTTGATAAGGTCTTGTTTGACCTCACCAATGGCAAACTGGGACAGGCTGGAACTGTCGGGACCGAGCTACCAGTATGTTATTTACCTTTCCGGCTCGTTCTCTGCTGATGTCTACATGCACAGCCTGCGCAGGAGCATTTGGAGGACGAGGAGACGGAGCGTGCGATGGAACAGTACCGTCAGCAGCTGAACGGTATACTCAGTTCGTGAACTTATGCCCCTGGGTTTTTGTGTAATGTACCCGATAATTCTATGTACCCGCCTTTCAAATTTCCGCCACGATTCCAAGCCCGAAATGATTGGCGAAAGCCGTCACGTGGCCTGAATTGTTCTTCCGCTCATCGCCGACTTTCCAAATCTTCACTTCCTCCAAACCATGTTAAGTTCCAGGTATCTCTCTGGCGCTGCCCAAAACACCCTGAGGCGTTCTCACGTACGCATCCGGGTCAAAAATCCTTGCGCCCAACGCTGACTATCAGTGTAGGCACTGAGAAGTTATGCAACCGCCAGCCCGACTGCAACTTTCGCTGGGCAGAAGGGTAGCAACGTAGGAAACTTCCAAGCCCGCGTCGGAGTCAGGTACTGACGGCCTCTCAGGGAAAATACACCGTCACGCTTATTCCCGGAGATGGTAGACGACTTATCTCGTTCGCTGCGCGTCACAATATGCTGAGGTCACATGCCCACAGGTATTGGGCCAGAAATCAGCGAATCTATTAAGGATATCTACACCGCTGCCAAAGTGTGTACTCCCGAATGCACACTTTTATCGTCTGACGACACTCTCATAGGTCCCAATCCAGTGGGAGGAGGTCGACGTTACACCTGTCCTGAAGGGAGGTAAGACGGTCATTCCCGATGCCGCCGTCAATTCCATCAAGAAAAATACCGTGGCCCTAAAAGGTACGTGCATCTCCTAGACGCTGTCGTGGACATTTCTGATGTTGAACGTAAAGGTCCTTTGGCTACACCGAGTAAGTCCCAACCATGCCGAATGAACCCATGCTGATCGTTGTGGGGCAGTTGGAAAGGGTCACGTTTCCCTCAACTTAACCCTCCGAAGGACTTTCAACCTCTTCGCCAACGTCCGGCCATGCGTTTCCATTCCCGGATACAAGACGCCATATGACGACGTCAACACCGTTCTCATTCGTGAAAACACGGAAGGAGAGTATTCTGGTATTGAGCACGAGGTCGGCGCCCGCAAGTTCCTTGACGTGTACGTTATTTCTGACCCTCATCCTAGGTTGTTGACGGTGTCGTTCAATCAATCAAGCTGATTACCTGGGACGCTTCGGAGCGGGTAGCCCGCTACGCCTTCAACTACGCCCAAGCCCACGGCAGGAAGCGCGTCACCGCCGTGCACAAGGCGAACATTATGTAGGTGTTCGGTTCAATTGGCAGGTGACTTGTCTCACCACACACCATAGGAAAATGTCCGATGGCATGTTCCTGTCCGCCTGCCGTCAAATCTCGAAGGAGTTCCCACAGATCAGCTACGATGAGGACTTACTCGATCGTGCCTGCCTTCGGGTCAGTATCTGCAATCCTTTCTCGGAGCGATCGAATTTAATCGCTCTGTACGATGGTAGATCACCCAAAACCCCGCTCCTTACTCGGACCGGGTTATGGTGATGCCGAACTTGTATGGCGACATCTTGTCCGACATGTGCGCTGGTCTCATTGGCGGCCTGGGGCTGACTCCATCCGGAAACATCGGACGGGTGAGCGCCCATTTCGTATGTTCTCTCGGATTAGACCTCATTTCAATTGCAGGATGCTTCGATCTTCGAAGCCGTCCACGGCTCAGCACCCGACATTGCTGGCAAGGGCTTGGCTAACCCCACTGCCCTGCTCCTCTCCTCTATGATGATGCTCAGGTATGCGATTTCGTTATGACTGTCGTGACGGCCGAGCTGACTTTGTTAAGGCATATGAACCTCAGCGAGTACGCTGAAAAAATCCAGAAGGCTGCTCTTACCGTAAGCTTTTTGCCATTGTGAGCGCAACCGAACTTTTCTGACGACGTCTTCCAAAGACCATCGCTGAGGGCAAGCATGTTACCGGTGACCTAGGTGGAAAAGCTTCGACCAAGGAATATACCCAGGCTATCATTACAAAGTTGACCGCCTGAGCGTTTTGAGGGCTTGTATTGTACCCTATTTACACATAGTAGTCAAGCAGTCCGTGCTAACCCACCTTGCTCACGTTATAGACCGACAATAGACTGGATACCGTCAAACTGGCGTGAGAAAATGATGCACGTGTCGCTACACCGCCCAGTTATTCGGTCAAGAGTATATACGCTTACTTCCCCCTCCCACCTACATCTTCCTTTCACGATAACCTAACCCCCCTCGCCTCACAAGGCACCACTTCCATTATCCCTCACGCGCCCCTCAGGGCAAGCCAACGTTCTTCTACGCAAAATTTCCATCTCGTCCGTACACACTCTTCGATTATCCGGGACGCATGCTGATACAGATGACCGTCGGCCCCATACTCCAGTTCATCATACTCCGACGCACCGAAAAAGCCAAAACCTAAAAACACTCAGGAAAACGCTCTAAATCTTGCAAAAAAGGACCGAAAACAAGAAACACATCACGAACGAAATGACAGACCAAGTCGCGACGCAACAGCCTCCTCCCCAGTCGAGGGAGGAAAAGAAGCCTGCCACGTCCAACCAGAACTCCAGCAGAGGGAACCAAAAGAAGAACCCAAATAGGTCGAACAACCCCGGCCAGGGACGGAGAAAACCATCATCTGCCACGAATGAATCCGGATCGGATACCGGTGGCGGACGTAAAGGTAACGACAACAACAATAGGAGGACCTCAGAAAATCGTGGGAAGTCTCAAGGCAGTCGAGGCGGAGGCCAAAGGAACCGTCTCCCATCTCAAGGCCGTCCGAGTAATTCCAACAACGGCCAATCTGGAAACAGGCAGGCTAGCAAGTCAAACTCTAGCACTCCCGCTCCTGCGATAGGTGCCGAGACTAGTGATGCCTTGTCTTCTCTTCAACGTGTTATCGCTGACCTCAAGACTGCCTCCCCTGCAGTTCAACCTTCCGCCATCCCACCAACTGAGGTCATTTCGTCTCTGCCGGCCAACGCCCCCGTCTTCCAACCGGGCATGCAAGCTTGGCCTGGCCCCGCGCAATCTAATGACCAGGCCAGACATCGCAAGGCTGCCTCAGTTGGTGCCTATAACAATACGATCGGACACTACGCTCCTAACTTGGGTGTCATGATGGAGGACGCAGAAGATGGTCCCGCCCCCTTCGAAGAAGGCGAGATTCAGGGCGACGCCGGTTTCCGCCAGCAACAGAACCATAACCGCCGTTCCCTCTCTCAAAGCTTCACCGCCCCACGATTTGCTGCACTTGCTCACCAGGATCAAGGCGAGATTTTGGGACCTACGGGTCGTCCCCAGCTGGCTCCCGGTTTCATGTTTGGAGCCAGTGCCCGACGAAGAGGTAGCACGAACAATCCTATGGGTCCGCCAATCAATGAGGAGGATATCGGCTTCCAGTTCCCTCAACAACAAACCCGCCCACATGATGCTCAAGGCCTTCCTCGACCGGACGATTCTGGAGGCGAGATTACGGGAATCATGGCCGAGCAGGTAAATCGCTTGCACCGCCATAATTTGTCATCAGAAGTTGAACTTCCCTATAGATCGCCATTCAGAAGCAGATCGAGGTGTTGCAACAACAACAACAGGCACTCTATCAGCAGCAGCTCGCTTCTAACCAGATCCTCTCTCTCCAAACTTCGGGACTTGCCTCGAACCGTCCGTCCGCTCATAGGCGCGTCCAGAGCACTGTTCCCGTCGGCATCACCGGTGGTAACAATGTCTTCGGCGGTCAGAGTCCAATCAACCAGCTCGGCAACCTCAGTGGACTTGGTATGGGCCTCGACGGTCAACCGGCTGGAATTCCTCGTGGACACGGTCGCAGACACAGTGTGACTGTTCTGAACAAGGCTGTTGGTCAAAGCATCGGATCTTTCGAGGACGGAGGATTTGAGCCGTTCGACGATGGGTTCAATCCACCTGGTCAACAGCAGCGTGGTGCGTACTTAAGAAGTTTTCTCTCGTGATTTAAGCTCATTTCACCTAGGCGCAGCTACCTCCATCACACAGTCCAACAACTTTGCGCAAGATCTCGCTCAAGCTCAGGCTCAGCTCACCAGTCTGCAACAGTTCCGCGCTGCCTCTGGTGGCCATCACCACAAGATGCCTTCCTTCAGTTTCCCCAATATGCTTCCGAACATGATGGCTGCCAATATGATGGGTCTCGGCAGTGGAGTCAACTTCCTGCAGCAGCAGACTCAACAATTCCAGTCCCAGTTACAGCAACAATCCAGCCAACCACAACGTAAATCACTATTCGCCCCCTACCTCCCCCAGGCCTCGCTCCCTCCACTGTTGGCCGCTGGGAAGCTCGTCGTCGGTATCCTTCGTGTCAATAAGCGTAACCGTTCCGATGCATACGTCTCCACAGAGGTCTTGGATGCCGACATCTACATCTGCGGTTCTAAGGATCGTAACCGTGCCCTCGAGGGTGATATCGTTGCTGTTGAGTTGCTCGATGTTGACGAGGTTTGGGCAACGAAGAAGGAGAAGGAAGAGAAGAAGAGGAAAAAGGAGGAGAACTCTGCTTACGAATCTAAGAGCGCTGCCGGTCGCAAGAATGACAAGAAGAAGGACGACGTCGAGGTTGAAGGCCAAGGTTTGATGTTGTTTGAGGACGAAGAAGTTACCGACGAAGTCAAGCCCCAGTTTGCTGGTCACGTCGTTGCAGTCGTTGAGCGTATGCCCGGGCAGTTGTTCTCTGGTACCCTTGGCTTGCTTCGTCCATCATCCGCCGCTACCAAGGAGAAGCAGGAGGCCGAACGCCGTGAGCGTGAAGGTGACCGCGGCGATGAGCCCAGGCGACCGATCGAGCGCCCCAAAATCGTCTGGTTCAAGCCAACTGATAAGCGGGTCCCTCTCATCGCCATCCCTACAGAACAAGCACCAGCAGACTTCGTTCAAAGCCCTGAGGCATACGCCAACAAGCTTTTCGTTGCTTGCATTAAGCGTCACGTGAGCTCGCCCCCTGATTTACTGATTTCCTCATCTGAAACTTCTCGCTTCCTGTAGCCTATCAGCTCTCTTCATCCGTTCGGTACCTTGGTAGAGGAACTTGGCCCCATCGGCGATGTTGAAGTTGAAACCAGCGCGTTGCTCAAGGACTGCAACTTCCCGACCGAGGAGTTTGGCGAGAACGTACTCAAGTGCCTCCCCCCCACCCCTTGGGTGTAAGTATGCTAGACGACATGTGATTTATTTTTCTTACCTTACCCTCCTAGCATTCCCGAGCGCGAGCTCGAGCTCCGAAGAGACTTGCGGCAAGAGCGTATCTTCACCATCGATCCTACTTCCGCTAAAGACTTGGACGACGCGCTATCCATCAAAGCCAACGACGACGGCACCTACGACGTCGGTGTCCACATTGCTGATGTTTCATTCTTTGTGAAGCCCAACACTGCTCTTGACCGCGATGCCAAGAAGAGGGCCACCAGCGTCTACCTGATCCAGCGAGCCGTCCCCATGCTCCCACCCACCCTTAGTGAGGAACTCTGCAGTCTCAACCTTGGAAAGGATCGCCTTGCATTTTCCGTTATTTTCACGATGACCAAGGAAGCAAAGGTTACCAAGAAATGGTTCGGTCGCACAGTGATCAAATCATCTGCCCAGCTTTCGTACGAAAACGCTCAAGACGTGATCGATGGCAAGGTCCTCGGAGGAGTTCCCGTTGCCCCCGAACATGAGGCTTCAGCGATCGAGCACGACATCAAGATTCTGCATGATATTGCGACTGTCCTCAAGGAGCGTCGATTCAAGGGTGGCGCCATTTTTACTGACACACCCAAATTGGCCTTCACTCTGGATGAGTTCGGTAGACCCACTGACTGTGACCAATCTGCTTCAAACGATGCCAACTCACTGGTTCAGGAAGTATGCTCTATCGGCAACTTTCTATGTGTTGCCCAGGCTGACTCTTGTCTGATGCCAGTTCATGCTCCTTACAAACACCGCCGTTGCTGAGCAAGTTGCGGTGAACTTCCCCGAACAAGCGCTTCTGCGTCGTCACGACACTCCCATAGAGCGTCGACTCGTATGTGTCGCCCCCCCCTCGTTTAGACAGCGTACTAATTCACCACGCAGAAAGGATTCCAGGAACGAGCAGAAGGGCTCGGATACAAGATCGACATCACTTCTTCGGGTACTGTCATGAAATCTCTCGAGGCTGTTCACGATCCAGTCATCAGGAAGATCCTCGAGCTGTTGTCTCGGAAGGCCACAGTCAAGGCCAAGTACTTCTGCGCCGGCATGCTCGACATCGCGAAGTACCAACACTACGCTCTTTCGATCCCTCTCTACACACATTTCACCTCTCCGATTCGTCGGTATGCAGACGTGTTGGTTCATCGTCAACTGGACTCCATCCTCCAAGCTGGTGGGGAACGTACGTGGATCTTCGTCAAATCCATCCCATATTGGCTGACCCTCCATCCCCGCAGAACCCAAATTTGCCTTAGACCGTGACGCTGTTGCCAAGGTTGCTCAGCAGTGTAACATGTACGTCGAACCCTTATCCAGATTCTGAACGCCGACCAATACTCCTCCCCAACAGCAAGAAGGAGTGTGCTCGACTTGCGCGGGAGCAGTCCGCCCATCTGTACCTCTGTGTACTCATTTCGGACTTGACCCTGAAGTATGGTCCTGTGGTTAGGCGAGCTCGGGTCGTCGGCGTCTTGGACGCTGCCTTCGATGTGTTGGTTCCTGAATTTGGTATCGAGAAGCGTGTCCATGTGGATCAAATGCCGATCGATGTTAGTTGACGAGCAAGTCTTGCGAAACCTTACTGACCCGTCCATAGAACCACGTTTTCGACGAACATACCCGGACCTTGCAGATCTACTGGTCGGACAAGGACGTCATCGGTTGGTTGGCGCAGAATAGCGATGACGAACACTTGAAGAAGGTCCACCGCACTGCCGAACAGAACGCAGCGAAGATGGAGGTTGTTTCCAGGAGTGTACACGATGAGAAGGCTTTGTTCGAGGAGGAGGAGGACGACGACGACGACGACGACGATGAGATTGTCATTGGAAGGACGAACGCGAAGGAGGGTTCTGAGGCGCCCACAATCGTCGAAACCTCGAAGCAGATGCTGTTGTCTATGGCCAAGGTAGAGCCTGTCTTCGAAGGATTGAAGACCCCCGCAGCTGGGCACAAGATCCAGGAGATCAAGGAGTTGATGTCCGTTCCGGTACGTACATTCTATTTTCCCTCCCAGTTCTTTCTGCTGATGCCCAAAACACCAGGTTATTGTCACAGCTGATTTAACCAAGAGCCCACCGGTCATCAAAGTCTACAGCGTCAACCCCTTCGCCAAACCGAGCGACAAGAACTGAGCGTTCCTCACGCTGACGCGTGTCTTCCCCTTTCCCACTATTCCTTCCCAGTTGTACTGTTATCTTGGTCACGTTACTCGCGAATCGTCGGTCCCTCATGTCACCTAACGAGGAGTACTGGGCTCCTCCCCCAAACATCAGTCTTTTCGTTCTTTTACCTTCCGACTTTGTAAGCTACAGAGAAGCAGTATGCTTCGCATTTCCTGCTTTCTTTCTCATGGATGCGTTTTTTCTTCTTGCAAACTCGCTCGGATCTCAAGTTCTCTTCCTTCTCCTGTGGTTCGCTCGATGCTGTTGGCTTGCTTTGCAGCTGCTCCTTCCCCGTCCGTAATCATCTCTCTCCCACGACTCCTCCCCGCTCTCCAGCTTGTTGTATTAATCTAATCCATCGACGCCCAAGCTACTGTTTCCAGTGGTTCATCATGAGGTGCTCCTTCAGTAGCTCTCACTCCCGCACAGGTAGTATGCCCATTCATCTCTCGATGTCGAAGTTGCCCAGGCCGTCATTTCCAACATGATTTCATTTATTACGTCTTAAGGGCTGTCTGCGTGAAACGTGTCAAGCCATGCGCACAAGATGTGGAAAAAACTACCGTCTGGCGGTGTAACGCTCGCAGAAAACGAGGACCATGACATAAGCTACTACTACGACGAGACGGTGGATGGGTATACTCGAGATAATACAATGTAAATGACATGTGGGAAGCCACAAAGGGGCCGTTAAAGGTCATGACAGGTGAGGATGGAAAGCGAGGAAAGCAATCACAATGAGCGGACGGATGCGACGAGGTATGAAACTTGGGGGATTTGAACGAGGGTTGCAGCATAGAACATCAAGGTGCAAGGGAGGAACTCTGAACGCAGAAAACACGGACAAAAAATAAAAAAAGAATAAACTGCCTATAACCAGGCAGGACTGGGACGAGCTTTCACCGTCATTGATGGATCACTCCGTAATGCGGGGGTAGATTTCGAAGACGGTAAAGGGTGAACGTTCGAGCACGACCTTCCATGACCGCGGAGCTGGGTCAGACACGGGATGGGGGTGGGAGTAGCGGTCGCCTCGTGTCTGGAACCTTCTCTAGAAGAAGGCGCGCTAGAATTCGGGGTGGGGATGTGGGTATCGAACTCGATCTCGTTCGGGTCTTCAGTGAATCGGTGGATGCTGTGCGCCGATAAGTTCTTTGACCGCATGCCGAGCTGGTGATGGCTCTTAGCATGTGTGATGAAGGGTCGTTTGGAGGATCTCACCGAACTCGAGGTGGTGGATGTGGATTTTGAGGAACTGGTGGCGCGGGTACACTTGGATAGCTCCTCCGTACATAGCTTGGATAACTCCTCGAGGTTAAGGAAGTTGGCTTCATCCCGAAGTTCGAGTAGAGTTTCAGTCATTGCGGGAGGGGACTTGCGTGAGAGCCTGACGGCTCGTGGGAGAACGCCTGGTTGGTCAGGTGAGGTGGGGGTGCGGAGGTAGGACAGAATGTGTGTGTATCTAGAACGAGAAAAACAAGCCATGAATTGAGTTTCGACGGTGATGGATGACATTATTGAATAGGACGAGAGAACACATGGAAACTCACGGGGCGCTGGGACGGTCCAAAAATACATGAAGTGCAGCAGGGGTGGGGGCGAGTAAACCAGACGCCGAGATCTGATTCACAAAAATCGAGTTGTTGATCGAGTCCAAATTCTCCTCGATCCCACTCGATTGCGAATAGACGGAGCTTGCTTCGGAATGTTGATTCTTACGTGCCTCGGTTAAGATCCTGGAGAAGTACCCGCTGAAGCAGCAAGTCTCGCGAGAGATGAGAGTGGCCATGGTTGTCTTAAACAACTCGGTGCTCGTCTCGAGAGTGATTATGGTCTTCTTTGGATCAATTGGAAGTGATGGAACGGTAGATAGAAGTATTGGATCAAATGGCGGAGGAGGGGGTGAAGGGGGAGGTGCCGCTTCCACGGGGGAATCCATGGAATATTCGTTTAATGATGTTGGATATGAAGCCTTGACTGTCTGTGGTGGAGATGGTATTGGCCGGGGAACCTGGGAAAGGGGCATTTGCGGCGGGGGCCTCATAACTGGTTTAGAAGGCGACCTTGGCGGGGCCCGAGGAAGCTCGGGTAAGGGCGGTAAAGGTGGACTTGTGGGGGACGAAGGACATTGGTTTCGTGAGGAGAAGTAGCCGTCGGCTTGCGTTCGTTGCGTTTCTGAACGCTTTAGACGCGTATCAGCCTGTTCGAGGCTACCTTTCCTCACCTTTTCCTTGTTCTTTTGCAAAAAGGTGAGAGCTTCCTGGGGTGTCCGTACGATAGTGACACCAGGAGCTTGTTCGACTCGACCGAAGGTGTCGTTGAGTTTTGGCTCGGATATCCGAAGCGGGGGAGATGAGGCGGTGGATGGGGCTTTAGTGGACTTATTTCCCGACAGCCAGGACATTGTGCCAGACAACGAAGATTGTTTGGACTTGTGAGACTTGACGGAGGTCTGCCTCTTGTGAGACGGAACTTCGATGGGAGTTGGGTACGATATCGAGTTGGAAATATGATGAGGCATCGCGAAGACGGTTGGAGAAGATGAGAGTGGCGGAAAGAAAGCGACCGAGGGACCTGTCAGGTTTTATTTTATTTTTTTGAACGGACAATGATACCGAGAGAGCAAACTCAAAGAGAACAATAGAGCTGGCGCTTAATTGATATTCGATCAAAGACCGCCATTGTGATTCACGTGATCTTGCAAATGTCTTCTCGACGACTTGCACTCCCTTTGACCCTCCAGTCTATTTCTCCTGAACTCTCCGCCATTCACGTCAACCGAGCACGGCATCACCTTCGCTTCGGAGGAGAAGAGGAGAAGGAGGTAGAACGGACCGTCGACGATCTCGCAGATACACACTGTCTCAGCTGTGGGAGATTTCAGCTCGATGGGTCCGCCGATACTAGGCTCGTTCGAGACAATAAACCCCGGTCCTCATCCGTAACCTTGCAGAAAACCTGCAGGTCTTGTGGTTTCACTCGACGGTCCCATCTCGTAAAGGGCGGTGCAGCTGCCTTCCAAAACCAGCGGAAACGCAACCGACAAAATCCGAATCTTAAACCCCCCGGAACACAAATGGAGATGGAGCGATCAGATGCACAAATCCAATCACCACCGATAACATTGGTCACGCAGCCATCTAAAGCCCAAAAGCCTTTGGCTTCGACATCAGACGGACTGAAGAAATCAAAGAACAGGAAGGCGAGATCCGGGTTGCAGGAGATGTTGGAGAGGAAAAGGAAACAGGATCAGGTGAAATCACCAGGCACATCCCTCGCCTCGTTCCTTCAAGGGTTATGAAATCGGATTTGTTATTACCCACGTAATGTTCACCCCGTCGTGTTATGCACGAATTTGCCAGGCCGTTAGGCCCATGAGGGCACGTTGTTGGAAATGAAATCACATACAAGGTAGATTGCCGGGAGGAGATGGGGGAGGGACGGAAACAAAAGGCCGATAACGGCCATCGCTACTGGGGTGCCCAGAGATCATAAAGCTCCTTGTCTGCTGGGTCGAAGCACGTCAACAACGCCGGGTCTGCTTTCAAAGCAACCCTCCTGACGTGTCCGGGCGTGTCCAATGTACTTGGTGTGTTTCCATATGAAAGGCCAGCTGTCACCGTGCGTGGCGAGGTCGCAGATCCAGGATTGACATCCACATTCGTCTGTGAATATACACGGTGAGCGCGGCTTGGAGCAGGCTTTTCATATCGTCGTAACGCGAGCTCGAACCTTGTCTGGGGTCGCGTATGATACCACCCTGTTCCTGAAACTTTGCTCTGGCGTTCCTAACAAAAATAGGAAAGATTTTCAAGCCTCACCCCCGCATGTCTATCCGCGTTGAAACTCACCTGGAATCGACATCACCGTGGCGTGACAGGGAGTTGCGTTACCAGCGTCTGCACCGAAGGTGACCTCAGGCGTCACAGTAACGTTGATAACCTTCCTCCGCTCGCAACGATGAACATCTTCAAAACCCGTAAGTGATCACACGGTCCGTTGGCGAGAGAATGTTGACCACGGTTGCACCGAATAGTCATGGGGAGAGTGTGGCGTTAGTTTCGCAGTTTCGCAACCGTTTCCTTCAGAAGTTCACGGCCAATTACATCCCAGATGATGCCAATGCGGCGGAAGTAGTAAAGATATCTACAGGGCAGCTGTATCTGGTACGCCCAGGGAACATCAGGACGTCTAGAGAGTGCATGTTCGTCGACTTCGATGCTCTCGTGGGCGAATTCAGCTGATTTATGTGTAGCTACAATGACGCCATGGCCACGATCCGTCGGGTTCCTTCCATGGATCACAATTTCCAACTGGTGGTGACGCGGGTTTACGAGGAGGAGGAACTCTTGGAGGATGAGGACGAGAGTGCGTCATCGCCGTGTCCCTATTCCTCTGCTGCAACTTCGCTTAAACGTCTATAAAACAGCCGATGAGGAGCGTGTGTTTCTTATCGGAGAGGAGCTAGAGTTCAGAACCGGTCAGACTGAAGGCGAACCCACGTTCGTGTGGCGCGATATGGAAGGCGGAGTTGACGAATTCTTCGAGTTCGTGGCAATTGGGACGAACGAACCAACACAAGCGTTCTTCGAGACGTGTATGTACAGGGCGATGTATGAAAGGAAACACAAGGCAACGGCCGATCACGTCTCCGACGCTGATCTTCAGGAGTTCACCTACAAGTCAGTTCATCGCGCCAATCCTTCTCACGGACCAGGGCTAATATCATGTTTCAAGGCCTCCGGACCAGAAGAAGCAGAAACCCAAACAATCATCATCACGAAAGAAAACCTCCGAGTCCGACGCCACTTCCTCCATAACATCCAAGATGCAATCTCTTGCCGTTTCATCTGAACCCTCCTCTTCTCAAACTTCCACTACCACGACCTCCTCCACCGAAACCACGACCTCACCGTTCGACTCTTACCCAGCTCTCGTTGACGAAGGGGCGGAGCTCTATCTCTGGGATCGTGAGAAAGAGTACTTTGTCAAACAAACCGACGGACGAGCCACTATCGTTGGCCTGCCCACCAATTCCAAGTCCAATGGTTACGGGTATTGGATCATCGCACGTTCGACCGAGGGGGACGACAGGGGCCGCGTCGTTCTGTGGCACAAGATCGATACTGATATGAACCAGAGGTGGTCGACGAAGGTTTGGTCGCTAACGTGGAACCATATGAACGAAAATGGGGTCCAAACGAGTTGGTGCTTCAGGTTCCTTACCCAGGAGTCGTACGCAATCTTCCAAGAGCAGTTTACAAGGGCTCTGTGGGAGACGCTGCACCAAGTTCCTTGGTCAACTTCAAAGGTGGGTAATTCGACTGCGGCAGAAGGTTGCTATTAACATGCTTGAAGCCTGATGAACAAGCGTATGCGTTGCGGTCAAATGAAGATATCGAGATGTACGATGTCGAGGATGACGAGGTGGAAGAGGAGGCAGTGTTAGATGAACTCGATGGTAATGGGATAGTGCAATGGTTTCTCTACAAGGACTAACGCCAGTCATTTTAGCCGAGGAAGATGAGGAAGATGAGGAGCAAGGGGAGGAAGAAGATGGAATGCCGGAAGCGCTCGCAAAGGGAGACAAGAACTCGCAACTTGCTGTCGGATTTAAAGGAGACCGGTCCTACGTCGTACGGGGCAACAACATTGGGGTGTTCCGACATTCTGGGGACCAAGACCAAGTCAAGTACTTTGCGACGATTGGGAACATTGCTGATTCAAAAGGCAAGAAATTCAATCCCAAGAAGGTACTCAGGCCTGCGACGTTGAACGTTCTATTTTCTAACTTTCCGGAAACAGGTCATGTTGCACGACTCGGACAACAAGATGATCTTGTTTGACGATGCCGCCCCAAATTCACTCTTTGCCTTGGACATTGAAAGAGGCAAGGTGGTGGAAGAGTGGAAAGTGGACGATTACGTTCCCGTCAGCCACATCGCGCCGAAGGACAAGTACGCGCAGACAACGGGAGAACAGACAGTCGTCGGGATCTCTGGGAACGCGTTGTACAGGATTGATCCTCGGTTGTCCGGGAACAAGATGGTGCAAAACGAGATGAAGCAATACGCGACGAAGACCAAGTTCTCCGCCGTCACCACGACGGGTTCAGGGAGGCTGGCAGTGGCTGGTGACAAGGGAGACATCAAGTTGTTCGACTCCATCGGCAAGAACGCGAAGACGGCGCTCCCAGCATTGGGTGATCCTATTCTTGGAATTGACGTCTCCGGTGACGGACGATGGATCGTGTCAACGACCAAGACGTACCTGTTGTTGATCGACACGATGATTGGGGATGGGAAATACGCGGGGAGTCTAGGGTTCGAGAGGGCATTCCCTGCAGATGCCAAACCGATACCCAGGAGATTGCAATTGAGGGCTGAGCACGTGGCGTACATGGGTCACTCGATTTCGTTCACCCCTGCCAGGTACGTGGTGAGAAAAACCCTCGGGTTGGGTTTGACGAAATCACGGCTTTAGGTTCAATATGGGAGAGAACCAGGAGGAGAACGCGATCGTCACTTCGACTGGAGAGTACGTCGTCGCGTGGGACTTTAATAAAGTCAAGAAAGGACACCTTGATAAATACCACATCAAGAAGTGCGTTTTTCTCGCTCCACTTTCACCCCGACCCCGCTTCCGCCTTGCTCATGGTTTCGTACTTATCCAGGTACGAAGATCGTGTGGTGCAAGACAACTTCAAGTTCGGAGATGACAAGGAGATCGTACGTCCCTCCGCGCGCGGCCCCACGTAAAGGCCGCCAAGGTGATACTCCAACGCTGACACGCTCTCCGACAGATCGTGGCACTGCAGAATAACGTTCTGGCGTTGAACAAGAAGCAATTGAAGCGGCCCACGCGGGCATCCCTCGCTCCGGGGCATTTGGTTCCGAGCCACTCAGATATTGTCAACAGTCCTTGGTAATTTTTTTCTCCCCCTCGTTGGAACCCTCGACAAGGGCAAGTAAGCAGTAAACGCGATGTATTATGGGCACTTTTTCTCGTTACAAGTGAATGAAGTAGCAAGTATCAAGAGGGGGTTTGTTCTCAGGTAGTAGGTAGATGTACAGTACGCGAATATAAAGCGAGGGGTCCGTAAGCGGGATAGCAAGAGGTGGAAATGGTACAGGTGTCAGAACGGGTGCAAATGGGGGAACGTACAAATGAACATGGGTACAAGGGAAGCGTTAGGTTGGTTTATTATTTTGGTCTGTTGATGACCCATCGCCATTCTTTGAGGTCGAGATACCACCTCGCCGCGATCGAGTCACGGTTGAGAAGGCCCTCCCTCTGAAGCAGAGAACCGAGAGCGAAAACCTCCAACCTCCTCCCCTCCAACTCGTCGGACACCAAGTAGTTCGAGGTGATGGCAATGACGACTGGTTCCTTCCTGTGGCAGGTCAACTGGATGTACGGATCGAACATCCCCGCTCCGGAGCGCTGAGCGAAATAATGCAGAGCTCCAGCCACGGTTCCGGTGTAGTCGAAGACGTGGTGACCGTTGATATCCGTGGTGGTGCGTTGGAAACCTTCGTTGGCGCACCATTCGAGCAGCTTGTCTTCATCGATCGACCAGCCGAGATGGAGGATCGGGGGAAGCTGTCGCATGTGATCTTTGGGGATCAGACAGAGCGGCATTGATTTTAGAGGTTCGGCTTCGGATGCGATTATGTATGGCTGGTAAGATGGTATAGGATGGAGGGGTTTACTAACGATGTCGAAGGGTGGTATACCGGGTTGTGTGGGGGGTGGGGAAACTCACTTCTGCGACTATAGATGGAACGTATGGAAATACCAGTTGAGTTGTCCGCTTTTTGGTTCGCTGGCGTGGGGCTGAATCCACGGGCGACCCAACGGATGACTCTGAACTCGACATGCGAGAGATCGTTCCGCGGGTGGGCAGGACGGCTGAGACGGATAAGCTCATTGCACCGATGCGGGTACGGCGAGCGGCGGGAGAGCTGGAGGTGCTACTGAAGCTCTCAGATGAGGCTGTCCTCATGGTGGTGTTCTGATTGCTAGGTCTGGGTCGGAGAGAGTGGTGTTGCATATTGCAGGTGGTCGAGCGGATACGTGGGGGGGAGGGGACCGGGGGGGCGCTATACCTCGCGAAAACGGCATCTAAGGAAGGAAGTGGGTGTTCTTAAGGAATCTCGTCTTGGGGGGTCATAAACGTACGTCGCAAGCGCATGTGGCATGATGGAATGGACCCGCGAGACGGGGTCCAAACCCGTACGCGTAAACATCCGATCATCCCCTGGAAACAAGGGGTGGAAGCATCTTAAAGTGGTCTAGGGAGGACGGGGGGTGGTGAGGGTGTAGATCAAGTTGATGACAAGGTGACTGGCATTAGCCTTTTCGGAAGAACCGACCTCCGTTGAACAATGTTTCCCCATCCAAACGAAATCCAAAAAAAAAAGAATCCCGCTCCCTTCGTCAACGTTGGCGGCGGAGAACCGGAAGTAGTTTAGTGAAGTCAAGTAGCCGGGTGGAACTCTCTCGTCTGCTTCAATTATCCGATTCATGAGCGAGTCGAAAATTGCCACGCGCTCACTCACCCCGTTCAAAAGACTTCCCCCCGCCCATGGTATTCACTCCAGAAATGAACACGACGCCCATCCTCGCCTATCCCCAGTCACCGATCGTAAGCTATGGTGATATGCGTGGGAGGCGGACAGGTACATCGGGACCCGTTTCGGTAGCCTCGCGCCTATCCTCAAGCGAGCAGGGCCCAGCCACAGCAAAAAAGAAAAGGACAAGAGACTCCGCAGTGGGACAAGGGGGGGGTGAGACTCCGTTTCTTGGTAAACTTCTAGCGCAAGCCAGTCGTAATCTGGACTCCTTGTCACCATGCCAAGGTGAAACCCACCAGGCGGCGGTCAATGCCGCGATCGACACCGGGGATCAATATTTCAATGGTGGTGAGTAGACACGACTTTTAAGGGAACTGTCAGGACCCCGTCCGTTGTGTCGGGCTGTGGACATTGTTCTCTAAACCGCAAATCTGGAGCTGCAACGCTAGGACTGTTTGCGCTAGAAATCCAGACAACCGCCCAAATCACGGAGAAGGACTGCACCCCGCTTGGTGTCATGATTCCTACGTTTACACTTCTCGGGGAGCCTCAGACGTTGATCAGTGAACCTCGGCCCCTACCACTATTCTGGGGATATTTTTACTTCTACGGACAGTCAGTCAGTGTCTCCTGTCCGTTCAAGAATGCCTACTCCCCTCTCTGCGCCTTCTCTCGTGAGCATTGGGCTTCCATGGTTTCTGATAGATCAGTATCAGACGCACAGCTTGTACGTACAAAGATTGCGGGAGCAATACGGTATCCTTGGGTGCGGGGATGTGTAGTTCGTCCGTCGAGGCACGAACAAGTGTGTCCACCAAACTGCTGGCGGCGAACGGAACCGATTGTAAACCATGTTAACCCCTCCCCTTCTCCAGGCCGACCCAATTATAGGCTTACCAGTGTCCCTCGTATACAATTCGTGACTGGGACGGTTTGAAGACTCTCGTCGCGGCTAGCTAAGACGGACATGATCAACTATATCCTCCTCGTTTCCGGGCAAGGTGCGTAATCACACCGAGCGCGCGCGTCGCGGTCTCTCGCAGGGAGACCGGAAACTTACAGGGAGTGGGTCGTCGCCCCATGGCAGGCAAGGTCAGGTTGCAGAAATGGTTCGCTACGATGCCATCAATGGTCAAGGAACGAACCGTTCGAGACGTTACACTCCTCGTCTTAGCCCGGAAACCCAAGCAGTGCAATTTCCTCGAGTATCAGGGTACGGGGATTCATTTCGCCTACCGTTAATTTCAATCCACAGTCCCCATCGAAGTTCGAACTGATCCGTGTTCCGCCCTAGATTCTAAAGTGATTTACCGTCGTTATGCGTCTTTATATTTCGTGTGCGGCGTAACGGCCGGTGAGAACGAATTGAACGCGCTCGAGATTGTGCACAGATACGTCGAAAGCCTCGACGAGCACTTTGGGAATGTAATTCTTTTCTTCTTCAGTGTTGTGTGGCCCTTTGCCGAACCCCACCGCGTTTTTGTTTTCAAGGTCACCGAACTTGACATGTGAGCCCGCAAAATTCCATCACCCCGTAGTGTCTGGTGATCTCAGCCTACGTCCACCATAGAGTCTTCAATTTCCAGACAGCATATGCTGTGAGTCAAGGCCAACGCGTAGACCCGAGCGCTCATTCCCCAAGGACTACCTGCTTCCCAGATCCTGGACGAACTCATCATCGCAGGGGAGCTCCAAGAACCGTCGCGACACCCTGTCAAGTGTGCAGTACGTTTTTCCCCGTCAACCTACCGACACCGGTTTACACACTTGGCTCCCAGGTTTCAAAGGCGGACCAATGGGAAGATTGGGAGGGGAGTGACGCCATGGTGTCCCAACTTCAATTTGCTGGGTTGGGACCTGACCACCAACCACCTCCTAGCCGATGTGCGATGGGTTGTTGACATTTTTTTGTGTTGTTTTATGTATACCCCCCATGTTAGGTGCAGTCTTACCTCCCCTCGTGTTCTTGTAAACTCGCGTGCTAGATACTGTATCCGTTGCTCTGATTTGGGATGGTGACGCGATCGAGATCGGTAAGACTGACAGACGAGACAACCATGATCAACTACATCCTCCTCGTATCTCGACAAGGTACGGAGATACATCCAATCGCCCTTGCCTCTCTGTCCTTTGAGAGTGTGCTCTGAAAAAAAAATGGTTCTCGAAGGGAAAGTCAGGCTACAGAAATGGTTCACGACGATGTCCCAAAAGGTCAAAGCCAAGATCGTCAAGGACGTTACACAGCTAGTACTTGCGAGGCGGACGAAGATGTGCAATTTCTTGGAATACAAGGGTGCGTGTGTCCCTTCGAAGTTGCTTGAAGCAACT
>Ga0307515_10009076_pt1 | contig 19288 bp, 20 predicted proteins | sample 17_EM_MG_FD_194513 | JGI IMG/M metagenome (GOLD analysis project Ga0307515, IMG submission 194513) | Populus trichocarpa ectomycorrhiza microbial communities from riparian zone in the Pacific Northwest, United States - 17_EM | ecosystem: Host-associated > Plants > Roots > Unclassified | place...
GCTGGTGCCCCCGGACTTCGCAGGAGATCGTCACGCTCGACGCCCCGGCCGGGGATGTCTCCTGGCCGCCGACCCGGTAGCGGTAGCGGTCCAGCAGCAGGTTCAGCCCCGCGCTGCCGCCGGCCTCGACCAGGGCGAGTGGTCCCGGCCAGCGGCGGTGAACGTGGTCGAGGCCCAGGCGAAGAGCGACGCAGCGGCGGATCTCGTTGGTCTGGGTGGGACCTGTCGCGCAGGAGCCGGCCGAGCTCGTCGCGGTGCCCGGCGCAGAATGCGGCGAAGGCCGGCACGAGCTGGTCGTCGACCGGCCGCCGGCCGCCGTGGACCGGGTAGTAGGCGGCCAGCGCCGAATCGGGAGCCGATGCCAGGAGCAGGTTCACCGCCGCGAACAGCAGGGTGGGCCGCCGCTGCTCGGTGGGAGCTGACATCAGCAGCTCCAGCAGTCCGTCGTCGGCGGCGACGCCCTCACTCAGCGTCTCGTATACCGCCGAGCGGCCACGGCATTGTGTGGCGGCGAAGAACCGGAACAGCCGCCGAAGTCCGTCCGACACGGACCGAGCCTATCGCCAAAGGAACCTATACACCTGTATGTATAGTCTCGCGCCCTGGTCACCGACCCGAAGGTGATCTTCGCGGACGAGCCGACCGGCGCGCTCGATTCGGTCGCGGTGGTGGACGCTGCGGGACATCGCCGACTACCGCGGTCCGGACCTGTTCGGGCCAAGCGACCTGGGCACACAGCTAGTGGCGCTAGTCACCCACGGTGTTCCGGCCACGCCATTACCGCTCGGCCTGTGAGCCGTCATCACGCAGGCTCGCCGGCGGGTCAGCAGCGATCGTCGCGGCCAACTGATCCAGGAACGGTGGCGTCACCACGCCGCCGCCGAAGGGATCAACCAACAGGGCGATCAAAACCGACGCCGTTCATCTTTACGCGAACGCGTTGCAAGTCAAGTATCGCCGAACCCCGATCGGGAGATGCATAAGGATTCATACCAGTGCTCATGACCAGCCCATGAGCACTGCCCTGATACGTTCCGAAGCACGTCTGCTGGTCCCCGCCCTGATGTTCATCGCCCTGGTCGTGGCGGCGGTCGCCAGCCTCGGAACGCCGCTCATCACCAGCGTGGCGACCACGTTCCACGTCTCCCTCGACAGCGCGCAGTGGACGCTGACCATCGCCCTGCTCAGCGGCGCCGTCGCCACACCCGTCCTCGGCCGGCTCGGAGCCGGTCCGCACCGGCGGGCCACGATTCTCGCCACGCTGGCGATCGTCGTCGTCGGCAGCGCGCTCACCGTGCTGCCGCTGCCGTTCGCCTGGCTGCTCGTGGGCAGAGCGGCCCAAGGCGTCGGACTCGGTCTCACGGCGCTGATGATGGGCGTGGCCCGCGACCATCTTCCCGAGGAGCGCAGCGCGGCCACGATCGCCCTGATCTCAGTGGTCTCCATCATCGGAGCCGACGTCGGCTACCCGCTGGCCGCGCTGCTCGCCGAGTTCGGCGGACTGCGGGCCGCCTACGGCCTCGGCCTGCTCGTCACCGCCATCGCCTTCGTGACCGCTTGGCGCTCCATGCCCGCAACTCCCGATGGCCGCTCCGCTCACGTGAACGTGGCCGGTGCGCTCGTCCTGGCGGGTGGACTGCTCCTCGTCCTGTTCCTGGCCGGCGAAAGGAGCCTGTGGAGCCGACACCTCGCCGTGGCGGTGACCCTTGCCGTCGCCGCCGTACTCCTGCTCTGCGTCTGGACCGTTTCCGAACTGCGAACCAAGACGCCCCTGATCGACGTCCGGGGGGGGTACGGCACCCGGCGGTTCTACGAGATCAGCCGTACTCGCCAATGCCTGCAGCGAGTCCGCATAGGTTGATCGCGACCTCGGCGAAGTCGACCTCCGCCTCCTCCCGTGCTCGTCGATTAGCCGGGCGAAGATCCGCCGAACCGTGTGGCGCTGCTTGCACGGCGCCGAACCCCCGGGCGTGACTCCCGGCGCAGCGCGGCACAGGCTCTGGCCCCACCCAGGATGGCGGCGACAATAGGCTGAGCTCGTGACCAACGAGCCTCGCGTCGATCGACGGCGCCACGATCCCATCGCGATCGTTCCGTATGACGGTGGCTGGCCGGCCACGTTCGACCAGCAACGGTCGCGGGTGGAGCCGGCGCTCCGCCCGTGGATCGTAGGTCCGGTCGAGCACATCGGAAGCACCTCGATTCCAGGAATGGCGGCAAAGCCGATCATCGACATGCTGGCCCGGGTCCCCGACTACCAGCAAACCGACGGCATCGTCGAAGCAATGTCGAGTATCGGCTGGACACACGCTCCAGAGCCCAGCGACGAACAGGCCCGAAAATGGTCCTTCTGCTTCCCCGACATCGCCTGGCGCACCCATCACCTGCACATATTCGAGGCCAACCCCAACAGCTGGCAGTCGCTGCTCACCTTCCGAGACCACATGCGAACCCACCCCGACGATGCCGCCGAATACGGACGGCTCAAGACACTCCTGGCGGCCGCCGACGCCCATGACCGACCTCGCTACCGAGCCGGCAAGGCACCATTCATCCAGGGCCTCCTGAAGCGGCTCGAATCGTCGGGCAAAGAGGCCGGCAGCGTCTAACTCCGGCACTCTTCGACCGGTGGCTCTCAAGCTCACAGACACGAGCCCTGCCAGACGGAGACCGGCTCTCAAATCCGCCTGGCCGTGCACAGCCCGGCGTGGGCCGCAGGGCTCGGCACAGCCGCCGGGTTGTTCGCCGCGATCCGTGAGGTGAGGCGGCGCTAACCGCACCCCCGTCCGGCCGCGTGCGGGCAGCCGTCGGCTTGCTCGTCGAGCCATCGGTAGTACGCCGCCGGCAGCTCGTCGTTGTGGTTTCGCCGTGGCGTTCAGGTCCGGAACCCGGCAGCGGCGGTGGCCACGAGTTGCGGCAGCTCGCTGAGCCGGACCAGCCGCGCCACAGCGACGTACACGCCAGCCCCGACAGCACCCGCAGCGCTGACCGTGAGCAGAGCGGAGCTCCAGTCGGAGTCGATCACCCGCCCGACGGCGTACGCCGTGGCAGCGCCGCAACCGCCGGCGATCCCGGCGGCGACCGCCACCCGCGCGTGGGTCCGGATCAACCGGCGACCGTCGATGCGGCCCAGCCGCCGGCGCAGCACCACGGCGGCGGCGATCAGCCCCGCCGTATACGCCAGCGCATAAGCGAGGGGGATCCCGACGACGATCTCGGCCCGGGGCAGCAGCCAGGTCGCGGCGAGGCAGCCGGCCGCGCCGACGGCGGTCACCCCGACGGTGATCAGCGCCGGGGTCCTGGTGTCCTGCAGGGCGTAGAAGCCGCGTTGCAGGATCATGTAGCCGGTGAACGGCACCAGGACCGCCCCGAAGGCGGTGAGCACGGCGCCGAGCAGCGCGATCGCCGGCGGGGAGCTGCGGCCGTGGGCGAACAGCAGCGTGGCGATCTGTGGACCGAGCACCAGCATGGCCGCCGCGATCGGGGCGAGGGCCACCACCGCCAGCCGGACGGCCTGGGACAGGTCCTCGGTGATCTGCCGGTGGTCGAGGCGGGCGGCGTTGCGGCTCAGCCGCGGCAGCATGGCGGTCATCACCGACAAGGCGATCACCGCGTACGGCATCTGGAACACCGCGAGCGCGTTCTGGTACGCGCTGATCCCGCCCGGCCCGCTGAGCGACGCGGCCCGGGTGGCGGCCGCGAGCAGGACCTGTGCGCCGGCGACGGACACCAGCACCCAGCCGCCGAGCCGGGCGATCCGGCGGATCCCGATGCCCCGGGGGTCGAGCCGGGGCCGCAGCGCGAAGCCACTGCGGGCCAGCGCCCACATCACCAGGGCCATCTGGGCGAAGACTCCCGCGGTGGTGCCCACCGCCAGCAGCAGCAGGTGGGTGGTCGTCAACGAGGTGATGCCGGTGGCGCCGCCGGTCAGCAGGTAGGCCAGGCCGACGGTGATCACGATGAGGCTGTTGAGCAGGGGAGCCCACATCGGGGCGGCGAACCGGCCTCGCGCGTTGAGCACGGCGCCGGCGGTGGCGCTGACGCCGTAGAACAGGATCTGCGGCAGGAAGAACCGGCTGAGCACGACCGCGAGGGCGCGCTGCTCGCCGGTGAAGCCGGGGGTGTACAGCTCGACCAGCACGGGGGCCGAGAGCATCGCCAGCACGGTGACCGCGCCCAGGCCGTACACCATCAGCGACAGCAGCCGCTGGGCGTAGGCGACGCCGTCATCGGGCTCGGTCAGCGCGGCCCGGGCCAGCAGCGGCACCACCACGCTGGCCATCGCGCCGCCGACGACGAGCTCGTAGACGGCGTTGGGCAGCGTGTTGGCCACGTTGTAGCTGTCCAGCAGCCGGCTGCCCAGGCCCAGGGCGGACGCCAGCACGACCAGCCGCACGAAGCCGGCGGCTCGGGAGGCCAGCGTCGCCACCGCCATGCCGCGGCCGGCCCGCGCGACTGAAGCCATGCCGACCTTCTTAGCGCACCCCGTCAATCCCGACCTGACGCGTCAGCGGCCGAGGAAGGCGTTCGTCGAGGCGCGGACCGCCGACACGAACGCCGCGACCGAGGGATGCGCGGCCGAACCCTTCCGGTACGCGACACAAGTGCGCCGGCGGGTCGGCAGCGGGATCAGCCGGGCCCCGACGGGCGTCTGGGCGAGCGCCAGCTCCGGCACCAGCGAGACGCCCTGACCCGCCGCGACCAGGGCCAGCACGGTGGCGAAGTCGTCGGCGTGGTGGCGTACCCGCGGGGTGAAGCCCGCCGCCCGGCAGACGTGCAGAGTGACGGTGTGGCACAGGGTGCCCGGGCTGGCGATGATCCAGGCGGCGTCGCGCACGTCGCGGATGCCGTCGGCGTCGTGGTCGCTGGGCACGGCCAGATAGACCGTCTCCTCCAGCAGCGCCACCGCGTCCAGGGCGACGTCCGGGGTGACCGGCACGACGTCGTAGTCGTGCAGCAGCCCGACGTCGATCCGCCGGTCGCGCAGCGCGGCGGGCACGGCACCCGGATCCATCTCGGTCACCCGCAGCTCGAGCCGGGGATGCTGATGACCCAGCGCCACCAGCGCCGCCGGGAGCAACGTGCGCACGGCGCTCGGATACGCCCCGATGCGCAGCGGGCCGCTGAGCCCGGTGTCCATGGTGGCGAGCGCGGCCGTGGTCTGCTCCAGGGCGGCCAGCACCGTCTCGGCGTGCTGGACCAGGATCCGGCCCGCGCTGGTGAGCGTCACCCGGCGGCCGGTGCGCTCCAGCAGCGGCACGCCGGCCTCCCGCTCCAGCGCCGACAACTGCTGGGACACCGCCGAGGGCGTGTAGGTGTGACTGTGCGCCACCGCGGCGATGGTGCCGAGGCGGGAAAGATCGCAGAGCAGGCCGAGCCGGCGTACGTCGAGCATCAGCTCAGCTTACGGTTTTGTGGCCAGATGTGAACTAGATCTTATTCGTCTGGTGCGATGCCAGCAGCGCCGCCTCCACGGCCGGGTCGAGGCCGACCGTGGGCCGGTCGGCGCGCTGCGGCGGCGTACGCCCGATGCTCAGCAGCCAGGCCCAGGTGTCGGCGACGGTCTCCCGCACCGGCCGGCAGACCAGCCCGGCGGCGCGAGCCTTCGTCACCTCCGCATAGTGCAGGTGCTCGTGGTCGGGGCCCGGCGGCAACCAGATCGGCAGGTCGGTCCACGGCTCGACGCCGGCGTTCAGGATCACCCGCGGATCCGTCCAGCGCAGCTCGGCGTTGCCGCCGGTCACCTCGTTGGCGGTGTCGAGCAGCTCACCCATCGTGGCGTGCCCGGACTCGCTGACCAGGTTGTACGCCCCGGCGAGCCCCCGGCCGGCGGCGTCCAGCAGGAACCCGGCCAGGTCACGGGCGTCGACGTACTGCAACGGCAGGTCACGCGGGCCCGGGGCGAGCGTCGCACCGCCGCGGTGCAGCCGGTTGAGCCACCACGGCAGCCGGCCGACGTCCTCGTACGGGCCCAGGATCAGCCCGGCCCGGCCGAGCAGCACCGGCCCGTCGAACCCCTGCTCGGCGGCGATCTCCCCGCCCCGCTTCTGCGCCGCGTACGCGAACTCGGTGTCCGGCTCCACCACCGGCGACAACTCGGTGAGCGGCGACGGCGAACCCTCGGCATACACCGACCGGCTCGACACGTACGTGTAATGCCCGGCCCGGCCCTTCAGCGAGCCGGCGGCGGACCGCACCGCGGCCGGATCACCCGACCAGGTGTCCACCACCGCGTCCCAACCGCCCGCATCGAGCGCGGCCAGGCCGTCGGCGGCGAGCCGGTCGCCGACCAGCGCCGTCACCCCCGCCGGCGCGGGATTGCGGCCACGGTTGAACACAGTGACCTGATAGCCGCGGGCCAGGGCCTCGTCGGCGACCGCACGGCCCACGAAGCCGGTGCCGCCGAGCACGAGCAGTCTCATGGCCACGACCCTGCCCGGCCACCGGCCCCGCCGGGAAGGGGTGATCGCTGAGGGCTTAACCCAGGTGGGCGGTGACCGCCTCGACGACCAGGGCGTGATCGTCGGCCTGCGGCAGCCCCGAGACGGTGACCACACCGACCACCCCGACGTCCCGGATCCGGATCGGGAACGCCCCACCGTGCGGGGCATAGTCGGCCGGGTCGACGCCGTGACCCGCGTCGAGCTGCCGCCCCTGATCCGCGAGCCGGCGACCCACCAGATAGGACGACGCGGCGAACCGCTCCACCACCCGCACCTTGCGTACGATCCAGGCGTCGTTGTCCGCCGTGCTGCCCGGCAACGCGGCGTGGAACAGCTGCTGGGCGCCCCGGCGGATGTCGATCGCCACCGGCAGAGCGCGCTCGGTGGCCAGCCGCACCAGCAGGCCGCCGAGACGCCAGGCGTCGGTGTTGTCGAAACGCGTGAACACCAGGCGCCGCTCCTGCTCCTCGAGCAGGGCGATCAACTCGGCACCGGTCGGCTTGTCGTCACTCACGGGGCGAGGCTACCGCCCCCGCCTGCGCCGCAGAGCAATCCCGGCCGCACCGAGCAGAACGAACACGACAACCGCGCAACACAGCGCCTTGATGAACACGCCCACCACGTTAGGGTCACCCGGTGCGCCTGGCCACCTTCAATATCCTGCACGGACGATCACTGTCCGACGGCGCCGTGCACGCCGACCGCCTCACCGCCGCGGTCGCCGAGCTCGACGCCGACGTCCTGGGCCTGCAGGAGGTCGACCGCGGCCAGCCCCGCTCGGGCCTGCTCGACCTGACCGAGATCGCCGCGAAAGCCCTCGACGCGCCGGTGCACCGCTTCGCGGCAGCCGTGGCGGGCACGCCGGGGGAGAGCTGGCACCCCTGGAGCGGCGACCACGACAACGACCATCCCCTGTACGGGATAGCGCTCGTCTCCCGCTGGCCGGTGCTGCACTGGCAGGTCACCGCCCTGCCGCCCGCCCCGGTCCGGTCACCGGTCTACACCCCCCGAGCCGGCATCCGCCTGCTGAAAGACGAGCCACGGGTGCTGCTGGCCGCCGTCGTGCAGACACCGGCCGGGCCGATGACCGTCGCCACCACCCACCTGTCGTTCGTGCCGGGCTGGAACCTGCGCCAGCTGCACACGGCGATCCGGGCGCTGCGGCAGTTGCCCGCGCCCCGGGTGCTGCTCGGCGACCTGAACCTGCCGGCCGGCCCGGCCCGGCTGTTCAGCGGCTGGCGCCCGCTCGCCCGCCGCGCCACCTACCCCAGCCCGACCCCGCGAGCCCAACTGGACCACGTCCTGGCCGACCCGCGCGGCGCCGACCGGCTCGGCCGCGTCGTGCAGATACGCACCCCCCGGGTCGGCGTCTCCGACCACCGCCCCCTGGTCGTCCAGCTCGAAGCGTGACTCAGACCGGGCGCAGGAACACCAGCTCCAGGCCGTCCTCCGGGTCCCACTGCTCGCCGGCCTTGGCGAAGCCGAACCCGGCGATCGTGGCCAGCGAACCCGCGTTCAACGGGCTGATACTGGCCCGCACCGCGCGCACCGCCGGGTCGGCGGCCGCCCGCTCCAGCAGCGCCGCGAGGATCGCCTTGGCATAGCCGCGCCGCCGGTACGCCGGATCGACCGAATACGCCACCTCCACGGTGCCCTCCTCGTCGGGCGGGCCGTGGAAGCCGCCGTGGCCGACCACCACGGCCTCGTCGACGGCGACGACCGCGCGGGCGATCCACTCCGCGCTGGCCGGATCACCGGCGATCTGGTCCCGGCGGATCCGCCACAGCCAGGACTCCGACACCAGGTAGTCGGAGAGGGGATGGCCCGCGGCCGCCCCGGCCGCGGGCAGGTCGCCGTCGATCAGCGCGGTCAGCGCCGCGGGGGACAGCTGCACAAATCGGATGGCCGGCACCGAGGCATGATCACACGTCGTGGTGACCCGCGCCACCAACCGGTTGTGCACAACTGAATTGCCCACTACCGTTCCCAGGGTGAACGAGACGAGCGTGGACGAGACGACCGGACTGGAACAGATGATCTGCTTCCAGCTGCACGCCGCCTCCCGCGCCATGACCGGCATCTACCGGCCCGCGCTCGACGCACACGGCATCACCTACCCCCAGTACGTCGCCCTACGCGTCATCTGGCACCGCGGCAGCGTCACCGTCCGCGACCTCGGCCACGCCCTCAACCTCGACAGCGGCACCCTCTCACCACTACTCAAACGCCTCGAAGCGCAAGGCCTCGTCACCCGCGAACGCGGCACCCACGACGAACGCACCGTGACGATCCGCCCCACCGCCGCCGGAGCCGAGCTGCGCCACCAGCTCGCCGACCTTCCCGAACGACTCGCCTGCGCCGTGGACCTCACCCACGACGAGTTCACCCAGCTCCACCACCTGCTCAGCCGCATCCGCGCCTCCGCAGCCACCACCTCCCCGATCTGAAGGGCCCGACATGCCAGCCATCGAAGCCGTCTACACGACCTCCGCCACCGCCACCGGCGACGGCCGCAACGGCCACGTCCGCTCGATCGACGGCGTCCTCGACTTCGACCTCGCCGTCCCCAAGGAGATGGGCGGCCCCGGCGGCGCCAAGCCCAACCCCGAGCAGTTCTTCGCCGCCGGCTACGCCGCCTGCTTCCACAGCGCCCTCAAGCGCGTCGCCGCGAACCAGAAGATCGCCCTCACCGACACCGCCATCACCGTCGACGTCGGCATCGGCCCCAACGGCCTCGGCGGCTTCGGCCTCACCGTCGCCATCGAGGTCGAGGCCCCCAGCGTCGACGACGCCACCGCGCAGAAGCTCATCGAGGCCGCCCACCAGGTCTGCCCCTACTCCAACGCCACCCGCGGCAACATCGACGTCAAGCTCTCCGTCGCCTGAACCTAGGCCAGCCGGCCCAGCGCGCGGTTCGTGCGGTTCGCCCGCACAGCCGCGCGCTGCTGCGCCGCCGTCACCTCGATGTAGTTCTGCGACGTCGTCAACGACGCATGCCCCAGCAACCGCATGATCTCCGACGCGTTCGCCCCGTCCTCCGCCAGCCGCGTCGCGAAGGTATGCCGCAACGCATGCAACTGCGCACCCCGCGGCACCCGATCGGTGATCCCCGCCCGCCGGAAACACGACTCGACGAGATACTGCAGCCCACCGCGCCGCAACGGCTGACCACGCCGATCCACCAGCAACGGCGAAGTCGCCGCGGCCGACCCGAAACGCATCCGCCGGCTCTGCAGATACCGCTCCACCACCGCGTCCAGCTCCGGCTCGATCGGCACCGTCCGCGGCCGGCCACCCTTGCCGGCCACCTCCACCCGCCGCTCACCCGGACGCCCCAGCATCGACCCCGTCCGCAGGCCCAGCAACTCCGAAAGCCGCAAACCCGCGCATAACGCCAAGGCCAGCACCACCACGTCGCGCTCCGGCCAGGGATCCCGCTGCCGGTCATCCGGGCGATGCACCGCGTCCAGCAACTGCTCCGGAGTGTCCTCACCCCGCAACGGCTTGGGGGAGGGCGCCGCCACCCGCGGCTTGTCCACCGCCGGCATCGGATTCCCGGCGACGACCCCGTCGGTGACCAGGAACGTGAAGAACGAGTTCCAGCTCGACCAGGCCCGGTAGACGGAAGCGGGGGCCCGATTCGCCGCAAAAAGGGCAAAGGCGGCACGCAGAGCGCGAGGGGAGAGGGCCGCCAGGGGGAGTGTCTCGGCCTCACCACCGGCAACCAACGACAAAACCGAGGTCAAATCCCTTCGGTACGCCGCCAAGGTGTGCACCGAGGGTTTGCGAACAGCCCGAGCGGCCAGAAACTCGCCGATCAACGCCATGGCGGTAACATCCTGAATGTCTTGCCCGTCCTGCATAAGACATATTATGCAGTATTTTCCGATCCTGGCGGCACTTGCCGATCAGAGCGCGGCGGGTCCGGACCACGAGTCTGTGCAGACCTTCGGGCTGACCAAGAGCGACCGCTGGTTTGATCGCGGCCCGTCTTCGCGCTCTACTTACATAATCGATCTTGTCGACCAGGAGGAATGGTGCTGACCCATGAACAGCCCAGCCGGCCGGACGACCATCGGTCCGGCCGTGCCGGTCGGGCGAAGGCAGCGCTCGATGCCGAGTTCGGGCCGGAGCGCCCGCCGATCGTGGTGCTGTGCGGCTCGGCCCGCTTCTATGGCGAGTTCCAGGAGGCGAACTACCGCCTGACGATGGAGGGCTCAATCGTGCTGTCGGTGGGCTTCTACCCGCACGCCAGCGCCGAGCACGGAGAGGGCGTCGGTCCCGACTCCGACGAGAAGGTCGCCCTGGACGAGCTGCACAGGCGGAAGATCGACCTGGCCGACCGGGTGCACGTTCTCAACGTGGACGGCTACATCGGCGAGTCCACCCGGTCCGAGATCACTTATGCCGAGGCGGCCGGCAAGCCGATCAGTTACCTCGAATAGGACCTGGGTTCGGCCCTCTCCGCGCTCAGGTTGACATAATGTCAATTATCGACCAACAGAAGGAACCCGCCGGACAGGGGCTGTCCGGCGGGTTTGACGTCAGGTGGCGATGTAGGCCGCCAGGTGCTCGCCGGTGAGCGTCGTGCGGGCGGCGACCAGGTCGGCGGGAGTTCCTTCGAAGACGATTCGGCCGCCGTCGTGGCCCGCGCCGGGGCCGAGGTCGATGATCCAGTCGGCGTGCGCCATCACGGCCTGGTGGTGCTCGATGACGATGACCGATTTGCCGGAGTCGACCAGGCGGTCGAGCAGGCCGAGCAGTTGTTCGACGTCGGCGAGGTGCAGGCCGGTGGTCGGTTCGTCGAGGACGTAGACGCCGCCCCTCTCCCCCATGTGGGTGGCCAGTTTGACCCGTTGCCGTTCGCCGCCGGACAGGGTGGTCAGGGGCTGACCGAGGCTGAGGTAGCCGAGTCCGACGTCGGCGAGGCGGACGAGGATGGCGTGCGCGGCCGGGGTGCGCGCTTCGCCCGTACCGAAGAATTGTTCGGCTTCGGTGACCGACATGGCGAGCACTTCGCTGATGTCGCGGCCGCCGAGGTGGTGGGTCAGCACGGAGGCCTCGAAGCGTTTGCCTTCGCATTCCTCGCAGACGGTGGCGACGCCGGCCATCATCGCCAGGTCGGTGTAGATGACGCCGTTGCCGTTGCAGGTCGGGCAGGCGCCTTCGGAGTTGGCGCTGAACAGGGCCGGTTTGACGCCGTTGGCCTTGGCGAACGCCTTGCGGATGGGGTCGAGCAGTCCGGTGTACGTCGCCGGGTTGCTGCGCCGGGAGCCTTTGATCGCGGCCTGGTCGATCGAAACGACGCCGTCGCGGCCGGCGACCGAGCCGTGGATCAGAGAGCTTTTTCCGGAGCCGGCGACGCCGGTGATCACGACCAGGACGCCGAGTGGGATGTCGACGTCGACGTTTTGCAGGTTGTGGGTGTCGGCGCCGCGTACTTGCAGTGCTTCGGAGTGTTTGCGTACCGATGGTTTGAGGCTTGCGCGGTCGTCCAGGTGTCGTCCGGTGAGGGTGCCGGCGGCGCGCAGTCCGTCGACGGTGCCCTCGAAGACGACCTCGCCGCCGCCCGCTCCGGCGCCGGGGCCGAGGTCGACGACGTGGTCGGCGATCGCGATCGCTTCCGGTTTGTGCTCGACGACCAGCACGGTGTTGCCCTTGTCGCGCAGGCGCAGCAGCAGGCCGTTCATCCGCTGGATGTCGTGCGGGTGCAGGCCGATGGTCGGTTCGTCGAAGACGTAGGTGACGTCGGTGAGTGAGGAGCCGAGGTGGCGGATCATCTTGGTGCGCTGTGCCTCGCCGCCGGACAGCGTGCCGGACGGGCGGTCGAGGGAGAGGTAGCCGAGGCCGATCTCGGCGAACGAGTCGAGCAGGTGCTGCAGTCCGGTGAGCAGTGGGGCCACCGATGGTTCGTCGAGGTCGCGGGCCCAGTCGGCGAGGTCGCTGATCTGCATGGCGCAGGCGTCGGCGATGTTGGTTCCCTTGATCTTGGAGGATCGGGCCGCGTGGCTGAGCCGGGTGCCGTCGCATTCGGGGCAGATCGTGAAGGTCACGGCGCGTTCGACGAAGGCGCGCAGGTGTGGCTGGAGCGCTTCGACGTCCTTGGACAGGATGGACTTCTGGATCTTCGGGATCAGGCCTTCGTACGTCAGGTTGATGTTGTCGACTTTGATCTTGGTTGGCTCTTTGTAGAGCAGGTCGTGCATCTCGCGCTTGGTGTATTTGCGGATCGGCTTGCCCGGGTCGAAGAAGCCGCAGCCGCGGTAGATGCGCCCGAACCAGCCGTCCATGCTGTAGCCGGGGATGGTGAGCGCGCCCTCGTCGAGGGATTTGCTGTCGTCGTAGAGGGCGCTCAGGTCGAAGTCGGTGACCGAGCCCATGCCCTCGCAGCGCGGGCACATGCCGCCGGTGATGCTGAAGCTGCGCCGCTCCTTGGTGGTGGTGCCGCCGCGTTCGAGGGTGACCGCGCCCGCGCCGGAGATCGAGGCGACGTTGAACGAGAACGCCTGCGCCGATCCGATGTGCGGTTTGCCGAGCCGGCTGAACAGGATCCGCAGCATCGCGTTCGCGTCGGTGGCCGTGCCGACGGTGGAGCGCGGGTTGGCGCCCATCCGTTCCTGGTCGACGATGATCGCGGTGGTCAGCCCGTCGAGCAGGTCGACCTCGGGCCGGGCCAGCGTCGGCATGAAGCCCTGCAGGAACGCGCTGTAGGTCTCGTTGATCATCCGCTGTGACTCGGCGGCGATGGTGTGGAACACCAGGGAGCTCTTGCCCGAGCCGGAGACGCCGGTGAACACCGTGAGCCGGCGCTTGGGCAGCTCGACGCTGACGTCCTTGAGGTTGTTCACGCGCGCGCCCTGCACGCGGATCAGGTCGTGGCTGTCGGCGACGTGCTGCGCGCCGGTCTTGGTGGCCCTGCTCATCGTGTCTCCATCTGTCGCCGCACGGCCTATTACAGCTCCTGGATGCGGATCATGTTGCCGGCGGGGTCGCGCACGGCGCAGTCGCGGATTCCGTACGGCTGCTCGGTCGGCTCCTGGACGACCTCGGCGCCGCTGGCGGCCTGCACCCGGTCGAAGACGCCGTCGAGGTCCTTTGTGGCCAGCACGACTCCGGCGTAGGTGCCCTTGGCCATCATCTCGGTGATGGTGCGGCGTTCGTCGTCGGTGATGCCGGGGTCGACGGCCGGCGGGTGCAGCACGATGGAGGTGCTGGGCTGGTCGGCGGGGCCGACGGTGATCCAGCGCATGCCCTCGTAGCCGACGTCCTTGCGGACTTCGAAGCCGAGGGTGTCGCGGTAGAAGGCCAGGGCGGCGTCGGGGTCGTTGTGCGGCAGGAAGCTCGCGTGAATGGTGAGGTCCATGGCGGTCACTCTAGGTGACCTCGGTGGCCCGTGCTTCTCGATTCCTGATCGGTCTGGTGACCTGTTTCGCGACGCAGGAGGGTATGCCGGCGGTCGATCGAGCGCTCTGTGCCCGGAAGGTGCTGGGTGGCACGCCGACCAGTTCGGTGAAGCGGGTGCTGAAGGTGCCCAGCGACGAGCAGCCGACGGTGAAGCAGACGTCGGTGACGCTGAGGTCGCCGCGGCGCAGCAGGGCCATGGCGCGTTCGATGCGGCGGGTCATCAGGTAGGCGTACGGGGACTCGCCGTAGGCGCGGCGGAACTCGCGGCTGAGGTGCCCGGCGGACATGTTGGCGCCGCGGGCGAGGGCCTCGACGTCCAGGGGCTGGGCGTACTCGCGGTCGATCCGGTCGCGGACGCGGCGCAGCCAGGCGAGGTCGCGCAGGCGCTGGGCCGCGGCGGGGCTGCTGGTCACCCGTGAAATGGTGCCACTTCGCGGCGGGGTGTGCTCGTGCGGGCCACGAAGTCCTGACCGGGTGGCCGGGCGGGGCGGCCGAGGTGGTAGCCCTGGGCCAGCGGTACGCGCAGGCCGGCGAGGGTTTCGAGTTCGCCGGGGCGCTCGACGCCTTCGGCGAGCAGCCGGGCCTCGATCCGGTGTGCGAAGGTGCCGAGCATCTCCACCAGGGCGCGTTTGGCCTCGTCGTGGTCGATGTCCCGGACCAGCGCCCGGTCGAGTTTGATCAGGGCGGGGCGCAGGGCGAGCAGTTGGGTGAGGCCGGTGTGGCCGGGGCCGGCGTCGTCGATGGCGATCCGGGCGCCGGCGGCGCGCAACTGGTTGAGGTCGGGCCCGAGGGCGGCGCAGTTCTCGACGGTGACGGGTTCGGTGAGTTCGACGACGAGGCCGTGCAGGTCGGCCTGGTCGGCCCAGACCCGGCGGATGGCCGGGTGGGGCAGCACGGCGGGGGCGACGTTGACGGCGAGGAAGCAGCCGGGGGGCAGGCTGGCCCGGTCGTCGAGGGCGGCGCGCAGGGCGGCGGCTTGCAGTTCGGCGCCGCGGCCGTGTTCGTCGGCGGCGCGCAGCCAGGGTGTGGGGCTGCGTACGGGATAACCGACGAAGCGGATCAGGGCTTCGTAGCCGGCGACGGCGCCGCTGGTGAGCTCGACGATCGGCTGGTAGACCGCGCGGATGCCGCAGCCGTCGACGGCCGAGTGCAGCATGGCCGGCCAGTCGAGGTCCTCGACGGTTTCGGTGACCATGGTCATGGCGGCTCCCAGCTGGGTGGGCGGTCCCGGCATCCGGCAGGATCGGCGGGGCGGGTCGGGTTCTGAGCAGATCGGGAGGTGTTGAGGTGTGGATGACGGCGTTTCTGGACACGCCGGCGCCGTCGGCCGCGGCGGCGGAGCGGTTCTGGCTGGCGGTCACCGGGGCCACGTTGTCGCCGCGCCGGGGTGAGTTCGCGACGCTGGTGGCGGCCGGCGGGGATGCGTACGTCCGGGTGCAGGTTGTCGGGGACGACGGGCCGGCGCGCGCCCACCTCGACCTGCATGTCGCGGACGTCGCGGCGGCCCGGCGGCGGGCGGTGGAGCTGGGCGCCGAGATGCTCCGGGCGCCGATCATGCGGTCCCCGGGTGGGCTGACGTTCTGCCTGGTCGGCTGGGACGGCGAGCGGGTCCGGCCGGCGCCGGTCGGCTGGCCGGGCGGTCAGCGCAGCCTCGTCGATCAGTTGTGCCTGGACATTCCGCGGGCCGGTTTCGACGCGGAGGCGGACTTCTGGGCCGCCTTGACGGGCCTGGCGCGGCGGCCGGTCCCGGGGTCCGACTTCGATTTTCTGGTACGCCCCGACGGTCAGCCGCTGCGCCTGCTGCTGCAGCGGATCGACGCCGGCCCGGGCGGGATGCACGTGGACCTGGCCTGTGATGGGGTGGAGCGGGAAGTGCGGCGGCATCTGGGGCTGGGCGCGGCGCATGTGCGCGACGGGGACGGCTGGGTGACGTTGCGCGATCCGGCCGGGCGCGACTACTGCGTCACCGGGCGGGATCCGATGGCGGGTCACGCGGATTCTGTCGGTGGGTGCTGGTAGAAACAACACCATTCAAACAGGCGTACGAAACAGAGAGGGTGACCTGATGGCTGCCGCACGCACCGCAGTACGGGGTTTGACCGACGACGAGGTGCAGACGATCCGCGACGGACTGGCCGCCGGTCGGCGGCCCCGGGTGATGTTCACCGAGTCGGCGGGGCAGATCGCCGGGCAGGTGGGGCAGGTCATCGCGCTCACCGACCCGGCCGAGTCCGACGAGTGGGTCGTGGTGCGGTTCGGCCGCGACGAGTTGCCGTTCTCCCCCGGTGACCTGCAGGTGGCGCCGAAGGGCGCGGCGGCCCGCAAGGCGGCTCCCGCCCCGGCGCCCGAGGCTCCCCCGGCGCCACCGCAGCCCGAGTTCGTGATCGACAAGCCGCTGCCGGTCGCGGCGCCGGCTCCCCGGCCGACCCCGGAGGCGGCGCCACCGGCCCCCGCGCCACGCAAGGCGGCGCCGGCCCGCCCGGCCAAGGCGAAAGGCCCGGCCGGGTTGACCGTGACCCTCGCCTACGCCGACGGCGAGTGGACGGTGGCCGCCAACCAGGGCGCGAAGGCCCTGGCCAAGCCGTATGTGATCCGCCCGGCCGAGGCGTTGCGGATGGTGTCGCTGGTCGACGTGCCCGGCGTGCAGGAGGCCGTGGAGCAGATCATGTCGGTCGAGCGGGCGGAGGCGGAGCAGCAGGCGCAGCGGTTGCGGGCGGAGCTGGCCGAGATCGAGGCGCGGCTGGCCGAGCTGCGCGACGCTGGGTGAGCACGGCCGCGGCGGGTCATGCGATCATGTCGCACTGATGGAGACGACGTGGCAGGTGCCGTGGTTGTGGCGGGCGTTGCTGGTGTTCGCGCGGGGGGTGGTCTTCCCGATCTGCCGGCTGCGCGTCTCGGTCGAGGATCCGGTCGCGCTACGGGCCGGGCCGCTGATCCTGGCGGCCAACCACGTCAGCCCGGTCGACCCGATCATCATGACCGCGGCGTGCGGGATGGCCGGGATAGCGCCGCGGTTCCTGGCCACCGGCGGCATCTTCCGGGCCCCGGTGGCGGGCTGGGTGATGCGCAAGAGCGGCCACCTGCGGGTCGACCGGGGCACGGCCCAGGCGGCGCAGGCGCTGCCCGAGGCGGCGGCGGCGCTGAAGGCGAATTCGATCGTGCTGGTCTACCCGGAGGGCCGCATCGGCCTGGACCCGTGGATGTGGCCGGAGCGCGGCAAGACCGGAACGGCCCGGATGGCGGCGCTGTCCGGGGCGCCGGTGCTGCCGGTCGCCCAGTGGGGTGCCCACCGCGTCCTGCCGTACGCCGCGCCGAAGGGCCTGGCCGGGGCGCTGTGGCGGGCGGTGTGGCGCCGGCCGGTGGTGCAGGTGCGGTTCGGCCGGCCGGTGGAGCTGGGCGGACTGACCGGAACGGCGGGGTCGCAGGCGATGCAGGCAACCCGCCTGATCGTCGAGGCGATCGACGAGACCCTGACCCCACTGCGCCAGGGCGAAATGGAGACGCCCCGCCACGTGGACCGCACCCGTCCGGTGGACATGTCCCGCGTGCGACCGCGACCGCCGTCGCATCCCCCGCTGGGCTGAGCATCCGCGCGGAGCTCCGGCTTCCACGCGGGGGTTTGCCCTACGTCCCGCAGCCCTCCCCCTTTGCCCCGGCATCGGGGGGTGTCAGCAAGAACCGTGTCACCAGCCGCAAACGAGGCGGCCGATCAGCCATGGCGGTCAAGCCGGCATCTCGTAGACGAGTTCCAGCCCGTCCTCGTCGTCCCATTGCTCGCCGACGTGGCGGAAGCCGTACGGCAGCGCCAGGCCCGACGACGGCAGGTTGTCGGGCCGGATGCTGACCCGTACGCGATGGACGTCAGACTCTCTGGCGGCCCTGGCCAAAAGGGCCTCAAGAGCCGCACGGGCGTAGCCGCGACGCCAGTAAGCCGGATCGATGCGATAACCGCTCTCGACCATGCCGCTGCTGTCCGGCGGCCCGTGGAAGCCGGCTGCGCCGACCGCCCGGCATCGACGTTCGTCCCAGACGATGCCGGGCACCCACGCCGCGCTGGCCGGGTCCTGATCGTATTGCTCACTACGCATTCGCCACAGTCCCCGGCATTCCCCGCCCGCCAGGTAGGCCGACAGCTGCGCCGGACTGACCGCCTCCGCAGCGGCCAGATCGCCGTCGGCCAGGGCGTGGAACGTCGCGCCGTTCAAATGCACGATGCGGACATCCGGTTTTGCGGCCGAAGCCGGGCCGTCATGAGGTCGTAGGTCGCTCACCCGGTCAAGCCTTCCGAATCACCGTTACTCGATCAAGCCGATTAACCGATGCCTCGGACGTACGCACACGGGTGCAGGTCCAGCCGCCGATTGACCGGGCGTGGGCCTCCGCCACGGTTGCGCTGGACCTACGGGGAGCAGAAGGTGACCTCCGGGTAGGCCGGGGAAGGTGCGTTCAGCAGGGGTTGTGGCCGGTTGCGCAGGTGCTGGTCGAAGAAGGCTCGCACGTACGTCCGGGTGATCTGCAGGCCGCGGGTGCCGGACAGGTCGGCGCCCAGGTCGATGCCGAGCTGGTCGGCGAGCAGGGACAGGTCGGTGAAGGAGGGGTGGATCGCGCCGGAGACGACCAGCCAGCGCTTCCAGCCGGTCAGGTGGGGCCAGTCGCCTTCCCACCCGGCGGCCGAGGGCATGCCGGGGGTGAAGTTGTTCTGCCGGCCCAGGAAGAGGAACGGGCGGGACAGGCCGGTGTCCGGGAGGGCGCCGTTGGTCACGCCGTCCATGTCGATGCCGGCGCGTATCCGCCGGTCGGCGACCATGGCGGCCTGGGCCGCGGAGCCGCCGGCGGAGTGGCCGGCCATCGCGATCCGGGACGGGTCGATCAGCGCGGCGGCGGGCCACGCCGGGTCGGGCGCGGTGAGCCGGTCCAGGACGAAGGAGACGTCGGCGGCGCGTACCTGGTCGACCTTCTGCCAGAAGGTGGGGTCGTGGTCCGGTACCTCGCACGCCACGCAGGTGGTGACGCGGCCGTCGGGGAAGGTCGTGGCGACGCTGTCGTAGGTGTGGTCGATCGTGGCCACGATGTAGCCGTTGCTGGCCAGGTCCTCGGCCAGGCCGGTGAGCTCGCTGCGCGGGTTGCCGAAGCCGGGCGACAGGACGATCAGCGGTGCGCCGGCCGCTCGGCCCGAGGGCGGGGCGTCGGCGTACGCGTCAATGCGGGTCTTGCTGAGGACGTCGTAGGGCACGCTGGTGATGCCGGCGTCCTTGAGGATCAGCTCCGACTCGCGTGGCGTCAGGTAGGACGCCCGGTGCGCGCCGGTCGAGCGGGCCGGGTAGAACAGCGAGACCATCAGCTCCCGGAACGGGACCTCGGGCACCCACGGGTCGGCCCGGGAGGTGTCCTTCAGGTAGAGGGACGTGGTGCCGACCGGGTGGGAGCCGGTCGGCACGGGC
>Ga0307515_10009077_pt1 | contig 19287 bp, 16 predicted proteins | sample 17_EM_MG_FD_194513 | JGI IMG/M metagenome (GOLD analysis project Ga0307515, IMG submission 194513) | Populus trichocarpa ectomycorrhiza microbial communities from riparian zone in the Pacific Northwest, United States - 17_EM | ecosystem: Host-associated > Plants > Roots > Unclassified | place...
CGTTTTTGAATAAAAAAAAATCATATATATAGTTAACTAGTAGTATAGTACATTCATCTAGTCCCTTTTGCTTATTTTATAAATACACAAAACTTAAAAAACGAGCTATCCTAAAATTCAATGGATCCACAGAGGGACGAGTTGAATAAAACAAAAGAAAACATAAACTTTGACATAAAAGCTAACTTGAAAAGGAATTTGCTTTCTTGAAACTTCAGAACATCCTCCTTTTAGCCCCCTTTTGTTGTTGTATTCTAAATGGGGTTGCACAAAATTTAAATATTTTTTTGTTTAATTTTTTATTTATAGTTTTATATCGTTTTAATGTGCTGATATCAAAAATAATTTTTAAAAAATAAAAAAATATATTATTTTAATATATTCTTAAATAAAAAACACTTTAAAAAACAACTATTTTCATTAAAAACATTAAAAATAAAAGTTGCTTATGATGTGCCTTTTGAATAGCAAGAAAGTGGCTTAAAAAGAGAGACTACGCCCCCTCATCTGCTTGACATGGTGATGGAAGCTTATGTAGAATGTTACGAGGTTTCCAAGGCTACGAGATTCCTAATCCTTCTTTTGTTTTTATTACTTATAATATAGTTTTGATGTGAATAAATGATATGTTTTTAATCGGAATTAAAGAGATCAATTTATTTATATTAGGTGAAAGTTGGCCCATATATTAATTTTATTGAACCCTCTTCAATTAAATAGGTCAGCTTGGAGGGTTAGATTTTAAATTAATTAGGGTGGAGGTTGACTTAGTCAAATTTAATTAAATTCATGGGTTAGATTTTAAATTAATTTTTTTTAAATACACTTTTAAAAGTATAGCAGGATCTCTCATGAAAGACGTGACTGTGCCTGCCAACTTCATGGATTTGGTGCCAGTTTCTTCAGTGGGAGAGGGGAGTGATGTCAGATCTTTTTCAGCTTTATTTGGTAAACCCATCCATCACCTACCATACCACAAAGCCAAAAGAAACAAACACACGAAGCAGATAGAGGTAAGCAACCTCTCCCACGACACAAGACACAAGTCTCTGCCATACCTAGCCCAATTCCTTGTTTTTTTTCTAGCATGGAGGGGCCAGATTTCTTCCTAACTCCACGAAAACCAGCCTTCATTTGCTGGTGTCACACCATGATAAAGCAATTCATTATTCACCCCACAAACGCCATTGATTAATAAATGGTGCAGAGTGGTTTTCCTAGCTGCAAGTGTTTAGGAGTCATGGCAAAAGGCATCGTGGTCCCTCAGTGTCTGTCTCCTAAATTTTAAGTTCCTAGTTCCATGCTCTGTTCTAAACCACTACCATCGCCTGAATCCATGTTTTTCTTTCAGTGTCGAGGTTGACTAGGTCACACATATCTAATCTAATTGACTCAGCAGAGAAATATCAACTTCAGGGATTAGGCCGAGTATAATAACTATGTGTTGGAGCAGATTATCCACGTCAATAAATATTCACGGCAAAAAGGAAAAAAGAAGAAGTAATGCAGCCTCACGGACTCCAGCCAACTTTTTTACTTTAGTTTTGGTATTTCGTTTTCTGAATTTATAATCAAAAAGAGAAAATCCAGCTCTCCATCTTTGAACCAGCTGAACATAATTCACGCTACATGGAGCGGCACTTGCCGAACAGCACAGTCAAAGCTCTTGCCAAGTCCAACTTCAGTCGAACAGCAGAAAAATAAGTGTTTACAGTAGTGGAAGAAATGGCACCATGCCTGAACCAGAAGCAAAAATGAATACCTTCTTCGCAATGTTTTCACAGCTAATAAAAGCTGAGCTGGTACGGAATTAAACCATTTTATCCAAATAGAAGAAAGCAGGATTTGCTATTTCTTTTGGTTAGAGAATCCGAAGGAAATTCAAGATATCAAAACCCGCAGAGAATAATACATAGCTGAATCACCTATCCTATAACAAGTTGATAATCTTGTATGTGATCTAAAAATTGTCCTTCGCTTGGCGGATGACGCCTAAGGTTTCTGAATCACTTGCTGTTGCTGGAATGTTCAAGGTCTGCCGGATTTCTGTACTTGATGTACGGAGGAAAGGATTGCAAGCCTTTTCAACCTTTAGCTTAGTTGGAATCTGATAAGACAGAAAAACTCACGTTCTATGCTAAACTTTTAAAAGATAAAATTTAAAGTTCAATGGCAAGCAAAGAAAATAAAAAACACATCCAGGACTATGAAATTAAATCAAGTTGATCGATAATTTATGAAGATTGTTGATGTCTAAGGAACTCAGCTTGCGAGCTACTTCAAGTTTACTGAAACTGAATACCATTTCAAGGCGTATCCGTGAGGAAGGTTGTGCGGTTCTACAAAATTAAAAACTCTAATAGCCGGAGCCAGGCAGGAAAACTAAGGACATAAAACTTTATGTGCTTCTATAAAGCCAAAGAGGGTATGTACTCACGTACAGTAGCACACACATGACTCATCCCTTGAAAGGCAAATGCTTGACTTGCAACTGAATTTGGTGCCTATATCTGCTTCCAAAAGGCAAGATACCTTTCAAAAGTCAATGTTTCAGTTTGAAACATCATGAGCTCAATCATGGATAGGAATCTCTAACGAGTTGAAGGGCTATGTGAGCGCTGTCAAGACTGATAGGAGGCACAAATCATAAAATCAATTTTCATTCTAGATCACAAAGATAGGAAATAAGAAAATCCAGCGGCACCACTCCGTTGCTATATTCTCCTGGCCTTGTACTAGAGGCATAGGATTGGATCCTGCTCTCATTGTGAACTTGAGGGTAGGGGTGGGTTCAGGCATTGTGGCAGCCCATCATTGATTAGTTATTTCAAAAGAACAAATAAAAAGGCTTACGACTCACTGTTGGCAAACTTTTGCTGCGAAGATGTGCTATGTGGGCTGCATAGGACTGGAGTGCCTCGTTATTTGGTTCTATAGACAGTGCAAACTTTGAGTTACTCTGTCAGAAAAGATGCATCGTAGTTAGGGCCTTGATCTTTGACCTTTAGTAGATCATGCAAGCAGGATACAAAAAACAAAGATAACAGTGACCAACCAATGTATATTCGTGACCACAATATATATTTGTATCATCAGGCAGTGACACGATTTTCTTGAGGGAAGAAAGCATCTGCAACAAAGACAATCAGATGCTATAGTATTAAATCATCATGAAACAAGAAGAAAAGGGCAACCAGTTTCCACAATGCCTACAAACAATTTTTAACAACGAAATATTGACTGCAGAAAGGCATTACATACATTTAATAATCAAGTGACTAGCTTCATCTTGTATTCTGTTGGTTAATTAAGAGGCCTGCTATTTGGATTACACAATTGGAAGTAGTTCTATCCCATCCTCCAATGTTTCACCCAATCATCTCAAGATTGCAGGGATGTCCCCTTCTAACTATAAAATATTTCATTAAATGTACAACTTGTAAACTGTAAAGTAAAGACAGAAATTTAGAAAAATTAACTGAAAAGAAAACAATTTTTTTGGAGGTTCAAAATCACAGATCTCTTTTTATTGGGCGGTGAAAGCTAGGGAAATTTATCAGCATTCAAGTTCAGAAAACATGTATCATTAACAATTCAATACTCTTCAAGTCAAAAGGATGAAATGATTCTTTTGAAAATAATTTCACCTTGCAGATTCATGTACTGAAACGTTTTTTCTCAAATAGGAAAGTCCAACCCAATATGTGCATCATTAGATATAGTTTTGAACCTCAGAATAATGGTAAAACGAAGAACAAATGTCAAGAATTACCTGCTCAGGTGTTCCTTCAAAAAGCTTGCCACATGATAAACTAAATAAAGTGTCTCCGGTAAAAATAGCCCCAGAACCAGGAAAGTAGAAACTAATGTGGCCTACAATAACAATTAAATGAACGCTGAACGTCAGAACAACAAAAACTGCAGTAGCTGCATAACCATGAAGTCTTACACTCTTTACTCCTCCCAAAACCAACAAGAGAAGTCCGTCCACCACCCTACTAGAAATAACCAGCGCTATCCATGCATGCAATTAACTAGAAAATATGAAGACACGACTGAAATTTACTGACAAAATTGACAAAATTTCTGTTTTGGTTTAGATGAAGCCAACAAAAAAATGTCTGTTTCACCTTTATTTTTTGTATTGAGTCTATACCACACATCCCATGCAACTGGATAATCTCCAAACAGAAAATTCTAAGATCCCCATTTTAATGGCATGCAAGACAGATATTGGAAGCTATGACCTGTTGCAGCCTTCCAATGTGCAATGCATTTATAACTATTTCATGTGACTTGGATTTTATATTGGCGTTTTACATATTTCATGAGTTTTATTCTAAGTAGTGAATCACAAGTTCATGCTTCTAGAAAATGCATTATTTTTTCTTTTTTGGAACGCCATGGAAATGCATTGATTTAACATGCATTTTCAGTGTCATTTCAAAATTAACAGAAGAAAAGAAACCATTTTGACATTATAATGATATGATTCTCATGAATATCTATCATCGACAGGATTTCCTAATGTTAGATCAATCAATAAGGAAATACAACCTCGGGTATGGCCAGGAGTGTCCATTACTTGCACTTCATGGCCTGCAAACATCCACTTATCCCCATCATTCAGAACTATATCAATGCCAGGAATCCTATCCTTGTCGACTCCCGAACCAATTACCTACAAACAAGAAGTGGAACCGTAAAAACTACAGAAAATTTTGAGAGCTACTTTACAAACAACCATGCAGGACTCTCTTAATACTCAATGAAGAATCCTCAGCATTCATTGAAAACCTTAGACTAAGCTAAGTTTCAAGAATTAGACTCAATACAAGCAGATTTAAAACGGTGAATAGAAACTCTGGCTTTTGACCATTATAAGGCTCTTGTATCAAAGCTCCTTGAATTCATCTAATCTCATCCAATGTAAGTTGGGAGAAGAAAGAAAATGGGAACCCAGTTGCATACCTTTGCACCATATCTTGCTTTCAACTCTTGATTCCCACCTGTGTGATCATGATGATGATGAGTATTTAGTATATAAGTTAAGTTCCAGTTTTTCCGACTTAAAGCATCTATAACAGGTGTAGCTTCAGACGGATCGACAACTCCAACTGTGCCTGTATCCTCGTCATGTAAGAGATATGCATAATTGTCCTTAAGACATGGCACCTGAAGCAATGAAGGTAGCAAAAAATGATACGAGGCATCCATTCACAATAAGAGCACTCAACACTTCAAAATTACAACAGTGCTTGCAAAATAAAAACATCACAGATTCTTACCAATTCAATTTGCAATGAGGATGACATATTAGAAACACTGCAAAACTGGGCAACTTTGAGTGTTCGACTTGCTCCACGCAAGGTTTTAAATGGCGTAGACAACAAACGCGTGAATGCATACACAAGACCTTTACTAAGGCTAAGTTGCCTCATGCCTGGCAATATGCAAAGCCCACTCCTCACCTAACAATGTAAGAGAAACAAATATAAGGTCCTGGATCTCAATCTCCACAGTTTTAGCAAGTATATATCCACTACATCACCAGAAATAAACACCAAACCTATTCCACAAAGAAGGAAAATCATCTCCTGCTATGAAAAACCAAATGCAGCAAATGGAAAGTGATAGATGGACGAAATCATTTGCATTAGAAAGGCCAAAAAATATATACAGAAAGTTCAGCTTCTCAAGATGATTTCCTGTCTTCAAAAGCTCATATGTCTACATACAATTCACCAATTATGCCTTCTCCTCAACTTCCACAAAAAATAAAACAAAGTGCCCATTACATCAAATCACTTGATTCTTTACTATCCAACCAATTAAACTTCTGGTAAAAAACCTACATCACCACTAGGAGAAGAAAAATGAACTTTCACCATTCCTTCTACCTCCACTATCAAAACTAGTACAAAACAGTAAATGGGCTTTCTTAAAAGAAGTTAAAAATGAAAACTTTAAACAAAAAACAAGCAAATAATACTCCAAAACAAAACAGAAGCAAGGATTCTCCAATCTCTCAAATGGGTTCAGACATCAAGATCACTCATTTCCCATAAAGAAAGAGACTTTAAAGTTTAAACCAACACTAAAGTACAAAACATTCAACAAAATCAAATGGGTCTTGAGTAAACAAGAAATGGAAGCAAGCAACCCCACCCTGGAGCAAGGGAGGGTAGCCATGGCACAGGATGCTTTGGAGATCATCTGCATCACTTCACTCCCCTTCTTTTATTTCTCTGTTTTTTTTTTTTCTAGAGAGAGAAAGATAGAGAGAGTTATTCTGGATGGGTGTGGGTTGGCACCTGAATAATTATGATGAATATTATTATTGAAGTAATTTGGTGACTAACAAGGAAAATGGGTCGGCAGAATTGGAATGCTAAAAAATGATTTTTTAAAAAATATATATATATAATTATTTTATAATTTAGTTGTTTTTATATTTATTTTTCATGCTGAAAAAAATTACAATTTATATTTTCTTGTATGTGTAACAATTTACACTCTAAATTTTCTTATAATTTAGTCTATTTTACCTTCAACTAATAATGTGATTTTTCAAAACATGTAGAGGAGATATAAAAACAACTAAATTATTATTTTTTCTTTATCATTGGAAAAAAGATATTCTTAGATTAATTAACATATTAAATCATATCAGATTGGTATCCCATCATTATCATAAAAATGCACATAGAATAATAATATTTTTTATATTGTTTTTAGATATTTTTTTATTAATAAATATATTCTTAACAGCTTGAATACCAAATGAGGATTAATTTACTTGAATAATATCAAAGATGTATTATTAACCTAATACATTTAAAGAAATTTTATAAATTTTTGAGTGATCTTGATATTTAAATCTAATAAATTAATGAAAGATTAATACAGAAAATTACTTGACAAATGCCCTTCACACATTTGTTTTGGTGTCCAATGGGATTATCATTGTCACTTTTTTTTTATTGTTAAATATCATTAGCCTCTTATTTTGTTTGATTTTTTTTCTATTTTTATGGACTGCAATTTTTTTATTTTGATATTATTCTACTTAATTTTTGTTTGGTTTTATTCATGACAGAAGATATGATAAAATCATCTAAAGATATTTAAATTTTTTTTATTTTTAAAAACGTAAATTATGCCGCGTTCCAAAAGGCGCAGAGAAATAGATGGGAATGCGATGATCTGGAAAAGTCCAAACAACAGACAAAAATTCGAGACGTTAGGTCCAACAGTGTTTTCAGGCCATGTTGAGGAGGTCCCACCTTTCCTTTGAAGGGCCCCTCACCATAAATTAAAGGATCCATTTCATCTGATTTTGCTATTTTTAATGGAAAATAAAATATTGTGGAGATCGAACCTCTATGGCACATGCCCGGTCTATGAGCTGTCTACTTGGCACAAGTTGCCCTGTTTAAACCACAAAAAAGATTTCATGCAGATGAAGTTTTAACTGATAAACAATCCTTAATCCATCCAAACCATAAGAATTTTCAATGATTAGCCTCAAAATTGTCCATTAATTTACTGTCAACTCAAATAACGAGAGCCCACTTAAACCTTAGTGGCTGAATTGCCATGTCAACTTGGGCAAGTTATTTGTTGCGGTGGCCCTGGTGAGTCTCTAATGTTACAACAACAGCAATACAACAGGAGGTGCAACAGGATGACATGCTTTAGACAGGCAATGCTGCCTTCAGAAATCTGAAACTTGGTATCTCTTTCAGTTGGAAGACACAGATGGAACCAGCCATGGAAAGCTTATAGTTCATCCTGCAAAAGGAAAGTTCCGAGCTCAGACTAAATTATTTGAACTAAAGCATGAAACAGTTTTCAGTGAAGATAATGTATCATTGTTCAGAAAGCCTCAAGCTGAATACTGTCTTCATTGCCAAGACATTGATGATGTAACAGTTTACCTTAGAGTTCATTTGCTAGAATTGTTTTTTGTTTAATAAAAAATATAGGCACCATTTTTTTATGAAATGCAATGAAAAATAAAAGGCTTGAGCCAAGTAATTCCTGCCTACGGTAGAGATGTGCCATTGATCTTTTACCACTTGCTATGATGCTATTGAAAAAAGTTCTACAATGGGAAAAATGAGAGAACGAGTGCCAAATATATGCTTACATGGTAATCATCCAAGTAATCCCGAGGATCGTGCTGCAAAAGAATCTTATTATGTTAAATCACATTCACTAAAGAAATAAAAAGCATCACAATGATCATGATCAAAAAATGATGTTTTACTTCTGTGACTCCTTGGCTGTTCATCTCTCTTTCTCAATAAAACATTATGAAAAGATCATCTGAAAATGGTTTTATGAGTAGTACCTCACATTTTTAAATGGTTTGGAGCATCAGAAGAAGTTTATTTATTTGAGCATGGGATATCATATAAAGTTAATTCAGCTACCAATCAAGAGATGCAAGATTAAAAGTATCAACTAAGTTTTGATGAGAAGAAATAAAGAGATACTATACCCTTCTACGAGGCTTCCTGTAGCCCCTTTCTTTCCTCCTCTTTTCACCTTCCTCTCTAGCTCTCTGAGCTTCCTACTCATGCAATGATTCAAATCAATTGGACAGTGCTCAAAAAAGTGGTTAAAAGTAGAGTTATAGAAAAAAATTGCATATTTCCAAAAGCAAGTAAACAAAGTAAGTCACCTCTTCTTCTCGAGCTCTTCTCACTTTCTCTGCTTCCTCAAAGGCATCTTTTTCGATCTGGAATGTACATAAAATGATAATCCAAATCAGGCCATATTCCTCAGAACCAATCAGCCACATGGACTATAAAATTGATAATTCACCTCTCTATTCTGGAATACATCTTTCACAATTTCTCTCGCATATTGTGGGTCATCACAGATCAATATATTGTCAAAAATTGAACCAGCCTTCACCTGCAATGCAATATTTGATCTTATCAGATTACAGTAACTCAGTATGGGTCTTATTAGAAGCATAAATCCAAACTCCACTGAAAACAAAAATTATGAAAGAGTTCAATCATTCTGCCAAAAACGCACAAAAACGCACAATGAGAAGTTCAAATCAGTTTCAAATGGCAAGGCAGCTTGGTTATTTGGACAAATCAAAGACTTGAGTACAAATCCAAACTCCTCAAGAGGGTAGAAATGAGCCAAAAAGCCATTACAACCGGAAATGAATTGAAATCAATAGATTTTCAATTTAGAATGAAAAGCTAGCCAGCACTCCAGTTAACCAGTTTACTAATATGAATATAATAAAATGTGCTATCTTGCCTAATCAGATGACTTCAGATGAGCAAAGCCAGGTTATATAAGAGTGACAAATGTATTTGTCAGATCAGATAAAACAACCATTTTTTTTTATTTCAAATAACAAAATTTTACTCTTTTTGGTATTATTAGTCTGCTGCTTTTCCCCAAACAATTTATATCAAGGATCTCCTGTTGAAGGAAAGTAGTTATGAGCCCACCTGCCAAACTTCAATACCCACATACTTTATGGGCTTTAGCACATAAAGGTCAGGATCATCTTCAAACTCTGAGAAAAAAGAAAAGAAAAGAGGATTGTGAGTATTTACAAAATGAAATTGGATACTGAAATCTGGTAAAGCTATTAGATTGACCATATAGTTTGAGAGACTTCAGACACAACCTTGTTGAAGGGACTAGTTGCATTGAAAAACCATTTTGCTCTTCATTTAAAAAACATTCCTACTGCAACCTAGAAGCTAACTCATTTTGCTATGCTCTGTTAGTAGCCCAGAATGAAATTTTCATTTTTTCTACAACAACAAACTTGCCTAACATCCAGTACCAAGTTTCAGCAATTTGAACATACCGCCTACTCCATTCTTGGTTAAATGCTGATATAAAGGCCAACATGCTCATTTTCCTATTCCTGAACACTTAAATATGCAAAATGGTCCTGAGCATTCTCCCCCCAAATAAGCGCTAAAAAGAACTACTTTGCCTTACTGGAATGATTCATACCTGGGTTATCGATCCATGGAGTCTTCCATTTTCCTTTATAGTTGGGGTTCTTGATTTTCTGCAGTATCAGGATAACAACTTAATTCAATAATCATTATAATCAGCTTGAGTAATTTATTCAAACTTTTGTTTAGTAGTATGGATGCGCACCTTTCTTTTCCATGGTCCTTTGTAAGCTGGATTTGGTATCTTGGGTGGCCTCCATATTCCATCCTCCTCTTCATCCCAATTATCAGGCTACTCAAAGCAGCAACACAGAGAAAGGCCTGTTATATTATGTCTTCCAGGCTGTGACTGTTAAAATCAACTAATAAACCAAGATAATCTCTTCTTATTTATAACCTAACTATCCAATCGTCAAGTTGAATAAGGGAGAGCAAAATAGAAAGACATCTTCCTAGAACATCGTTGCCATATAAAGGCAAGTTAATCCATGACTAGTCCAATAGTGTGTTTCAAACCCCAACCAGACGAGAAAGGGAAAATTACATAGGAAATTCTAAAATGAGGGCACCAAACAAACCTCTTTAGCCTTAGGATCAGGAATCTCCCGGGGGATAGAATCATATCCCTGCAACATCAAAGCAGATAAAACAAGTGCAAAATGTATCAGGAACATGTATAGATCACTATTTCAACCACATTATTAAACAGATTATTAGGCAATACCTCTGGTTTGACATCATTAGGATCCTCAATATATTCCCTATCATCCCAGTCCGCCGGCTGTAAGATAATAAAAGTCAACCATTTTTGGTTTGACCAAAAACACCAAACTATCAACAACAGTATCATCGGCAATTCATAATCTAAGCACCACATTTCCCTAAAAAAATTGAACCAAAACTCAATCCCAAGTTCCTATCATACCCTCTTTGCTTTGGTATCTTTGATTTTCGGCGGAGGAAGTATATCCCAATCTGTATACATGGTTCCTGATTCCCTCTCTCTATTATCAACCAACACACTGTAAGATGCATCAGGTCTAAGAATAAATGTATAGAAATGAGTCAACTTATCAGTTTCACATTGCAAATCCTTCTTGATTGGATAATTCTGTCCTTGGTAAGACATGATAACATGAAGCTTCTTTGTTTGAGTCCCACATATATCAGGTCCAAACATAAAACTGCAAGGACAAAAACACAACAAACTTTAAGCTTAGCCACCATCCAATTCTCAAACCTCAATAAAATCAAAAGGGTCACTTTATTTACCTATAAGGAGTATCACCACCAAATTTCTTCTGATTAACATAACCAGAAAACAGCTTAATATACCCACCACCACACTCAATATCTTGCTCAAACTTAATAGAATACTGAACTACTAAAGTTCTATTCTTGTTACTAAACTCAGGTGATATCTTTGCAGATATAGCAAAATGCTTTGCATCATTATATGTTTGAATACCTGAAACACGAAATTTCCTAAAAAATCAAACCCCAGATAAGATAAACTCAAAAAGATAAAATCTTTAACATGTGTTTATATACCTTTATCATCTGGATCGCCAGGCCATTTCCCTGCTGTGTACTTAAAAGTACCAGCTTTGCCTTCACTTCTTTTCCAGTCTGATAAAACCCATCTATCTTTCCACCCATCTTGAAAACGTTCTTCAAAGAAGATTTCAGAGAGAGTGACAGGGAAGAGGAAGAGACAGTGGATAGTGAAAAGCAAAAATAGTAGCTTTAAGGCTTGAACGACATGTAGTCTTAGCTTCTTCTCCATTTCTGGTAAACCAGTTGGCCAAGTGCCAGTGATGTAGGTGATTGGATCTAATTGCACTATATAGTAAAGGGTGAGAATCTTGTGTTAACACTGATTTTCCATAAATAACCTCCCTATAAATATATAAATATAAAGTTTCTTTTCTTTTTAAAGTTTAGAACACTCTCAAGTGGTGTGAAAGGGGGAGGAATTTGGACATTTTTGATTGGTTGCAATGACTTGGCAAAGTTATTGCTAGGCAGGCAGGACTTGGAAAACACCTTCAAACTACATGACTTTGGAAAGGACAAGAATGGCAAGAATCATGACTTTGGCTCGTCTGCCGTTCGTCATGGTCCGTGATGTGAAACCAAGACTGACGGCAGAAAATCTCAGGGGCTTGGTTAAGTTGCTGATTGCTGAACACTTGCTAATTGCTTTATAGATTTCTTGGGTCAGCCTGAATGTTCAAACATCTACCAAGACTTGAGAGTGATATTGATAACCAAGGAGGGAAAAAAAGAAGATGAAGATGACAATTTCTTTAAGAAATTTTGTTTCTAATTATTTATTACACTGCAAAATATTTTTTTGAATATGGTAACTATAACTCAGATTTTATTAATTCTATTTAATTTCTTCTTCTTTTTTTTTAGCAATTTTGATCTTGATTTCTACTTTCTTTCTTCTGTTTTTTTTTAGTAAAGTATAAACTAGCAAGCGAGAGAGCAGCAAATAAGTACAAAAGTAGTATTTGATATTGGGATAAAACTTATTTTTTAAAAGTATTTTGTACTTAAAAATATATTAAAATAATATTTTATTATTATTATTTAAAATTTATATACAATATCAACAAATTAAAACAATTTTAATACATAAAAAAAACTAATTTAAAATAATAAAAAAATAAAAAGTATGCTCAGGCGCACAATCAAACGATATCGAACTTTAGTTTGGGGTTAGAGAAAACCTTGAACCAAGAAATTATATTCAAGAGGTCGTGGTGATGGTTTTGTTGTAGTGGAATCCAAGTTAGAATCTAACTTGCAAAATAACTTGGGTTATTAGGTTAATATGTGAGTTATCAAATTAATAATTTTTATTAAAATAATATTATTTTATTTAAAAATAAAATAATATTGGCTCAAAAAATTTAATCAATTCAATCAAATAAAATATTTTAAAAAATAATTATTATCATAATACTAAAACACACAACATAGATGATATTATGAAAGAAACTTTCATACACATTCCAACACGAGAGAAAATATTGCTTTTCCAGTTCATGGAATTGTTCTAATTCTGTGTAGTTTCAGGAAAAACAAAAACAAAAAACCCTGCACTTACATTTGATGCTTTTTTTGATAATTAATAGTGATCTATACCTCAAACCCATGTAGGATTTATGTACACTGAATAGAGCACTGAGCTCCTTAGCCCACTTGGTTTGGTTGTTAAGGGGCACAGCTCTAATGGTATGTTACTATTATATGCATCTCCAACGCTGCATGTGGCCAAGCTGCAAAAACTAATAATATCACCTCTTTGATTTAGTTTCTATACTTCGGTTTGCCGGTGATGGCTGTGATCCACCACCTAGTGCAGCGGCAGCAGATTCCACATGAGTAAGAAGGTACTCGTAAATCTTCTTCCGTAACCTGTCAACGGTCTCTGATGAAACATGGGGTGTTTCTGCTTCATCCTTGCTCGACCCAATCTCATCTAACCAGTCATTCACGCTTTTGAGCTGCGTCAACATCCCTGCTATTTGACCATTATCTGACAAAGCTGAGGTATCTACATCAGCATCCAAAAACCTCTCAACATACCCCAAAAACCAATCTTGGGATTCCATCCGCAACATTCCAGCCAAGTCCACGGCCTCATCAAGGCCATTTCCTCTGATCCACTCTGCTGGAGGTTGGGGTGGTGCCTTTTGACTAACGGTAGAGTTATCCCCTGGTTTGCGGAAAGCTCCTGTAGCTACAAGCTTGGAGCCAACTGTTGGACGTGTTTTCCCTTGAGTTTTCGTTGTGGTATTCTTAGAAGAGTTTTCAAGGACTAAAATGGATTGATTGCTGGCAATAGGCTTTTGACCTTGACTAGGAGCTGAAGTAGTATCTTTGGTAAATACTGAAAAGGATGACAGATTGGTGGCCAGTGCAGCTTGAACCCAAGAGGCTGCATGTTTACGTCTATCAGATGTGACCTTTAGCGCTTCTTCAGATGGATTGTCATTAGAATCTGGGGAAGAACCAGCTGGAATAATTTTAAAAAGAGAATCGGCAATCAAGCGAGAATTATTCAAGCTTGCATGAAGAGCTAAAAACTGCTCCACAGCAGGTTGTGGGTTGTCTTCCCGAGCAGAGGAAGTCAGCTCTGAATACATACTGCAAGAGGAAAGATGCACAGGACAAATTGTTAGGAGAAAAAGAAAAGCTTAAGCTGAATTGTTTATACACTAGAAAACATTAAGTATAGTTACACATCTGAGAAGTCAAATCAAAGAAGCTCCTGAAAATTACTTTTCTCGTGTTCCCAACATTTTAATCAAGCAAATAGAACTCAAGTTGTCTTGGTTTGTCCAACATTACTCGAATATGGAGTGCACATATTACTCGAATATGGAGTGCACATAATCCAAGCTATAAAGAAATTGTAAACATAACTGTGAAGTTTTGACATTTTCTACTACTTTTCTAATCAACCACTATTTCTTGAGTAGTTATACCTTAGACATCGAAGTAAGCTCTCCGCAGCAGTTGCCTCTTGAATAGCCTCTATTGCTGCCGTCTGCGCAGCATCTCGATGCTTCATAACTTCCTGTAATAAAAAATGCGTAGACATGTGAAGATTGAAAAGGCAAAGTAATTAATAGAAGACCAGAAACCAATTGAACTAGATGTTTACAGATGATACCCATGGAATCAAAAGAATTAGCTCTTAACCACTAAAATAATTAACGTATCAGCAATGTCCCTGGTTTATGTGGAAAATTTTCAATCCCCCAAAGCAAATCGCTAGCTAACTACTTAACGAACGATACAGCATTGTGTCATGCATTTAAATATAGAGGACCATGCCACTGAGAGCAAATAGCTGAAAGCAGAATTAAGGTTTCAGTGGCCTGAGGTCCCAGCCTTCAAGGTGCAGACCACGTTACGGATATCTATGACTTCATTCTGCTATCATTCATTCAAGATTATACCTATTTTACTTCATAGAATAATGCTAATTAAATTCTTTGCACTTTCTGTTTCTACTTCTTTTTGATGATGAGATTGTTTGGGACAGGATTTGAACTTTCAACCTCCTCGTCAAAGGAGGTGTGGCCCCTAAGCTAAGCCTGAGCCATAGTTAATGTCAGAAAATAGTTCAACGTCATTCACTAGAAGAGAACACAATGGTATGTTCTTAGGCAGCATAATTCAACACTCAACAAATGGCGAGCTTTAATAAAATGTGGAAATGTTCTCACATCTACCACTGCTTTTCTCTCGGAAAACAGAAAGAAGGCCTATGAACTTATCAAGATTTAAGTTTTACCTTTCCAAATTTGGCAAGAGAAGAGGGCAGTGAACTCCATGAAACACTTCCTTCAGTCAATCTTCTGCTACTTATTGAAACCTTGACCAGATTTCCTGGGAATCCATTGTTAGCATGCTCTGATGATTTCTTTCCAGCAGTTGTTCTTAGCTTATTTGACTTGTCTTGTTCATCCAAACTTCCATTTGCAACATTTTTCTTGGTAGATGTCTGAATTTTAGTCTCCTCTTTGGATGACTTAGAAGATACTTGGGTCCTGTAATCCTCTTTAGATGGCAATCTCTCACTTGATGTACTTTTTCTTGGAGTCTGCCATATACAATTACATTAGGTGGCGAGTATAGTAATTTTACAAAGAAGAGATGGAAAACACAGAAAAGGTGAATTGGAGAATAGCAGTAAACAGCACAACATTTTTGAGTCAACTCAGGACCTTTTGGGTCACACGAAATCAGGACAATATAAGAATGAGATAGACCAATTCAACACAACAGTTTTACCAATCAAACCACATAAAAAGGATCTAATTTTGAAAAAAAAAGCTCAACTGGTGAATCTTGAGGAACATTGAAAACCATGATCAAGAAAAGAATGAAATCAGACTTAACCGCCTATCACTCCGAAATTACAACATTTTATATCTTAACTGAAACAAGTGTTTTTTCAAGTACATCTCAAACAAATCATACTCTGCTAGAAGACTAAATCCATAGATGATAATACTTACAGAAACACTCCAAGCTTCAGGCTTTGGATCGTGTCTGGCGCCTCTCAAATTTGATTTCTCTCTATGCTTCACCTCCATATTCCCCTCCCAACTTCTCCTCAAAGCTTTGGCCCCCAACTCAATCCCCTGAACAATATTCTTGATCACCGGCACCCTCTTCACAGTGGGACTTGCCCCACGAACAGAACTTGCCTTTTCTACAATCCTAGGTGATTCCTTGTCCGATCCCTTAATCACTGACTGCTGCCGAACCCCATTTGAAAACTTCTCAAATGAACTAGGCAATGAATAACAACTAGTTGGAGAAGAAGGAATTGATCTTGAACTCGATGACTTAGATTTTGCCACACGTTCCCTTTTCAAATCCAAATCTAGTGTAAGTTTTGACAATTGAGACTTTGATCTGGTTTGAGTCGCTTTCTTATCTGACAAAGCCTCCTTATGAGAATTACCATTCGCACTACCCCCCACTGATTTATCCTTCTCTCCAACATTACAACCACCCAAAACACCCCTTTTAGGTGATTTCACTTTCTCCAGATTATTATTGAGAAAACCAGGGGACTGGGATGCTACAATATCTTCAGGGCTCCCTACACAAGGGTGCCTCCCAGGTACTGGCCTGACCCCTCTAAGAATAGGCACTGGTGAGGCTGGTTGAAGCCTTTCAACATGAATAAATTGGCCTAATTGGATTTTATCACTAAGAATTAAATCATCATGCTCGTCAGGTAAAGACACATAAGTGGCATGAGATGAATCTGATACCTTAAGATAAAACCCTTGATTAGAGAATAACTCACCACCTGCTAATGCTGGTACAATGCTCACAACTTGCAATAAAGATGACCTATGTTCCCCAGCAACCTTGACATCTGTATCCATGTGCTGCAAAAGCTTGAGTAACACTCCAGGTACAAGATTTGCCATTTGTTAACAGACCTTCTATTCGCATCACTCCAACGATACCCCAGATGGAGAACTTGAAGATACAGTTGAAAAGGAAGAGTCTTGGTCAATACCCAGACTGTAAAAATTGGAAATTTTCTATCAAGATTTGAACTTTTTTGTCACAGAAGGAAAGAAATGATCAACCTTCAGAGTTTAAACCCAAATGATATTTGTCAACACAAAAGATTTCAACATCACATCAGTTTCAAAAGAGAGAGAAATGGAATGCTCAAGATCCAGATAAGAAATGCCTTTGAGCTAATAATGGTGGGTATTATTTATTCAGAGGCCAAACACAGGACACCAGCCAACATAAAAATTATGAACAAAACCAGACCCCAATAATCAAAACCCTAAGGAGCACCAAATAAGACAACCAAAACCAACCAAGATGGAAACTTTTTTCAAGATAATAAATTATTCAATAAAAACAAAACAAACCCAGAAACTAAAAACTCCTTTAAAGATGCTCTGAGAAGTGATAATGGTGTACAGCTTGGCAGAAGCAAGTTAAGTGTGCCATCAAAAGCTCAAAACCCAGAAAGAGAAAAAGGACTGTTCAATAAAATTTGGCATCTTTTGCAAACAACTCATCGCAAGACAACCAAAATACGATAAAAAAAGCCCAAGAAAGTTTGGAAATTTATGATGTAGATCAAAATGGAGTTAAAAAAGGCAACCTTTTTCAAAGACAAAGCACATCCAAAGAAGCTTTAGATAGTTTTTGACAAGTGCAGCATGTACCAAGGGATATCATATCATGTGATCATAGGAAGCTGAAAACTTTGCAACAAACCAATGAAAAGCTAAAGAGAATAATTGATGCCAGGCTTACTGTACAATCTAGAGAGAGAGAGAAGAGGTGTCAGAGCCTGACACATTGACATATGCTCAACAACTGGTAACACTTCAATGTGTCCAAGAAAAAAAATGAAACCTAACCCTCTTTAACTAGCTTTCTTTCATTGGATTGAGGAGTTCAGTCACTGAATATTAAAGGGAATTGTAAATTGTACTTACTGAGCTGGAAGAATTTGTTTTTGGTTTTGGAATATGAAACAAGAGGGTCTCTTGAATTCTTGCAGAAACTGGTAGAGAAATCTTGTCATGGAATTAAAGGATTAATTAAGTTACTTATTTTTCCAGTAATATATTATCTTCTTAAAAAAGATAAAACAATTTATTTTATTATTTGATTATTTAAAGGATTTTTATACTTCATAGATTTATTACCATGTTATATCATCTGTGGTATTTAAATAATAAAATCTTATTCATATATAATTTCACTAGTTAAAGAATTTATTGAGTGTATTCTTGAGATGTTGACTTAAAACAAAGAGGATTATTACCCTTTATCATCTTAATTTTTTAAAACAATAAACATATATCCAATCAAAACACATAAATAATAATAATAATAATAATATATGAATCATAAACAACATGAATCACAAAAAAACATATTAGATAATCGTTAACTAACATGTAATTTGATTCAAGAATACTATTTCTACAACATACCAAAACGTTTTTGTTGACGATCCTTTATAATCCCTTCTCTCTCTCTCTCTCTCTCCTCTCTCTCTCTCTCTCTTGTATTTATATTAATTATGTGCTTGAGAATGCAAATGCGTGCATGTGCTTGAGTAATGGGGTGTTAGGAACAATGTAATGGCGTGTCGGCTACCTGAAAAGGTGTCACATCTCCAAGATAGCATGGCAGTTGTATCCTGTCTCTATTTTTTAATGACTCTAATCTATTTTTATTCTATAAAAAAGAACAATTAGGGTTTTTGTTTTTCTTTCCTGACCAATGAGGCCTATGATTCACATTCACAATATGAAGCATGTGGTGGATGTCATTGGTGGACCCATTTAAGCTTCTTCTTCAGTGCTTCAAGGAGGAGAAAGGAATGGTTACTCATAGGGCACATGTATTTGTACAAGTAATTATATTATTTTGGTTTTATTGTGCCTGAAATTCTGGCAGTAAAATCTTTCTTTCAGATGCATAGAAACTGAGAATTTGTGGGGCCATATTCCAAAAGGAAGGCATAGGTACTTGATTACAAAGATAGGTCCGAGCCCTGCCTGTTAAAGTTTACATTTAGTTCTAAGATTTTGGAACTTTTTAATCACATCCTTCAAACTAAAAGTCTTCTTTTAAAGGAAAAACATAATTTTTATTATTATTATTGTTTTATTTTCAAGTTCAAGGTCATCCACTTCTAGAACTTTGGTCCCTCTTGGACACAAAAAGGATTACTTTAGTTAGAGTATAAATAATGATGTTGCATATTTAAAAAGAAAAATTAAAATTGCTATTTTGCAATCTTAAT
>Ga0307515_10009078_pt1 | contig 19287 bp, 3 predicted proteins | sample 17_EM_MG_FD_194513 | JGI IMG/M metagenome (GOLD analysis project Ga0307515, IMG submission 194513) | Populus trichocarpa ectomycorrhiza microbial communities from riparian zone in the Pacific Northwest, United States - 17_EM | ecosystem: Host-associated > Plants > Roots > Unclassified | place...
AATATACTTAGTGTCTTAGGTTAACTCTTAGCTTATCTTTATCCTTAAGTTTAAACCTTTCTTATATTAATCTAAGCGTTATAACTTTATTTATAGGTACTAAGATTTGCCTTTCGCTTTTCTAGTCCTCTAATTACTCCTTTAGATCTTTTAATGTTATAATTGAGGCTCCTTTAATGTGACTTATAGCCTTCTTTGTAATTAGGTGGTCTTAGACAACTTTTTCATCCAGCTATATATAGAAATCTTCCTACTTATTATTATATCGCTATCTATACCACTTTTAGTACAGCCCTATTACGGGGCGCGGAATAGTAGCTACTAAATATATGTATTCTAGGAGTCTATAAGACGTTATATAATTAATCGTAAGGATTAAGGGCGTAGGAAGGTAATATACTACGCGTGGCTGATATAAGCTGTACGCGAAGCGTACGTAAGGGCACGGGGTTCCGCTAGGGAGTCTTCTATAGAGGCTCCTACGGCGGCGTTCCGTAACACTACCCCCCCCTCTTATAGAGGCGGAGCTCCGGCGACGCTGTAGTTACTATATATATATAGAAGGAACGCTTAAGGCATAGAGAAGGTAAAGAAATAACGCTAAAGGGGTTAGTGGTGTGGAGTTCTGCCAGCTTTAATCGTTAAATAGACTAATTAGGATTTTCCATCCCTGGGATAGAAAATCGCTATTAGCTTAGTAGAAGGCGGTAAGTTAAACTAATATCTTTATAGTCCGCAGCGATATTACGTAATAAGGCTTAGCACCCAAGAATTTAACTAATTAGATAACTTTAACCGGCAGTTAAAGTTCCTAAACATCTTAACAATTTTTCGGTTATGTAATAGCAATCTACGGCAATCTAACGGCAATTTGCCCTTATATGGCAGTATATAACAGTTAAACTCTATAAGGGCTCCTATAGAGGATTAGGTATAAAATCTCTGCTTAGGCCTAGTTTCTGCAGGTTCGCGTAGTAAAAGTCGCTAATTAGGTCCTTTGCATTTTCGAAATCTTTCTATAGCTGCTATTTTGACTAATCTATGTCGAATCCTATATAGATAGCTCTGTAGTAGAGCCGCCGTCCTCTACCTTTACCAAAGTATTTAGAGTTAATGATTTGTTTAATAGTCTACTCCTTATAGTTCTCGTCCTTATTATTATCTCAGATTAGTACTAGTAGGGGTTTAGGCTATATCTATTCTAGTAAGGGGTTAGGCTAATAAAGGTGTAGTAGCTATAGGTAAATACAGGCTATATCCTACGGGTGGCTAGGGTAAGTAGGAGCTCTAGCTTATATATAGCTCCCTTATTAATAACTCGTTTAATCTAATAGGGGCTAAGATTCTTATAATTAAGTGACTTTATAGGCCTTTACGTAGAGATATTATGTGCATTTAGCTATACCCAGTTACTAACACGCATCTCCAGTAGTGGCGTTCTATAACAGTCGGCGAAGTAGGCTTACTTTACTTAAGCCCAGGCCATTTCTCCCCTATAGTAGTTAAGTAGATTTTTTATATAGTCTATATACTGGTTGGTAAGTAGCATCTTAAGGCGTTTTCTATATAGTAGTTTCTTATTAATAGGTTCTGGTGGCTCTATACTAGATTAGGGGTAATAATCCTTATTTGCGAAGAACGGAGTAAGTCCTATAGTAGCTAAGATGTAGTTATTAGCTGCAAACTTGCCTAGTAGGAGGTAATTTACCCAGTTGTCCTAGCCGTAGGCAACAACCTATTGTAAGTACGCCTTTATACTAGCGTTAGCGTTTTCTAGCTATCCTATAGTCTTATAGTAGAAGGATATAGACATCTTAATAGAGATACTAAGACGTTAATAGATCCGTCTCTACAGGTTGGAGTTAAATTATATGCCCTAGTCGGACGTAATAGAGTCGGGTATCCTATATAGTTAGTAAACTTCGTAAAGAAAAACGTCTGCGATATTGTTTACGGCTATGCCTTTAGTTAGGACGTAGTAACATTCCTTTATAAGTCGGCATATTATTATTAGAATATTCTTATAGGTATAACCATGCCGTTTATAGGGTAGTAGGTTAGTAATAAAGTCTATAGCTATATCTGCCTACCGCCGTATAGGGATTAGTAGCGGGTGCAGTAGTCCTTAGTACTTAGTGCGAAAGGCCTTAGCGCGCTTATAGCCGTAGTAGGCGCTTATAAAGCGTTTAACTAAGTCTATTATCTTAGGCTAGAAGTAGTATCGGCTAAGGAGTTTATATATTCCCCTTTTACCTAGGTAACCGCTTAACCGGAGGTCGTAGGCTATTTAGATTAGTTGCCATTATAGGTCTTTTAAATTAGGGATAAATAGACGGCCTCTATAGTAGAGTCTGTTCTCCTTTACTTCTAAGGCTACTATATTAATTTAGACTAAGTTTTAGAGGCTAATAGGTAGCTTACAGACGCTAGCAGTTTTTACGGCAATAAGTTAGTATAATAATGGGTTAATAGAGATATTATATATAGTAGCAATAAGCTCGTTAATTTTGGGGGGTAGCTTTAAGTCCGTAGCGTAAAGCTAGGGTACGAATGGTTTTATTATAGGTAGTATAGTAGGGGCTAGGTTCCTTACTTTTAGGATTATCTACTATTAGAACTAATTATAGGGGTTATCCTCTAACTAAGGAAGATCTTGCAAGCAGCGTGTTAGGCTATTAGGTTTTATGCCTTATACTCCTAGCCTATATATAATTTTAAAGTTAAAACCAAAGAGGAACTCGTTTTAACGTGCTTAGTATCGGTTTAGCTACTTTATAGTTATAGAGTACTTAAGGTTATAATAATCCGTAAGGACTTTAGTTAGCTAGTTAGGTTTTACTAAAAAGGGTTCTAGTTAAAATTCTTTAAACGCTTATACAATCGCAAGGAGTTCTTTATTATAGATCTTGTAGTTATACTCTTATGGTATAAGCTTAGACGAGTAGAATATAACTAGGTAGAGGAAACCGTTATTACCTATCTAGGAAAGGACACCTGCGTTAACGTGGTCTAAGAAGTCGGTTTTAAGATAGAGTTATTATCCTAGTACTAAATAAGCTAGGATAGGTGCTTTAGTAAAGGTATTTTTAAGGTCTTAGAACGCCTTCTCGCAGTTAAGCGTCTAGGTAAAACATAGGTACGTTCTTCTTCCTTTTATAGAAAGGCCCTTCGTTCGTATTATTGCTATAAGTGGTGCTACTACGCCTAAGAAGTTATATATAATTTCTAATAGAAGTTAGCAAAACTAAGAAAGGCTTATACGTTATTAATATAGTTAGGGGCTTACCATTTAGTAATTATGCGTACCTTCTTAGGGTCCATATAGACACCCTTAGTAGTAATAATTAGTCTTAGGTATTTTACTTCTATAACTAAGAATTCGCACTTCTTTAAATTAATATAGAGTCCTACTTTCCTAAGGCGCTATAGGACCTTTTAAACGTGCTCGGTATGCTTAAAAGGGTCATTACTATAAATAAGTATATTATTTAGGTACGCCGAGCAGAAGTTATTAAGATAGTCCCGTAAGGCGTTATTAATATAGCTTTAAAAGGTGGTTAGGCCATTATATACGCCAAAGGGTATAATTGTATATTTAAATTGGCTAAAGCGTAATATAAATGCGGTTTTCCATTTATCACCTTCCTATATTTAGAAATAGTTAAAGGCGGCGATAATATTAAGCTTAGTATAGATTTTGGCTTAACTAAGCCGTTTAAGGGTCTTACGTATAAGCGGTACTAGGTATTAGTTCTTAATTATAATAGCGTTAAGTCCTCTATAGTTAATATAAAATTAAATACCTCCTCTTAGCCTTTTAGCGAGAAGGATAGGGGCGGCTATTAGTAATATACTAGGACGAATAAACCCTTTATTAAGGTGCTTGTTAATATACTTTTTTATAACTAGAAGTTCGTCTTTTAATATTAGGTAGAGTCTTCTATAAAGTAATATTTTTCCTTATTTAATCTTAATGGTATAGTCGTCAGGTCGATATAGGGGGAGTATATCTATACCCTTTTATAAGTATATGTTAATAAAGTTATAGTACCTCTTAGGGAGGAGCTTACAAAGTTCCTTATTAGTAAGTCCCTTTTTAAGCTTTATAAACTTCTTAAAGTCCAAGCTTAAGAGTTTATTAAGTTTTACAGGCGTGTTGTCCTCTAGAAGGTCTACTAGATCTATCCTATTACTATAGAGGACATAATCCTATTCTTTATTAAGTTTATATAGCTATAAGCGGGAGGCCACTATAATAACTTAGCTCTTCCTTCGTGCTATATAATAGAAGGCTATAGCACTAACGTAGTAACAGTTAGTCGTAGATAGTATAATTAGAGGTTCTTTAGGTTAATATCCTAAGGAGTAGGTAGAGGCGGCTAGGCTATACCCTAGGTAAGTCTCTCTGTAGTAGTTAAAGTTAAAGGTTACTTCTCTTTTCTTCTAGTTAATAATAGGGTTATACTGCTTAAGCTAGCTCATTCTAAGGATAATAGGGTAATTAGTAAGTGGTGTAATATAGGCCTAGAGCTCTTCTTAGTATCCATTTATATTTAGGTAAAGTTATACTATATAAGTAATCTTTTATATAGTACAACTACTATTAGCGAGTTATAGGGCGCGGGCTTTAGTAAGGGGTAAGGTTAATAGGTTATATTTACGCACAAATTAGGTATCTATAAATTTATTGGTAGCTCTACAGTTAATTATAGAACGGTCTTTATATTATTTTTTAGCAGTTATTCCTATTATAGATAAAACTATCTATTTCCGTCCGTCTATTCTTACTAAGTTATTTATTAAGTAGGCTGATATATAAATCCCTTTATCGTTAGGGTGTCCTAGCTTACGACTTAGGGCTAGGACTAAGTATTTCCCACTACTTCCGCTGCTGCTACTTTTTCATCTTATACGGTAATAGTGCGTAGTAAGGTATTTGGTGTTTAAGGTATAAAGTTAGGTATTAGGCGGCGATTACAGAACCTAGCTATTAGGCAGTTTAGGTTTTCGTAATAATAGCTTTAACAGTATCTATAGCAGCGCCCTAGCTTCTAAAGTAGCTCATACTCTCTATCTAGGAGTTTACGTAGGAAGGTTAGTATAGAGAGGTTAATATTAGCTCTAGTAATAGTATTAATAATAATAATAATAATTCATTGCTTAACGTCTAATACGGATCCTATGCGGCCCACGCAGACTACTCCGTACACAGGGGAAACTTGTAAATTTACAGAAAGAAAACCCCTGATATGTTAGGGGAGGAAAAACCCTATAAGCCACCTCAGTAGGATAAAAAACCCCGGCTTGCCATGTCCGTCCGTAGCGGCGGCCCTACGGGCCTACGGCTACGTCCTGTCCTCCTTAGATGTTCGAACTCCTTAGGAACCACTGCTTCCTTTACTAGGACATATAGTTCTTACGATTAATTAATTGCTGTACTATTATTTCCTATATCTTAGCCATCCCCTATATGCTATCTTCTGTTTGACCATTGCTATATACGCCATGCCTCCCCCCCCCTAAGGCCTATCGAAGGCGTAAGGGGGATTTATTTATAAACTACCACCACACCATACCATGATAGCGGGACGTGTATGCCTGGGTATCTTTTGTGCCTAGGCCCTAGTCACTAGGCTCTCGCCAAGGGTCACCACTCCTTAAGAGGAGACAGGAAAACCGTACGGTGTTATCCAGGCTGCTAGGTACTTTTGGTATTCGATAGTTAATGGCGAGTAACCGCATGCTCCGCGGGCGATTGCCCTAGGGGTTAGGAGGGGCCGTATATTTGCTCATTGCTTATTACTCGTTCGCATTCGCTCATTCGTCGATATAAGAGGTTATTAATGCTTTCTATTGGGGGTCGGGGGATGCTATTAAGTGCCATGCATCTATGTTGGATTGTATAGGTGCCTTAATAGGAGAATAGTGTTGCTGTTATTGTAAGGGGCACTCAGTGGTGGTTTTCGAGATCTTACCATCCCATGTGAAAACTTTTCACCACCGCCCATAATACTCATAACTACCACCACTAGGTCGTATCGCACGCTATGCGACGTCTCTGCGTTGGCTCTAAGTCTGAAACTTAGGTTCGTAGCCATCACCACGTACAGGTGCAGAGTCCGTTTTCGACGGCCTAGTAATAGTATTAGTAGTAGGTGTTAGTAACCTAGTATATATAGGTATAGTTAACCCAGAGGGCTTTTATATAGGAGCCTTTAGGTAAGGGTTAGCAGTAAAGATCTAATTTAGCCATTGTTTAATCTTCCGTAAGGCTGCCACCATACTATAAACGTTATTATAATTATAACTAGCGGCAGCGTAACGAAGACAATAGGTGACCTTTTTAAGGAGGTCTTTCTAGTCTTTAGCGTTATCTTAAAAGAGGACTCTAGTATATTCCTAGAACTTAATATAGAACTTATTAAATAACTTAATAGAACTTATCTTTAGGGCGCGTAGTTTAGCTCAACTGGTAGCCATTAGGTTATAGTCGCGATATATTAGGTTAAGATTATTAAGGACCTTATAGTAGGACTGCCACTTCTAGGGGCTATTAGTCTCCTATTAGGCGAAGAGTCTATTAAATAGGGTACCCTTTATACGCCTAATAATGTAACTAATCTTAGTATCCTCCCTAAGAAAAAGGCAGGCGCTCTAGGTTAGTTTTTTTATAGATTTACATCTTCTAGTAGCTATATTCCTTACAGTCTCCCTAAAAGACTAGGGGATTAGGGTATTATATATTACACCTTATAATTATAGCTTAAGTTCGGTCGCTATTATAGGGTTTATCCCTATTAGGTAAAGCTACTTAACGCTAACTTTTAGCTAAGCGTTAGGTGGGTAAGGTTGCTAAAGGCATAGAGACTTAGGTAGTATAGTACGTAGTAGGGAGATACTTAGCATTTTTACGGATGTGCTCGTTAAGCTAAGACTATAGGTATTTAATTATGCCCTCCTTTTTAGTAACCTAAGCAATAAGTATAATCTTAGCTTTCTTTAATTATTAAACGTCGCGCTTAGATATACGGAGGTTATCTTTAGTCTCTTAGCGTGTATTATTAGTAAATACCTTACTAGCTTATAAGTCTTAGATAATATTATAGTCTTAGGCAGTACGCAGTTCAACTTATATAAGCTTTAGGTAGTAGTTCTATAAAAGGCGGTAGTATTTATTAGGTTCTCTTGCTACCATTTATATAAACATCTTAACGTCTTATATTTTAATCTTAATAAATAGCTGCCCTTCTAGTTACTTTTCCGTGGCTATATAATTAATAAAGGATAAGATATTACTGGTGTCTATTTTATTAAGGTCGTTACTATAGCCACCTATACTAATAGGGGTGTACCTATCCTGCTAGGCTGGTTAACTCTTATTGTTTTTAAGGTAGTGCTAGGTGCTTAGGGGTACTTATAGTTATAACTCTTCTAAGCCGCTAGGCTTACCCTTAGGGGTTAAGGCTAGGGTTAATAAATTAAATTCTCCTGGAATTAATTGGCGTCGTAGGTTGGGTTAGGGTATTAGGTTACTCTTTAGGCTTAATATAGTGGCTAGTAAGGAATCTCGTCTTACTATTATAGTGCAAAGGTTGCTTATAAACACGCTGCTTTTAGTAACGCCTACAGTATTATAAAGACGTAGAATTGGTTATAGGCTAGGTATTGGTAGTAAAAAAAGGCATAATATAATGTTATGGGGCGCGAAACAGTAGCTACTAAACGTATATATTCTAGGAGTCTACAAGATATTACGCAATTAATTGTAAGGATTAAGGGCGTAGGAAGGTAATATACTACGTATAGCTAACGTAAGCTGTACGTAAAGCGTACGCGAGGGTACGGGGTTCCGCTAGGGAGTCTCCTATAGAGGCTCCTGCGGCGGCATTCCATGACAGCCCTTTAAGTATATACGGCTTATCCGTAAGGAAATATCTTCTTATTACTACGTTGTAATAGCCCTTTATATATCGTTCCTTAAACCTAATTAAAATCCCTAGATCCTCTTTTTATTTTAGTTTAATAAGCCACTTAGCTCTTAGTATGCCTATCCTAGGCCTATTAGTAATTCTTTATATAGGTACTTTATCCCTTATACGGCCTAGTATACTAAATCTCTTATTTAGTTTCTAATCTTGCTATAAGGTAATTCTTACTATAAATTCCTCTATAGTTTCTTTCCTTTCACGTCTTGTAAGTAGATCCTTAAAGTCTTCTTACTTTTTAATCTTATTAATAGTTCTTATTTATGTTTTAAAGTCTTAGTTCTATAGGATTCTCAATCCTAAGCTTACTTCTATCTTAAGCTTCGCTCCTACCTTAGTCTAACTAGGCTTAGGTATTTTTATCTTATCTTAAAAGTTTTAAATCTCACTTATGTCTTCTTAAGAATCTTATGCCTATAGGAAACTCTATCCCGAGCTCATTTATATATCTTTAAACTAAGCTATTACCCTACTCTATCGGTTTCTATCTATTATAGGTCCTTAAATATGCCTTATCTTATTTTAAGAATTTTAGTTATCTCTTATCTTATCTTAAGAATCTTAAGCCTTTAGCCTGTTACCTTTATTAAGCGATAAATTAGCACTAGCAGTTATCTACTTACTTAATCTCTATAAGATACTCTTCCTTTTGTCTTATAAAGCGATAGATGCCGTATCTAATGGTGTTATAATTCCTATTACTAAACCTCACTCTGTGGCGGTCTTAGTCTCTACTTCTATTATAATATCTTTAAGGTTTATACGCTCCTAATAAGCTACCTTCGTTGCCTTATTATCTATAAATGTTTCGCCTATATTAAACTTATTGTCTTTAATGTCTAATCTACGTAATAGTTTACTAGTTCCCCTATATTCTAAGGATTTTAGCTTCTATAGCCAATAGCTTATACCGTACTTAGCGTCTTTATAAATTTAGTATGCGTTATTATAATAAAACGCGAAACTTTTAATTAAACACTCTTTTGTTCCTTATAGTACACTATTATCTCTATATATATATATGTCTTCTACTAGTCTAGTTCCCTTTATTATATAGTAACTCTAACTATTATTATAATCCCTCGCGAAGTAACCTTATTTCCCGCAATTTATATAAGCTCCGTCTTTAAACTACTAACTTTACTATAGTGTCCGCCTAAACATCTTCTCCTACTAAGATTTTTAGTTTAGCCTCTATTTATTAGTCTTATAATTACTAGATCCCTAACCTCTAGGTTTTTATAGTTTCTTACTTTATCTCTTATAGGCTTCTTGAGTACCGCTTAGGTCTATTAGCTTTGCGCTATACTATAGTTTCTAATTCGGCTTTAGTTATTATGTGCTCTACGCCTTATACGACTATAGAACTCTATCCTAGCCTCTCTTAGCCTATTCCCTTTAGTAGATCTAATTATTAATCTTAATTGCTTAATCTATTAACTCCTATAGGGTATCCGTATCTTCTATTAGGATAACCGCGTCCTAGACTTTAGCCTTAAGTCCCTATTTATACTATGCTATAAGCGCCTTATTATTCCATTTAACTTATATAGCTAACGTCTAGAATTGCGTTATATACTTAATTGCTAAGGTTTATTACGTAATATTTTAGAGTTTTCTTTCCGCCGTAGTTACCGCCTCTAGGTCTCTAAATATTTATATAAGTTGCTCCGTAAACCCTTCCTAGCTTAAGAATATAAACTATACCTCTTAGTAGTCGTTATTCCGTTTACTTATATTTCCGTAAAGTAAGGTTTAAACTACTTAAGTGCCCTTCCTAATAGGAATAGTCCCATATATGCTATTTAATCTATAAGTGTTAGTAGCTTTGCCCCTTCTTATATAACTTTAAAGTGCATTTACGTAAGAAATTCTTTAAGCTTTACTCTTTCTCCTAAAAATCTCTTAATTAATAGTAACTTAATTTTTACTGCTCCTATCCCGTTAATCCTACTTACTAGCGTTATATTATTTTCCGTTAGTTAGTTAACTATCTCTTATAGTTATCTAACCGTTATAGGTTGCTATAAGTTAGTATCTACTATATTAGTATCACCTCCTAACCTTAAAGTAGTTGCCGCCGTTAATGGCATTATAGTGGCTGCTTTTAGTGGCATATTATTTAACTTTCTATATTTAATACCGTAACTAGGTAGTAATTATATAACGGAACCTTATAGCAAGTACTATAATAGGCTTTTTAATAGGCTAGGTGTATAGGTAATGCAAATTAAAGTTAATAATAAAATAATAACTGGTGGAGTAGTTACTTAATAGATTAACTCTAATTGTATTCTAAGAATTACTATAAGGAAGGAACTATCTAGGTAGGGATTAAGGGTCCTTAAATATATAATCGTGCTCCTATAAAATCCTTCTTATACGTAATGTACGTGTTATACGTATTATACGTACGTTTCCTTTATATACTGCGTATACTGCGTATAACGTTATATAACCTTAGTTACTATTCCTCGTTATATAGCTCCGCCGGTTCCATTTTAGACTATACCTAAATTAACTAACTAGCTTCTTCCGACTCTTCTCTAAGTAGTTATAATATTGTACTTAAAGCGTCCGTAATATTAAGTATATAAAGGATTAGGGACAACCCTTTTTAAAGGGGGGGGCATTATTAGATAAAACCTAAGTAAATAGTTATATAGCTGTAAGGTATGGGCAACCCTAGAGCAACCTAGGGTAACTCGCCTATAAGGTATATGCGCTATATATACTTAGGGAAAACCCTTTCTACCTTATACACAGACTCCTCCTTTTCCCTTAAGGATTTATCTCTGTCTATATAATATACCCTATTATTCTATTATTAGACTCCCTATTTATATCCTTACCTTATAAATAGATATTAATATATTAGAGCATTATAATTAATTTTACTATATCTTCTTTACTTAATTAAAGTGTTTCGGTATTATAGCAATTAATAATTAAGGGCTTATTTAGCCCTAATATTATTACTTTAAATAGCCTACTAATAAAGATAACTTCCTTTACTGTTAGTAATAGGGCTAATAACTTAGCTTTTATGCTTATCATTATTACTATATCCTACTTATTTACTTTTTAGGCGATCGGTTCCCCGAATAGCTTTATAATATATCCTTATAAGCTCTTTCTATTAATAAAGTTATCTATAAATAATATATCGCTAATATAGATAAATAATTGCGCTTTACTTCTACCGTCTCTTTTATTGTTTTATCCTTTATCTCTCCCGTTTATTTATTCCTTATCTCCTCTATAGTAAATTACTTTACCCCTTATACTATATAGGTACTAAATTAGTCTATCTACCGCTTAATGGTGCTTTTAGCTTGGGTTCTAATTAAACCTTACTAGCTATAATATTGTAAAAGTAATATCTATACGCGTTATAGTAGCTATATAAAGTATTAAACCCGTTTTTCTTTAATATAGCATTATAGCAGCTGTTTTTCTTAGTAGGGATATAGAATGGATATTTATGGATAGAAGCGTTAAATAGATTAATTAGTAATTAGTAGGGAGGAGTTCTAATTTTACTATTAGAGTGTAATGGGACTAGCCCAGTTATAGTAGGAATATCTTAGTAAAACACTTAATAGATAAATTCTAACGCTTTAACCGAATTCTACTAGATTAATTAAATTTTACTAAAGTCCGTTAAAGACCGCGTGCGTATATACGCACGCATCGACCACTAAGCCCCTAACTATTTAATTATATAATTCTCTTATTATTCCTTTCTCTTCTTTACGCAATGTCTTGTGCTTAGCGAGAGCTATATACCCTTAGATTTAGATAGAATTTATATTATTCCTTTAAATCTTCCCTAAAGTTTCTTCGCGCCCTTATATTACGTTACGTTAAAATAACTACTATTAAAATAGTAAATAAACTTGAACCCCTTACGTTAACTATAAGCATTATAGCCCTAGTTAGAGAACAGTTAATAATAATACAATAATCTTTTACGGATGCTTTAGCCTATTAGAAGATTAGCACTAGTAATTAATAGAAGTAATCTATAAAGAACTCTATATAATCTTAAAGCACTTATATTAGAGACCCTAATAGTAATACTTATAATTAAAATTAAAATAACTATATACGAACCTAACCTATTAAATATAAACCCTAAACTAGTAACGATAGCTTAACCTATACCTATAACGAACTTAGTACTTACTACAAAATCTAAAAAGCTCCCTAACCCTCTAATATTTAATAAAAATAAAAATAACCTATATCCCTTTGTAACTAAGCTCCGTCTTAAACTTTTAATAAACTATAACTAATACCCTATTAAAGCTAGTAAGATTAGTTATAAAATGTCTTATTTAAATAAAGATGGTATATAAACTATATACTTATTCTTTTATAATAGCACCTTTATTAATTTTAAAATCTTTACCTCTCTATTAGAACGCATGTATAATAACACTAGCCGTAAATATATAGCGGTTACTAAACTTAAAAACCTATAATAACGGAACCGAGACTTTACTAGCTTCTTTTTGGAATTTTTAGGCCTTATTAGTAAACTAGATTAGAATAAAGCCGCTAGAGTTACTACTCTCCATTAAGCCATTTTAGATATAATTAGAGTATAGTTAGTAGGCAGAGAACTGCTAAAAAACTTACCTAAATTTGCTATAATGTGTTAATAAATTAATAAGGACCTTTAATATAATAAATAGACTTATTCCCTAAAGCTAACTATACCTTATGTCTAAAACTTTATAAAACCGGTATATACCTTAAAGCGCGATCTATCTCTAAGACCTAAAAGCCCTATATATAACCTTATAGACCTTAACATTACTTAATCCTATACGCCCTTAGAAATTAATAAACGAAAAATACAAGCTATAAATGGAGAATGCTTTAGATGTAGTAAAAAGGGATATATTTAAAGAAATTACCAAACTTACCCTTTTAAAAAGGTCTAACGTAGTTTCTCTTAGTCCTTAAATTATACTTATTTTATAAATTATACTTAGTTGCTATAAAGTATCTTACCTTTAGTTAATTTGGAAAATAAATTACCCTAGGGCTAAGTTACGCCTTAAAATAAAAAGTAGAAGAGTATAAGTATCTAGGCTCTTCTAGCGCTAATATATAATATAACTCTTTTAATATACTTAGTAAAATTTAAATACTTAGAAAATAGAAGGAAGTATAAATCCTTATAGATAGCGGAGCTACTAGTATAGGCTTTATTAATACAAACTACGCAAAAACTTAACGCTTAAATTTAAAGAAACTTAATAAGCCCTAAGGCCTATAAGGCTTTAACGGCAAGCCTTTAATATATAGCGAACTAACGCACTACACTCTTATAAAGATGCGGATAGGCAAATACCTTAAATATATTTCCCTATTTATAATACCCTTAAAGCATTATAAAGTAATACTTAGATATGGATAGCTAAAACAACACAACCCTTTAATTAGCTGGGTTAAAAAAATACTAAAATTCCGTATAACCTACTGCTAAAGTTATTACTTAAAATACTACTTACTCTATAAATCTTATATATACTAGATTTGGGTTAAACCTAACCTTTAAATTCGTTAAAAATTTGTCCAGTTACCTAATAGGGGACGTACTACCTTACGTGCTACCCTATTAAAAAAACTCCCTATCCTTAAATCCTACCCTACCCCTTTTATCTTCTTTTACCCTAATTACTACTCTACTTACTACCTAAATGCCTTCTAATTATATATTCTGTACTACCTATAAAGGGTATTACCCTTCCGCTAACTTTATACTAAATAACCGCCAAAGAGCTCCGTATAAGACCTGTAAATCTTATAGGGTAAATTATTTATTTACTCTTTTTTACCTTATTGTTTTTCTAACTCTATATATAGGATAAAAGAAATAGGTGGTCCTAATGACCTTTAGCGGACCTTCCGCAGCCAATAAACTAAACTGTAGCTACTATTACTTCCGCTACTACTTCCGCCACCACCGCCGCTCCCCTTATACTGCCTACCTATATTAATCTAGCCGCGACCTACTACAGTCCGTTTTATTACGGGCCAGTTAAATATTAGGCCTATTACTACTATCCGCCTTATTATAGAGCAGCTAGATTGTAGTTCTATTATTACTGTCTGCTATATTACAGAGTAGCTAGATCTTAGTTCTATAGACATTACCTATAACTTCTACACGGCCCTATATTAGATTGATAAACGCATTAGTATATTACTGGCCAAAAATCTATAGTTTAAAGCCTACTATAAGTATAGTAATATAAACCTCCCTCTATTCTAGCCTCCGCCAAAATATCTACGCAATTTTTTAGAGTCCCGTAGTACTTCTACTAGGCAGTTTAGGGAGTGGCTCCGCGTATATAATACAGCATTAGCTTTTACGTCTATAAACTATATTATTACTAACCGTAGTATAGCCCGCGGCGGCCTAAATTGCTTTTAGATATATAGTAAGTTTTACCATCTATAGGGCCCGCTAGAGCCTCCTACTAATACTACTTCGCAGTATACCTAGCAATACTTTTATAACCCTAGTTATGCTATAAATGTCCGGCTATAAGCCCGTCCTAATACCTAGCTAAATATGACTATTTTATAGTGCCTTATTACTATACTATTTAAGGAACGGAACCCTTTTATCACCGTTTATTAAACCATAAGGAAATGGCTTTAGGCTTAGCCCGTAACGGCCCCATTATAGATTATCTTAAAGGCTAGTGCCAATTGGCGCTATAAGAACCTCCTAACAAGTAATAAGGTAGCCGTTATTATACTAGATAAGGACGGTAATACTAGCTTCTGTAATATTATACTTATAAAGCGTTATACGCCTAATGTTACGGACGCTTTAAGTACGATGTTACGACTACTTAGAGAAGAGTTAGAAGAAGCTAGTTAGTTAATCTAAGCACGGTCTAGGATGAAGCCGATAGAACTATATAACGAAGAATGGTAACTAAGGTCATATAATATAATCTATATAATCTATAGAATCTATATAATCCGTAATAGAGTAAATAGAGCACACGTATATTACGTATAAGAAGGATTTTATAAGAGTACGGTTGTGTATTTACGGACCTTTAGTCCCTACCTAGATAGTTCTTTCCTTATAGTAATTCTTAGAATATAATTAGAGTTAATCTATTAGGCAACTACTCCACCAGTTATTATTACGTTATTAACTTTAATTTGCATTACCTATATACCTAGCCTATTAACGAGCCTACCATAGTACCTACTATAAGGTTCTATTATATAATTACTACCTAGTTACAGTATTAAATAAAGGGAAGTTAAATAATATGCCACTAAAAGCACCCACCACGACGCTATTAACGGCGGCAACTACTTTAAGGTTAGGAGGAGACACTAGTATAGCGGACACTAACTTATAATAACCTATAACGGTCGGACAGCTATAAGAGATAGTTAACTAGTTAACAACAAATAACGCGGCGCTAGAAGAAAGGGTTAATAAGATAAAAGCGGCAAAAATTAAGCTACTATTAATTAAAAGATACTTAGAAAAAAGATTAAAGCTTAAAGGATTTCTTACGTAAATGCACTTTAAAGTAACGTAAGAAGGGGTAAAGTTACTTATACCTATAAATCGAATAGCCTATACAGGACTATTCCTATTAGGAAGAGCACTTAAGTAGTTTAAGCCTTACCTTATAGAGATACAGGTAAACAGAATAACGACCACTAATTAAAAAGTGCGATTTATGTTCTTAAGCTAGAAAGGGTTTATAGAGCGACTTATACAAATATTTGGAGACCTAGAGGCAGTAACTATAGCGGAAAGAAAGCTCTAAGACATTACGTAACGAACCTTAGTAATTAAGTATATAACGTAGTTCTAAACGCTAGCAATATAAGTTAAGTAAAATAATAGGGCGCTTATGGCAAAATATAAATAGGGACTTAAGGCTAAAGTCTAGGATGTAATTATCCTAATGGAAGATATAAACACCCTATAGAACTTAATAAATTTAGCGATTAAGATTAATAATCGGATCTACTAAATGGAGCAGGCCAAGAGAGGTTAGGATAAAGTTCTATAGTTATATAAGGCGCAGAATACGCAACAACTAAAGCTAAATTAGAAATTATGGTATAGCGTAGAGCTAATAAACCTAAGTAGTACTAAAGAAGCCTATAAGAGATAGAGCAAGAAACTGTAAAAACCTAGAGGTTAAGGATCTAGTAATTATAGGACTAAGGAGTAGAGGCCAAACTAGGGATCTTAGTAGTAGAAGATGTTTAGGCGGACTTTATAGCAAAATTAATGGTTTAAAGATAGAGCTTATATAAATTGCGGAAAATAGGGTTATTTCGTAAGGGATTATAAAGATAGTTAGAGTTATTATATAATAAAGGGAACTAGACTAGTAGCAGAAGATATACATATATAGAGAGATAATAGTATACTGCAAGGGACAAAAGAGTGTTTAATTAGAAGTTTTACGTTTTATTATAATAACGCATACTAAATTTATAAAGACGCTAAGTATAGCGTAAGCTATTAGCTATAGGAGCTAACAATATTAGAATATAGAGGAACTAATAAACAAGTTTGTAGACCGGATATTAAGGACAATAAATTTAATATAGGCGAAATATTTTATAATAATAAGGTAATAAGGACAGCTTACTAAAAGTATATAGACCTTAGAGATATTATATAAGAGGCAGAGGATAATTCCACTATAGAATAGGGAATATCAGTAGGGATCAAGACCTCGCTAGATACGATATCTATCACTTCGCGAAATGTAAGAGAAGTAGGACAGCAAACTATTTCGGCACTTAATAAAGGCAAGAAGCCAAAGGCTTAAGATTCTTAAAATAAGATAAGAGATAACCAAGACTCTTAAGACGAGATAAGGTATACCTAAGGACTTATAATAGACAATAACCAATAGAGCAGAGCAGTAGCTTAGTTTAAGAATATACAAATAAGCTTAGGATAGAGCTTCCTACAGATATAAGATTCTTAAGACGAGATAAATAAGATTTAAGATTTTTAAGATAAGATGAGAATACCTAAGCCTAGTTAGACTAAGGCAGGAGTAAAGCTTAAGTCGGAAGTAAGCTTAGGATTAAGAATCTTATGGAACTAAGATTTTAAAACACGGATAAGGACCATTAATAAGATTAAGAAGTAAGAAGACTTTAAGGATCTACTTATAAGGCAAAAACCAAAGGAAACCATAACGGAATTTAGAGCAAGAATTATCGCATAGCAACAATAGAAGTTAGATTAAAGGACTAACATACTAGGATGTACTAAAGATAGAGCACCTATATAGAGAATTACTAATAGACCTAAAATAGGTATACTAAGAGCTAAGTAGCTTACCGAACTGGAAAATAAAGAGGATCTAGGGATTCTAACTAGGTTTGAGGAACGGTATATAAAAGGCTATTACAACGCAGTAATAAGAAGATACTTCTTTACGGACGAGCTGTATATACTCTAGTAGTTATACTAAAAATAGTATAGACAAAGGCATAATGATAAGTGGGAAGATTTCTCTATATAGCTAGATAAGAAAGTTATTTAGGATCACCTAATTATGGAAAAGGTAATAAGTTATATTAAAGGAGCCTTAATTATAACGTTAAAGGATTTAAAGGAATAATTAGAGGACTAGAAAAGCAAAAGACATATTTTAGTACCTGCGAATAAAGTCGCAACATTTAGATTAATATGAGAAAGGTTTAAACTTAAGGATAAAGACAAGCTAAGAGTTAACCTAAGACACTAAGCATATTATATATTAGCGTGGATCGCTTATATAGACGATATATATAACATATATAAGACACCTAAAGATAAGCATTAGAAATACCCTATAAGAATATATTAGATAGGAGAAGAATAAAAGTATTAAAATACTAAGTATATGCATGGCTGGCATCTAGTAAAAGTTTAGGAGTTAGGAGACTTAATACTTTAACTAGGAAGATTCCTTACGGAAGAATACCTAGATAGATAATAGTGGTGGGAATACTTAGAGAATATGTGTCTATAGTATATTAAAGATAAAAAGTAAACTAAGTATTAGCTAAAGATGGACTAAGCATAAACAGAATTAAGTAGCTATTAGTTAGGAAAAGTAGAGGCCTATAAAATTAGAGGGAGCTAGTAGTAAAGCCTTAGACCCTTAAAGAAATTTAAGGATAATACCTAAATTTACAAGTTAAGTGGCGAGATTAATAGTTTGAAGTATTAATAAATAGCGGAGTAATAAGAAACTATATCTTACTAGCAGCAGTTAAAAAAATTGGATTACTACACAGGAAAAAGGAGCACTTTTACCTATTAGTAACAATTTTAGGAGATCCAATAGCCTACGGAGGAGGTATTATTAATCTTAAAACAGGACCTATTTAGTTAACTATTAAAGGAAGATAAGTTAAGATGTCTTTTAATATATTACTATTAGGGAATAATAAGGTAGTATTAGGAATGCCTTAGTTATAGGAATACAATCTAAAGATCGATTAGATTATAGGTTAAGTTAATATTAGGGATACTTAATAACATAAAATGTAATAATAGGCTAAGCTAGTATAGTACTAAGTAAAAGCGACCTATAAAGAAATAGAGAAAGGGCTAAGTTACGTACTAAAGAGATACTATAAGTACGGTAAGAAACTATAGTTACTAGAAAGTAAAAAGCTGTTAGAGTATATAGTATGGGACTATAAAATAGAGTTAGAATTAGAAATAAGTCTAAGTTTCTTTCTAACCTATAAGCTTACCGAAAAAGAGGGTAGAGTATTAAAAGAGTTTATCTAGGAAAACCTATAAAAGGGATATATTAGACTATTATAGTTATTAGCGGGTTATTTAGTACTGTTTATACTAAAAAAGAATGGTAAATTAAGGCTATATATTAACTATAGACAGTTAAACAGCATTACTAGAAAGGATAGGTATCCTTTACCCTTAATTAGCGAAATCTAAGATAGGATAGGCAACGCGCAAATCTTTATAAAGATAGATCTGAGATAGGCGTACTATTAGATTAGGATTAAGGAAGGTAACAAATAAAAGACAGCCTTTAGGTTAAAGGAAGGACTATATAAACTATTAGTTATGCAGTTTAAGCTTATAAACGCACTAGCAACGTTTTAGAAGCGCATTAATGATATATTAGGAGAACACTTAGATGAATTTATTATGGTATACTTTAACAATATTATTATCTACTTAATAACTAAGGAAGAGTATAGAGAATACATTAAATAGGTCTTAAAGAGACTATAAGAAGAACAAATA
>Ga0307515_10009079_pt1 | contig 19287 bp, 11 predicted proteins | sample 17_EM_MG_FD_194513 | JGI IMG/M metagenome (GOLD analysis project Ga0307515, IMG submission 194513) | Populus trichocarpa ectomycorrhiza microbial communities from riparian zone in the Pacific Northwest, United States - 17_EM | ecosystem: Host-associated > Plants > Roots > Unclassified | place...
CAGGTCGACCTGCCGGCGCGCGCGACCGCGCAGCTGGTGTTCGCCACCGCGCGCGACGCCGGGCTGCAGGTCCGCGAGCTCGGCGTGCGGCGCGAGAGCATGGAGGCGGCGTTCCTGCGGGTGATCGGCGACGCCGGGCTCGCGCGCGACGCCGAGCCCGACCGGGCGCCGATCGCCGCGGCGACCGCACTGCCACGCGATGGAGGTGGACGATGAGCGCAGGACAGATCCACGACCTGGGTTACAAGCGCTACGTCGGCAGCCGGCGCTCGGTCGACACGCGGTGGAAGGTGATCATGCGCCACCAGATCACCACCGCATGGACCGGGTGGTGGCGGTTCAAGCTATGGCTGATCGCGGCCGCGCTGGCGACCGCGGTCACCGGCGGCGTGCTGTACTTCCTGCGCAACAACCTGGTCCGGATGATCGGCGGCGCCAGCGGCGCGGTGATCAAGTTCTCCGACGGGCTCCTGCCGCTGTCGACGATCTGGTACTGCAAGATCGGGTTCATCGTCAGCCTGACGATCAGCGCGACCCTGGTCGCCGGCGATCTGCAGAGCGGCGCGTTCACGTTCTACTTCGCGCGCTCGGTCCGGCCGTACGACTACGTGCTCGGCAAGCTGGCGGGCCTGGGCGCGCTGCTCGGCCTGATCATGCTCGCGGGACCGCTGGTGCTGGCCGGGCTGCGGCTCGGCCTGTCCGACGACCTCGATCAGCTGATCACGCTGTTGCCGATCGTCTACAAGGAGCTCGCGGTCGGCCTGCTCGGCACGCTGATCTATGCCGCCATCCCGCTCGGGTTCTCGGCGCTGGTCGGCAACCGGCGCCACGCGATGGCGCTGTGGGCGGCGTACTACCTGCTGATCGGCTGGCTCGGCCTCGGCATGGGGGCGCTGATCACCCCCGCGCTCGCCGCGCTCGATCTGCCGACGGCGCTGCACACGGTGTCGCTGCACCTGTTCGACGCCCGGCTGATCGGGCGGGGCATGGAGCCGCCGACGAGCGCCGCGCTGATCTCGATCTTCGGCCACGCCGCGATCGCGATCGGCCTGGTGGTCTGGCGGGTCCGCAACGCCCAGCAGACCGGCGTGGGGGGGTCGTCGTGACGCCGTCGCTGTCGCCCGCCGTGGCCAGCAGCAGCGTCGTGGTCGCCGACCGCTGCAGCAAGTGGTACGGCCAGGTGCTCGGCGTGTCCGACGTCAGCTGGAAGCTGTCCGGCGGCATCATCGGCCTGCTCGGTCCCAACGGCGCGGGCAAGTCGACGCTGATCAAGATGATGGCCGGCCTGCTCCTGCCGTCGCGGGGCGCGCTCACGGTCTACGGCGAGAACCCGTTCCACGACCCCGGGGTGCGCCGCCGGATCGGCTACGCGCCCGAGCACGAGCAGACCTGGGACGAGCTGTCGGCGCTCGAGTTGGTCACCGCGATGGCGCGGCTCGCCGGCGTGCCGGCCGAGCGCGCCGACAAGGCCGCCCGGGACGCGCTCGAGCAGGTCGGCATGGTGCCGGCGATGCATCGCCGGGTCCGCGGGTTCTCCAAGGGCATGCGGCAGCGCACCAAGCTCGCGACCGCGATCGCCCACGATCCCGACTTCCTCTTGCTCGACGAGCCGCTCACCGGGGTCGATCCGATGGCGCGGATCGACATCGTCGAGCGGATCAAGCAGCTCGGCGCCGCCGGCAAGACCGTCGTGGTGTCGAGCCACGTGCTCTACGAGATCGAGGCGCTGACCTCGGACATCCTGGTGATCTACCGCGGCCAGGTGCTCGCCGAGGGCAACGTCTACGAGATCCGGACGCTGATCGACCGCCACCCCCACCGGATCCGGGTCGAGTGCGACCGGCCGCACGCGATCGCCTCGGCGCTCGCCGCCGAGGACCACGTGGTCCGGATCAGCTTCGAGCGCGGCGCCGTGGTGGTCGAGACCCGCGATCCCGACCGCTGCTACGACCAGATCGCCGCCGCCGTGCTGTCCGCCGCGGTCGCGGTCACCGCGCTGTCGTCGCCGGACAACAACCTCGGCGCGGTGTTCGAGTACCTGACCGGCGATGGAGGTCGGCGATGACCCGGTACGAGGTTCCGAGCACCGCAGCGATGATCCGGACCCTGGCGGGCGTCACGCTCAAGCGGCTGGGCCGCGGCAAGGCGCTGTGGATCGGCGTCATGTTCGCCGCCCTGCCGGTGGTCTACGCCGGCGGGATCCGCGCCCGCAGCGCGCGGTTCTCCACCGAGCACCTCTCCCACCTGTTCCAGCTCTCGACGCTGCTCCTCGCGGTGCTGCCGGCGATGTTCGTCGGCGCCTCGGTCGGCGAGGAGATCGAGGACCGGACGAGCACGTACCTGTGGTCGCGGCCGATCGCGCGCTGGGCGGTGCTCGCCGGCAAGCTCGTCGCGCTGACCCCGATCGTGGTCGCGCTCAGCGTCGGCGGCTGGCTGGCCGGGACCTGGGCCGGCAGCGAGGCGGCGCCGCCGCTCGCGAGCATCCTGGGGCTCGCCGCCGGCGCGATCGCGAGCTCGCTGGTCGTGGCCGGCATCGCGGTGCTCGTGCCCAAGCACGGCATGGCGCTGACCATCGGCTACATGCTGGTCGACCTGTTCGTCGGCGCGATGCCGTTCTCGCTGCAGCAGCTGTCGGTCACCTACCAGACCGCGACGCTGGCCGGGTTCTCGACGGACCCGCCGTCCACCGTCACCTCGGTGATCGCGCTGGTCGCGATCTCCGGGGTCTGGACCGCGATCGGCGTGACGCGGATCCGCCGGCTCGAGGTGTAGCCTGGCCTGGCCTGGCCCCGCGGCTACAGCTCGAGCGTCGCCGCGAGGTCGTAGTCGCTGGCCTGGGTGACCCGGGCGCGGACCAGCGAGCCGGGCGCGACCTGGCGGTCGGACAGGTAGGTCACGCCGTCGATCCCGGGCGCCTGGCCGTACCACCGGCCCTCCATCAGGTAGTCCGACTCCGACGACACGCCCTCGACCAGCACGTCGAGCTCGCGGCCGACCATGGCCTCGTGGCGCGCGCGGCTGATCTGGCGCTGGATCTCCATCAGCGTCTGCTGGCGCTCGGCGGAGACCTCGGGATCGACGCGGTGCGGGAGGATCGCCGACACCGTGCCGGGCTCGACCGAGAACGTGAACGCGCCGGCGCGATCGAACCGGGACTCGGCCACGAACCCGCACAGCTCGTCGAACTCCGCCGCGGTCTCGCCGGGGTGGCCGACGATGAACGTGGTGCGCAGCACGAGGCCGTCGATCCGCGCCCGCAGCTTGGTGACCAGCTCGCGGGTGACCCGGCCGGAATGGCCGCGGCGCATCCGCTTGAGCATCGCGTCGCTGATGTGCTGCAGCGGCACGTCGATGTACTTGACGACCTTGGGCTCGCTGGCGATCACGTCGATCAGCTCGTCGTCGAACGCGCTGGGGAACGTGTAGTGCAGCCGGATCCACGACACGCCGTCGAGCCGGCCGAGCGCGCGGAGCAGCTGCGCGAGCGTGGCGCGGGCCTCGGGCGAGCTGCCGGCGTCCCAGCCGTAGCGCGTCAGGTCCTGGGCGATCAGGTTGACCTCGACCACGCCCTCGGCGCCGAGCGCGCGGACCTCGGCGACGATGTCGTCGATACCGCGCGAGCGCTGCGGGCCGCGCAGCTTGGGGATGATGCAGAACGCGCACGGCCGATCGCAGCCCTCGGCGATCTTGACGTACGCGCTGTGGCGCGCGCCGATCCGGACCCGCGGCGCGTCGTGATCGTGGATGTAGCTCGGGGTCTCGGCGACCTGGATCACCGGCAGCCGGCGAGACCCGCCCGCCTTGCCGGTGGCCCGCCCGCCGCGACCGGCCGGCCGGGCGCCCAGCGCCCGCGCGATCGACGGGTAGTCCGACGAGCCCAGGATGTGGTCGATCTCGGGGATGTCCTTGGCGAGCTCGTCGGCGTAGCGCTGCGCGAGGCAGCCGGTGACCACGAGCTTCTGCGCGCCGGACCGCTTGTGCTGCGCCATCTCGAGGATCGTGTCGACGCTCTCCTCCTTGGCGGCGTCGATGAACGCGCAGGTGTTGACCACGATGACGTCGGCGCCCTCGGCCGCGTCGACCAGCGTGTGGCCCGCGGCCTGGACCTGGCCGAGCATCAGCTCGGTGTCGACCTGGTTCTTGGGGCAACCGAGCGACACGAAGTAGATGCGCTGGCCGGGCGGCGCGCCGGGCGCGGGAGGCGGGGTCGCTTGCGCGACAGGACGACGGGTGGCCATCGGGGCGGGGCAGTCTGGTCTGCGGCGGTAGCCCTGTCAACCCGCAGAAATCGTGAGGTCGCCGGTGACGGGCCAGGGTTGGGCCAGGGTAGGTTCGCAGCACGTGACGGTGGACGTCTGGGCGCAGCAGTTTCGCGACATCCCGGAGACCCTGGCGGTGCGCCCCGACCTGCGCGCCCGGATGCGCGCCCTGCTCGAGGAGCACGAGCTCCCGGTCAAGGTCACCGAGGGCGGCGAGCGCCGCGCCCAGCGCCGCGCGATCCTCGACGCGCTGTTCGGCGGCGCGCTGACGCTCGACCAGGCGATCGCCGTGACCGAGAGCCAACTCGGGCGCGAGACCTCCCCGCACCGCGCCAGCAATCTGGTGTTCGCGACCGGCTGGGCCAGGCGCCTGGTCCACACCCACACCAGCGTGTTCTACACCTGGGCCGTGCTCGATCACGTGCTCGCGGCCGGCGAGTCGCGGTGCTTCGTGCCGCACTCGGCGGCCGAGGCTGCGTCGAGCGCGTGCTCGCGGCTGCTCGCGGGCCGCGACCACCCCGCCGCCGGGCTGCGCGAGCGGCTGATCGAGGTCTACGTCGCCAAACAGTCGTCGCGCGCCCCGCTGATCCCCAACCACCCGCACTGCACCCACGTCGTGACGCCGCGAAGCTGACGATACTGTCGATCAAGGTCTGGAGCGTCGACCTTGACGTCGACGTTGTCGCGAGACCTTGACGTTGCACGGCGACGTGGACGTCGACCCCACCGTCGACCTTGCACCTTGACCTGCCCGGAGTCGCCGGATCCTCGTCGAGGATCGCGGACGGGCAACGCCCGGGTCAACGCCCGGGTCGACCGAGGGTCTTGAGCGGCGGGCCCTGTGATCAGGGCGCGTACGGGCTGCGCACCACGCCGCGGTACGCGAAGTTCGTCCCGGGGCTCACGATCGTCGTCGCCGCCGGCGTCGTGTTGACGCCGTCGTCGGTCAGCTTGACCACGTGCGACGTGGTCTCGCTGGTGGTCGCGACGATCCGCACGCCGGTATCGACGATGTACGCGGTCAGCCCGCGCGCGCCGGTCGCCGTCGTGAACGTCGGCGCGAACGCCGTCACGAGGGTCCAGGTCGTGCCGTCGAACATCCACTTCTGGATGTTGATCCGGCCGGCCGGGGCGTTGGCGTCGATCGCCACGTAGATCACGTCGGGGCCGGCGACGGCCGGGTTGCGATCGAGCACCGCGAACGACTGGACGTTGCCGCCGGTGACCTTGAGCGCCGAGATCACCTGACCGACCGTGGTCGGCAGCCCGCTGCCGATCGCATACACACCGGCCGACGCGCCCGAGGCCGAGCTGCCATACAGCTGGCCCTCGAACACGTGGATGTTGCGCGAGTTGTCCGGCACCGCGAGGATTCGCGTCGTCGAGCCGGTGCTGCCGAACGCGACGAAGTGCGCGCCGCCGGTGACGCCGCTGCTGGTGCCCGAGGCCCAGAAGCCGGTGCCATCGACCGAGGCCGCCCCGCGCACGCTGCCGGCGCTGAACGCGTCGAGCAGCAGGGTGGAGGTATCGACCTCGCCGGCCAGGCTGACCCGCGCGACCACGCGCTTGACGGGCGCGGTGTCGGTCGCGCGGTTCGTGGACTGGTTGATGTTGGCCACACCGGGGCCCGACGAGTAACCGGCGAAGATCACGAACCGCCCGTTGGCCGACAGCGATGCGCCGCCCTCGGTGGTGGCGTTGCCGGCGAGCGTGAACGCCGACTGCGCCCCGGACGTGGCGGTCGGCAAAGCGATCGTGCGGATCACCGAGCCGTCGCTGACCAGGCGCTCCTCGAGCGCGGCATCGATCGACCCGTTGCCGAGCGTGGTTGTGCCGTTGCCGACCCGGGTCAGCATCACGGCCTCCGTGGTGCAGACCGGTGCGGCGCCCGACCACGTGCCGTCGGGGCCGCAGCTCCGCAACTCGCTGCCGCCGAGGGCGAACCCGGCGTTGCACGCGTACCTCGCGGTGCTGGGGAACACGCCGCCGTTGCTGACCGCGACCGTCCCGTTCGCCGGGTTGGCCAGCGGGTCGCACGCCAGGGTCAGCGTCACCGTGAGGCTGGCCGAGCCGGTCACGGTCAGCAGGGTCGCGCTGATCGTCGTCGCGCCCTCGGCCAGCGCGGTCGCCAGGCCCTGGCTGCCGGGCGCGTTGGAGATCTGGGCCGCGACAGTGTTCATCGATGACCAGGTGACCTGGGTCGTGAGGTCCAGGGTCGTGGTGTCACTGAACGTGCCGGTCGCGGTGTACTGCTTGGTCCCGCCGGGAGCCAGGCTCGCAGCCAGCGGCGTCACGGCGATCGAGTCGAGCGACGCCGCGCCCACGGTCATGCTGGTCGAGCCGGTCACGCCGTCGAGCGCCGCGCTGATCGTCGTGGTGCCGAGCGCGAGCGAACTCGCGACGCCCTCGCTGCCGAGCGCGTTGGAGATCTGCGCCACGGCCTCGTTCGACGACGCCCAGGTCACCTGCGTGGTCAGGATCTGATCCGTGCCGTCGCTGAAGAAGCCCTGCGCGCTGTACTGCTGCGGGCGGCCCTTGGCGATCGTGCTGTCCGCCGGGGTCACGACGATGCGTTCGAGCACCGCCGGGCTCACGGTCAGCGAGGTCGAGCCCGAGACCGGGCCGGCCACGGTCACCGCGGTGGCGGAGATCGCCGTGGTGCCGACCGCCAGCGCGGTCGCCTGGCCCTCGGAGTCCGCGGCGTTCGACACCACCGCGATCGCCGGATCCGACGATGCCCACGTCACCTGGGTGGTCAGGTCCTGCTGGCTGGCGTCGCTGAACGTACCGGTCGCGGTGAAGCTCAGCTGGCGGCCGACGGCCAGCGACGGCGTGGGCGGCTCCACCGTGATGCTGACCAGCACCGCGGGCGTGACGGTCAACAGCGTCGAGCCGCTGATCAGGCCGAGCGCGGCGCTGATCGTGGTGGTGCCCTCGGCGAGCGCGGTGGCCTTGCCCTCGCTGCCCGGCGCGTTGCTGATCGCGGCGACGGCCGGATCCGACGACGCCCACGCCACCTGGGTCGTGAGGTCCTGCGTCGAGGTATCGCCGAACGTGCCGATCGCGATGAAGCTCAGCGACCGGCCCTTGGCCAGCGACGGAGCCACCGGCGTGACCTGGATGCTGATCAGCGGCGCGTCGGTGACGGTCAGCACGGTCTCACCGCTGATCGTGCCCTTGGTCGCGCTGATCGTGGTGGTCCCCGGCGTCACGCCGGTCGCCAGGCCGCGGCCCGGGTCCGCGGTGGAGATCGTCGCGACGGCCGGGTCCGACGAGGCCCACGTCACCTGGTCGGTGATGTTCTGGGTGGTGGTATCGGTGAACGTGCCGGTCGCGATGAACGGCAAGGTGGTGCTGGCCGCGATCGACGGATTGATCGGCGTGACCTGGATCGAGACCAGGAGCGCCGGGGTGACGGTGAGCGTGGTCGAGCCGGTCACCGGGACCTCGCCCGGCAGGGTCGCCGCGATCGTCGTCGTACCGGTGTGGGCGCTGGTCGCAAGGCCCTGGCTGTCATCGGCGTTCGAGATCGTCGCGACCGCGGTGTCCGACGACGTCCAGGTCACCTGGGTCGTCAGATTCTGGTTGGTGTGGTTGCTGAACACGCCGGTCGCGGTGAACCGCAGTGCGTGGCCGAGCGCCAGTTCGGGCGCGGTGGGCGTCACGTCGATCGAGTCGAGCACCGCGTCGGTCACGCTCAGCTGGGTCGAGCCGGTGACCGTGCCGCTGGCCACGGCGAGCGACGCGCTCACGGTGGTGTCGCCGACCGCGAGCGCGGTCGCCTGGCCCTCGAGGTCGGGCGCGTTGCTGATCGACGCGATCAGCGCCGAGCTCGACGCCCACGTCACCGCCGCGGTGAGATTCTGCGTGGTGGTGTCGCTGAACCGCCCGGTCGCGGTGAACTGCAGCGTGCGGCCGAGCGCCAGGCTCGGCATCGCGGGCGTGACGTCGATCGCCACGAGCACCGCGGCGGTCGCCGTGAGCACCGTGCTGCCGACGATCGTGCCGCTGGTCGCGCTGATCGTGGTCGGGCCGACGGCGCGCGCCAGGGCCAGGCCGCGGCTGTCCGCCGCGTTCGAGATCGTGGCGATCGCCTCGTCGCTCGACGCCCACGCCACCTGGGTCGTGAGGTCCTGCGTGGTGCTGTCGCTGAACCGCCCTGTCGCGGTGAACTGCAGCGTGCGGCCGAGCGGGAGATCCGGCGTGGTCGGGTCGACGTCGATCGCGACCAGCACGGCGGGCGTGACCGTCAAGGTCGTGGACCCGGTGATCCCGGCGAGCTCGGCGGTGATCGCCGACGTCCCGGTGGTGACGGTCGAAACGTGGCCGGCGGCGTTGATCGTGGCCACCGCCTCGGTCCCGGAGGTCCAGGTGACCTGCGTGGTCAGGTCCTGGGTGGTGCCATCGGTGAGCGTCCCGGTCGCAGTCAGGTCCCGGAACTGGCCCAGCGGCACGCGCGGCGCCGGCGGATCGATCGCGATCGACGCCAGCACGGCCACCGTGACCGTGACGTGGGTCGAGCCCGAGATCGCGCCCTTGGTCGCCGTGATCGTCGCGGTGCCGACCGCGACCGCGGTGACGAGCCCGGCCGGGGTGACCGTGGCCTCGTTCTCGGCGCCCGAGCTCCAGGTCACGTCCGCGGTGAGGTTCTGCTTGGACCCGTCGCTGAACACGCCGGTCGCGGTGAGCTGCTGCTTGAGGCCGGCCGCCAGGCTCGGATCGAGCGGCGCGACCTCGATCGACCTCAGCACCGCCGAGGTGATCGTCACGTTGGTCGAGCCGCTGGCCGAGCCCATCGACGCGGTGATCTTCGCGGTGCCGGTCGCGACGCCGCGGAGCAGCCCGCTGCCATCCACCGTCGCGATCCCGACCGCCGACGTCGACCAGGTGACCTGGGTCGACAGGTTCATCGTCGTGGCGTCGCTGAACACGCCCGTGGCGGTGAGCTGTGACGACGTGCCCGCGGCGAGCGACGGCTCCATCGGCGTGACCCCGATCGACGTCAGCGTGGCCGCCGTGACCGTCACCATGGTGCTGCCGGTGAGGCCCGAGCCCGCCGCGGTGACCGTGGTGGTCCCGACCTTGATGCCCTTGACCGTGGCGTGACCGCCGACGCCCGGCGTGACGGTCGCGATCGACGCGTCCCCCGTCGACCACGTCACGTCCGCGGCGGCGTTCGTGGTGGCGTCGCTGTTGCGATAGCTCGCCGCGACGTCGACCGTGGTGCCGGCCGGGATCCGGGGGCTGCCCGGATCGACGACGATACTCTTCGGCGTTCGCGCGGCGTCACCGCCGCACGCCGCGAGCCCGACCAGCACAGACCACACCAGGGATGTCAGAAGAAGTCTCAAAGAAGGCATCGCCGCATGTGTCTCAAAACGCCGGTCAAGGATCCAGCTCCTTCGTAGGATTGCTGTGGAGCTTCGCGCTCCCGCCACGCACAAGACACCAACCGGTGAGATCTCTTGCCGCGCCTTGCCAGCTGCGAGCTGTGCGGCGAAACGCCGCGGGCGGCGATCAGAACGGCGTGGCGACCGCGATGTGGAGCGCGACGTCGTTGTCGATCTGGGGGAAGTTGAGCTGGTAGTACTCGGCGCTGGTCTTGATCCGGATGTTGTCGCTGATCCGGACCGCCGCGCCGGCGGTGTAGCGCAAGAGCCGCGCGCTCGACGACAAGAGGCTCGACGCCGGCAGGTTGCCGGACCGGACCAGGCCGTCGAACCGCGCGAACACATCGACCCGGCCGACCGGGACCTCGGCCTCGGCGTAGAACCCGTGCTTCCAGAAGTGGTCGTCGAACCGGCCGTCGGCGCCCGGTCCATTCTTCCAGAACGCCGGGGTCTTGTCGGCGACGGCCATGTCGGTGCGGCGCGCCAGGTACTCCGCGCGGACCACGACGTCCTCGAGGTTGACCACGACGTCGGCGCCGGCGATCAGGAAGCCGAGGCGGCGATCGGGGTCGTAGTGGCCGGTCATGAGCGACGCGCCGAACGTGACGCCGTGTCCGGCGCTGTCGAAGTCGGCCGTGCCCGACAGCCGCGCGCCCACCACCGGCTCGGAGTTGTTGTCGACGTAGTAGCGGTTGGGATCGCGCGACGCGACGAAGTCGAAGTCGACCTGGTCGAGATTGGCCTTGGGTCCGGACAGGATGTACGCGGCGTAGTCGACCCTGCCGCCGCCGACGAACCGGGTGCCGATCAGCTCGACGCCGTTGTCGACCCAGGGCGCGGGCAGGATGCCCTCGTTCCAGTCGGTGCCGTGCAGCATCCGGCCCATGTCGTAGGGCAGCGGCTTGTCGTTGCTGAGGTGGTTGGCGGGGTCGCCGCGGAGCGGGAAGCTGCCGAACTCGGGCGTCAGCCGGCCGATCCGCACCGACAGCTCGTCGGCGGCGCGCAGGTCGACGAACGCCGCGGCCGCCTCGAAGCCGTGGCACGCGAAGCACACCTTGACGCTGGCCGAGGCGTTGGCCGTGAAGTCGACGCTGAGCTTGAGCGACAACTCGGCGGTCATGCCGTCGAGCGTGGTGGCCCGGATGTGCGGATCGGTCGGCACCACGAGGAAGTCGAGCTGGAGCGAGCCGGCGATCGTGCGGTGGCTCTCGGCGCGCGCGAGCGCGGCCGCCGCGGCGACCGCCAGCACCGCGACCAGCCATCTCACGTCTTCACCGCGAACGCGATCCGGACCGTGACATCGACGTCGCCGACGTCGGGCTGCGCCTCGGTGCGGACGTCGGAGAGCGCCGCGGCGACGCAGCCGTTGACGTCGTCGCTCGCGCCGGTCGCGGTCACGGCCTGCGCGCGGCGCGCCTCGCCGATCTTGAAGTGCGCGATCACCGTGCCGGGCGAGCCGGGGGTGCAGCGCTCGATCGCGGACTGCCGGCGCGCGACCGCGCGCTGCACCGCGCTCACCGCCAGCGAGCCGCTGACGTCGACGCGATCGATCGTCGCGCGGAGCTCGCCCGGCGGCGCGGGCGGCGGCGCCGGCGGGGCGGGCGCGGGCGCGGGCAGCACCGGAAGCGCGGCGCCCCGGCGGGCCTCGGCCGGGGCCGGCACCGCGCCGGGCTCGACGCGCACCGTCGGCGGCGCGGACCGCTCCGGGCGCGGGCGATGACGCTGACGCGCAGGTGCCGGCGCAGAGGCCTCGGGCTCGCGCGGCGCGGCGCGCGGAGTGCTCGCGACGGCGGCCGGCGCCGGCACCGCCGGCCGTGCCCCCGGCATGGCGACCGGCGCGGTGTCGACCCGCGCAGCGGCCGGCGCGTCGATCGCCCAGCCCGCGTCGACCGCGTACCACGCAGCGGCAGCCCCGGCGCACGCCGCGAGCGCGGACGCGGCGAGCAGCCATCGCCGCCGCCGGCGGCGGGACACCGGCTCGGTGGGCAGACGGCGCTCGGCCGAGATCCGCACGCGATCGAGCGCGTCGATCACCTCGCGGGCGCTGTCGTAGCGCTCGGCCGGGCGGCGCCGGGTCAGCCGCGCGACGATGTCGTCGAGCTCGCGCGGGATCGCGAGCTCGGGCGCGCGCTCGCTGATCCGCGGCGCGTCGCGGGCGGTCCGCGCCGACATGACCTCCATGATGTGGCCCTCGAACGGCGCCAGGCCGCCGGTCAGCATCTCGAACATCGTCACGCCGAGCGCGTAGAGGTCGGCGCGGTGATCGATCGGCCTGCCCGACAGCTGCTCGGGCGCCGCGAACGCCGGCGTCCCCATGGTCATACCGCTCTCGGTCAGCCGGGCGTCGCTCTGGTCGACCGACAGCGCGAGACCGAAGTCGACGATCCGCGGCACCGGTCCGTCGGGCCCTGTGCTGACCAGGATGTTCTCGGGCTTGAGATCGCGGTGGACGATCCCGACGCCATGGGCGTGGGCCAGGCCCCGGCAGATCGCCCGCGACAGCTCGATCACGCGCCCGGGCGGCATGGGCTGCTTGCCGATCAGCGACACCAGCGCCGGCCCCTCGACGAAGTCCATCGCGATGTAGAGCAGGCCGCGGGCGGTCTGGCCGAAGTCCACGACCTTGACGACGTTGGGGTGATCGAGCTGGCTGGCGCGCTCGGCCTCGCGCGTGAACCGTGCGCGCATCGCCACGCTGGCCGCGTGATCGCCGAGCAGGACCTTGAGCGCGTAGCGCTTGTTGGGCAGGTTCGCGTGGTGCGCGAGGTAGACCCGGCCCATGCCGCCCTCACCCACCAGCTTGTCGATCGTGTAGTGGCCGATCGCGGTGCCGAGCAGCGGATCGCGCTCGGCCATCACCACCTCGGCGCCGTCGGCCGGGCACCGCGGGTAGTCCTTGTGGTAGATGGCCCCGCAGGTCGAGCAGCACCACACCGCCCTGGGCTGCTCGGTCGCCATCCGTGACATCTGAGTTCAGGGTACGCGGGTTCGCGCGGCGTTCAAAGCGTCCCCGCGGTGGGCTCACGGTGCTCGCTGTGCTCGCTGCGCACACTTCGTACAGCGCGCGTTGCGCTGTACACTCAAGTGTGTCCCGCGCCCTGCATCACGCGATCGAGCGCAGGTTTGCGGGTGCGCACTGCGAGGCCGCGGGCGACGTCGTCCACGCCGACATCCCGATCGACGATGCGTGGTACCGCGCGCGGCTCGCGATGCAGCCGATCGCCAGCGTGGTGGTCGGGCTGCCGAGCACCGATGGCTTCGAGCTCACGCTGCGCTGGAACGACCGTTGGGCCAACGGCGACGGCGCGCCGCGCGCGGCCAGCTTCGACGACACGTTCCTGGTCGAGACCAACGACCTCGCGCTCGCCGGCGTGTGGCTCGATCACGACGTGCGCTCGGGCCTGCTCGCCTCGCGCTACGTCTCGGGCCTGCGCGCCGCGCGCAACACCGCGGTGCTGCTGCGCGACGCGCGCTGGATCCACCAGGTGTCCAGCGACGAGGTCTCGGCGCGGCGCCCCGAGGCCGAGTGGTCCGAGCACCGGATGGCCGACATGCTGGCCGCGTCGCTGCTGCTGGCCAGCCGCCCGGTGCGCTGGGCCCGCGCGTTCTCGCGGGTCGCGACCGCGCTCGGCGGCCGCCCGGCCGCGCGGGTCGAGGTCGGCGGCAAGCCGGCGCTGCGGGTCCGGCGCCATGACGTCGATGTCAACGTCCACGTCGTCCGCCGGCTCGGCCCGGGCGATCCCGGCCGGCTGCGCACGGTGATCGGCGCCCACCGCGTGGCCAGCGGCGGCGAGACCCTGTCGCTGATCTCCGACGGCCTGCCCCGCGCCGCGTGGCCGCCGCCGGCCGATCCCAGCTCCGGCACGATGCACATCGATCGCCACGCCGCCGCGCTGCTCGACGCCGCGCGGCCGAGCTCGACGGTGGTCCGCCCGCACGACGTCGAGATCGCGTTCGACGGCGCGCTGTCCGACCTCGACCGGATCGGCGCGGCGATCGAGCTCGCGTCGTGGTGGGCGTGCGACGCGCGCGCGATGGGCCCGTACCGCTGACCCGGCCGGTGAGCAAGCCTGGCCGGCGACGCCGGCATGGACACCGCGGGTCCCGGCGATCGATACTGCACGGCTGCACGCCGTGGATTGTCCGGACGCCGACGAACTCGCCGCGCTGCTGGCGCACGCGCTCGACGCCGAGCGCCGCGCCGCGATCGTCGATCACGCCGCGGGCTGCCCGGCGTGCCACGCGGTGATCACCGAGCTCGCCGGCGGCCACGCGACCGCGGCCACCGGCCCGCAGGGCGCCGATAGCACCGAGGATGCGCCGCACGACGCCGGCGCCGCGGTGCGCCGCACGGTCGCCGCCGCGCTGGCCGGCGAGCACCGGACCCGGATCGGCCGCTACCACCTGCTCGAGCTGGTCGGCGCCGGCGGCATGGGCGTGGTGTGGGGCGCCTGGGACCCCGAGCTCGCGCGCCGGGTCGCGCTCAAGCTGGTCCATCCCCGGCTGCCCGCCGCGCGCGATCGGATCCTCGCCGAGGGCCAGGCGCTGGGCAAGCTGTCACACCCCAACGTGGTGCCGATCTACGACGTCGGCATCGTCGACGATCAGGTCTACCTGGTCATGGAATGGGTCCAGGGCACCACGCTGCGGGCCTACGCGAGCTCGCCGTGCTCGCGGCGCGATCTGATCGATGCCTACCGCCAGGCCGGCGAGGGCCTCGCGGCGGCGCACCGCGCCGGCCTGGTCCACCGCGACTTCAAGCCCGACAACGCGATCCGCGGCGACGACGGCCGGGTCCGCGTGCTCGACTTCGGCCTGGCGCGCAGCGACGACGATCAGCCCGAGCACGGGCTGCGGCTGGCCGGCACGCCGCGCTACATGCCGCCCGAGCAGGCCACCGGCGGCCCGGTCGCGCCGGCCGCCGATCAGTACGCGTTCGCGATCTCGCTGCGCGAGGCACTGTCCCGGCCGCCGGGGGACGCGTCGCCCACCGGCCGCCCCGCCGAGCTGCCCGGCTGGATCGCCGCGATCGTCGCGCGCGGCACGGCGCCCGCGCCGGGCGATCGGTTCGCGTCGATGGCCGAGCTGTTGCGCGCGCTCGGCCGCGATCCGGCGCGGGTGTGGAGCCGCCGTGCGGTCGCCGTGGTCGCGGTCGCCGGGGTCGCCGCCGCGTTCGCGATCGGCCGGGCGCACGACGCGGCGCCGACCTGCACCGGCAGCACCGCCGAGATCGCGCGCAGCTGGAGCCCGGCGTCGCGCGCCGCGATGGCCGGTCACCTGCGCACGCTCGGCGCGTTCGGCGCCGGCGAGGCCGATCGGCTCGGCGACGAGCTCGATCGCTACACCGCGGCGTGGGCCGGCGAGCACCGCCACGCCTGCCTGGCCCACGAGCGCGGCGAGCTGCCCGCGGCGCTGCACGAGCGCCGGATCGCGTGCCTGGCGCGCGGCCGGGCCGCGCTCGCCGCGACCGCCGAGCTGATGACCACGGTGCCGGCCGATGGCCTCGCCCAGGCCCTGGTCGCGGTGCGGTCGTTGCCCAGCGTGGCCGGCTGCGCCGCCGCCGATACCTCGGGCGTGCCGCCGCCGCCCGACGCGGTGGCCGCCCAGGTCGCCGCGGCGGCGCCCGCGGTCGAGCGCGCCCGGGTCCTGGCGTTCGCCGCCCGCCCCGACGCCGCCGCGGTCGCCGGGGCGAGCGTCGCGGCCGCCGAGCGCACCGGCTACCCGCCGCTGGTCGCGCGCGCCCAGCTCGCGCTGGGCTGGGCCCAGGCCGCGCTCGACCAGGGCGAGCCCGCGACCCGCGCGTCGCTCGAGCGCGCGGTCGATCTCGCGCTGCGCGGCTCGGACGACGTGCTCGCGGTCGAGGCCTACGCTCGGCTGATCTGGGCGGTGTCGCGCTACCGCGGCGACGTGGTCGGCAACTGGTCGGTGATGGAGGCGCTCGCCGCGCGCACCGGAGCGCCCGGGCGGTTCGGCCGGACCCTGCTCTACAACAACAAGGCCGCCGCCCGGCTCGCCGAGAGCGACCGCGCCGGCGCCCGCGCGCTGCTCCAGCAGGCGCTGGCGGCGTCGCCGATGAGCGCGATCGCCGACGGCGAGCTCGAGCTGGTCAGCGTGCTGCAGAGCCTGGCGGTCACCGCCGACGATCCGGTCGAGCGCGAGGCCCGCGCCCGCCAGGTCGTCGCCCGGTTCGAGGCCGTGCTCGGCCCCAACCACCCCAGCACGCTCGAGGCCCAGGTGGTCGCGGCGATGCTGATCCGCAACCCGATCGACGCCGCCGCGCAGTACCAGGCGGCGTGCGACGGCTACCAGCGCTGGCACCCCGACCGGGTCCGGCCGCTCGCCGACTGCGCGTTCGAGCGCGGCTGGCTCGCCGACGAGCGCGGCGACGTCGCGCTGGCCCGCGCGGCGATGGCGCTCGCGGCCGCCGATCCGCTGTCACCGCACGAGCGCAGCATGGGCACCATCGCCCGGGGCTACCTGGCGATCACCGGCGACGGCGACGCGCCCGCCGCGGCCAACCAGCTCCAGCAACTCGGCGCCGCCGGCTCGCGCGCGCCCGAGTGGTGGGGCCGCGGCGCCGCCGCCCAGGCCTACGTCGCCGCGGCGATCGGCTGGCAGCGCCTCGGCCGCGCCGACGACGCCGAGCGCTGCTGGGCCGCGGCGCTGGCGCTGCTCGAGGGCCTGCACCAGCCGATGTACGATCGCGCGCTGGCCCGGGTCCGCACCAGCCTGGCGCGGCGCTGGGCCGAGGTCCGGCCGGAGGACGCGCGGCGCCTCGCGCGCGAGGCGCTGGCGTGGTACCGCGCCGCCGGCGGCTACGATCCCGAGGTCGCCGAGCTCACACGGATCACGATGCCCGCCGGCGCGCGGTGACCGCCGCGGTCACTTCGGGTTCGCGCTGACCCGCAGCGTACCGTCGATCACAGAGGGGACTTTCCCATGAACCCCTTTGGGGATTTCCCGGCAAAGCCGGGACGATGATTCACGACTGGCGACCGCGCGTCGCGTCGCGCGGATTATCCCGGCGCTCACTTCGGGTTCGCGCTGACCCGCGGCGTACCGTCGTAGTCGCGCGGATTGACGTTCGCGCACTTCGGCGGCGTCCGGCGCCCGCACGTGTTCTTGATCGACGTCCAGACGTCGGGGAACGTGCTCGCGCCCAGCGCCGAGGTCGGCTGCAGCATGCGCGGCTGCGAGATGCACTTGGCGCCGCGCTCGGTCCAGCGCGCCTCGATCGTCGCCGGCGTGCGGTAGTACCGCATCAGGTCGCCCTGCCAGACCAGCAGCTGGCCGGGCACGGTGAACGAATCGCCGGTACCGCAGTAATCCGCGGCCAGGAGCTTCATCGTCGCCTGGCGCTGCTCCCAGGCGTCGCTCAGGCCGGGCGCCTGGCCGTGCACCGTGTTGCGGGTCAGCCGGAGCTTGGCGAGCAGGTGGCTGGCGCACCCGATGTTGAACCAGCTGTCGTCGGCGACCTTGTCCATGGTCTTGGTGGCCTGGTCGATCTTGTCACCCTCGAACACCACGGTCTCCCACGGCTCCATGCCCATCAGCTCCTGGGCGCGGAACGCGTCGTCGGGCAGCTCCCGGAGCAGCTTGTCGATCAGCGGGATGTTGTTGCACACGTTGGTCGACGACCCGCCGCCCAGCGGCTGCCAGGTCAGCGTGTAGGCATCGACCGTCCCGCCGCCCAGGAAGTAGCGCATGGTGCGCACGGTCTCGATCGTCATGACGTAGGCCGGCTTGGCCGCATAGGTCAGCGTGATCGTCGCGCCGACCAGGTCCTTGCCCATCAGCGGCGGGCACAGCGGGCCGCAGGTGCCGATGAAGCTGCCGTCGACGACGGACAGGTCGTACGACTTGCCGGCCTGGACGATCTGGGCGCGGCGAGCCTCGCCGGCCGCGACGATCCCGAGCCCGGCGTCGTCGGGCTCGGTGCCCGGCGCGGTCGCCGGTGTCCCGATCAGGCTCAGGTCGTGGAACCCGATCAGGTTATCGATCACGGGAGAATTCGTGCTGCAGCCCGCCGGCGGACACGGTCCGCTGGAGAATGCCGAGGCCACGGTTGCCATCGCGGGGCCATCCCCCCGCTCGTCCATCACACAACCAGCTGCTGCCAACACTGCAGCCACCGCCCACCCTGCCGCCGCCCTGCTGGATCTACGCATGTACTGCTCCCTTGGTACAGATCATCTCCGGTGTGGAGACACGTCCGCCGAGGTGTCGCATAAAAACTCGGGCCCCCGCCAAGGAAATCGCGTTTGTCGTCGGAAGATCGGCGTTTTTGGGTGGCTCGGCGCATTGAGACGACGGCCCGTGCAGGCTATAGAAATGCACCGCGATGTCCGACGTAACTACCTCCAACATCACGCCGATCTCCATCGAGGCGGAGATGACGAGCTCGTTCATGGATTACGCCATGAGCGTCATCGTCTCGCGCGCCCTGCCGGATGCGCGCGATGGCTTGAAGCCGGTCCACCGGCGGATCCTGTTCGCGCAACGCGGGCTCAACAACACGTTCAACCGGCCGTACCTCAAGTGCGCCCGCATCGTCGGCGACGTCATCGGCAAGTACCACCCGCACGGCGACAGCGCGGTGTACGACGCCCTGGTCCGCATGGCCCAGGACTTCTCGATGCGCTACATGCTGATCGACGGCCAGGGCAACTTCGGCTCGGTCGACGGCGATCCGCCCGCGGCGATGCGCTACACGGAATGCCGGATGAGCAAGCTGTCGAGCGAGCTACTCGCCGACATCGATAAAGAGACCGTCGACTGGCAGCCCAACTACGACGACAAGGAGCTCGAGCCGACGGTCATGCCGACCAAGGTTCCGAACCTCTTGATCAACGGCTCGTCGGGGATCGCGGTCGGCATGGCGACCAACATCCCGCCGCACAACCTGTCCGAGATCATCGACGGCGTGCTGGCGCTGATCGCCGATCCGCGGCTGTCCGACGACGAGCTGCTCAAGCTGGTCCCGGGCCCGGACTTCCCGACCGGCGGCGTGATCCAGGGCCGGGTCGGTATCATCTCGGCGCACCGCACCGGGCGCGGCACGGTGATCGTGCGCGGCGTCGCCCACGTCGAGGAGATCCGCAAGGATCGGCCCGCGATCATCGTCAGCGAGCTGCCGTACATGGTCAACAAGTCGCGCTGGATCGAGGCGACCGCCGATCTGGTCCGCGACAAGAAGCTCGAGGGCATCAGCGACATCCGCGACGAGTCCGATCGCACCGGGATGCGCGTCGTGCTCGAGCTCAAGCGCGACGCCGACGACAAGGTCGTGCTCAACAACCTGTTCAAGCACACCCAGCTGCAGACCTCGTTCTCGGTCAACATGCTGGCGATCGTCGAGGGCAAGCCGGTCCTGCTGTCGCTGCGCCGCGCGCTGCAGGTGTTCGTCGACCACCGCCGCGACGTGGTCACCCGCCGGACCCTGTTCGATCTGCGCGAGGCCCGGTCGCGCCGCGAGATCGTCGAGGGCCTCGGCCTGGCGGTGACCAACATCGACCGCGTGATCGAGATCATCCGGTCGAGCAAGGACACCGACGAGGCCAAGCACCGCCTGATCGCCGAGCCGATGTCGGGCCTGGGCGGCTTCCTCGAGCGCGCCGGGCGCCCCGCCGAGGAGGTCG
>Ga0307515_10009080_pt1 | contig 19287 bp, 16 predicted proteins | sample 17_EM_MG_FD_194513 | JGI IMG/M metagenome (GOLD analysis project Ga0307515, IMG submission 194513) | Populus trichocarpa ectomycorrhiza microbial communities from riparian zone in the Pacific Northwest, United States - 17_EM | ecosystem: Host-associated > Plants > Roots > Unclassified | place...
GTCACCGCCGAAAGCCCCGACGACATAACGGTGACATGGATAGGCGCGAACGAATATTTCGGCGGCGAAAACACCCAATACGGCGCGCACCAGATCATCCTGGAGGATGGCGCACTTCAGCCCGACACCTTCGTCAACCATGCCCCCACCGTCACCGACCTGACCTTTACGCTTTCAACGGGGCAATCTCTCGACGATATCCAGTTCAGCGCGGCGGATGCCGATTTCGACCTTTTGAGCTTTATCGTCGCGGATGGACCGGATCACGGCATGCTGGCGCAGGAGACGCGCTATGACGGCGGCTATTATCCCTTTCCCCAGGGCGAATATGCCGGCAGCCTGCACTATCATCAGGACTTCCTGAACGGCAACTATTTCGATTATATTCCCGAGGCGGGCTTTACGGGGACCGACAGCTTCACGGTCTACGCCACCGATGGCCAGGGCAACAGCAATCTTGCGACCATCACGATCACGGTTGCCTTGCCACCTCAATCCATCGTCCTGACGGACGCGAAGGACATCATCAGCTACAAGGCGTACGACCATGCGGTGATCGTCGCGGCGATGGGCGGCAACGACCGGGTTACCGGCAGCCGGTTCAGCGACACGCTCAACGGCGACGCGGGCAATGATCGTCTGCGGGGAGGTGCCGGCGACGACATCCTTGCCGGCGGCATGGGCTGCGACCGCCTTCGGGGCGGCGCTGGTGATGATGTCCTCAACGGCGGTGCTGGCCGTGACACACTGGCCGGCGGCGCCGGTCATGATTCCTTCGTCTTCGACACCGCCCCGGGCCGGGCGAATGCCGACAGGATCGCGGACTTCCGCCCCGCCGACGATGTGTTCCGGCTGGACAGTTCCGTTTTCATCGGGCTTGCGGCCGGCGCTCTCAGTGCCGAAGCCTTCGTGATCGGCAAGGCGGCTCTCGATGGCAATGACCGTATCGTCTACGACAAGGCCTCGGGGGCGCTGCTGTTCGATGAGGACGGTGCGGGTGGTGCGTCGGCGGTAAAATTCGCAACGGTGACCCGCGGCATATCGCTGGCCGCTGACGATTTCCTTCTCTTCTAGGCACGATTGCAAACGGCCGATTGCTTGCCGGATGTCTGAACGAACCTCGTAACACGCAGCAGGGATCTCAACCGTTCGATGGAGATTGCCACGCGCAATCCCGCCTACCGAACCAGCCAGCCGCCATCGACCGGCACGGTTATGCCGGTGACATAGCCGGAGCCTGGTGAGGCGAGATACAACACCGATGTGGCAAGATCATCCGGTGTGCCCCAGCGCCCCATCGGGATGCGGGCGGAAATCTGGGCGTTGCGGCCGGCATCGTTGCGCAGCGCTTCGGTATTGTCCGTCTCCATATAGCCGGGAGCGATGGCGTTGACGGTGATGCCGTGCGGGGCAAGCTCGTTGGCCATCGCCTTCGTCAGGCCGGCGATACCGTGCTTGGACGCGGTATAGGCCGGCACGCGGATGCCGCCCTGGAAGGACAGCATCGAGGCGATATTGATGATGCGTCCGGACCGCTTCGTCTCGACCATGTGGCGGGCAACGGCCTGCGACAGGAGGAAGGCCGATTTCAGATTGACGTCGATGACATCGTCCCAGTCCTCCTCCGAATGATCGAGCAGATCGGCCCGGCGGATGATGCCGGCATTGTTGACGAGTATATCGATGCCGCCCAGTTCCGAGGCGATCGAGCCGACGATGTCCTTCGCATCGAATTTTTGCGAGAGATCGATTTCGAGCGCCTGAAAGCGGCGGCCGGCGTGGCGGATGGCTTCGGCTGTCTCGGGCATGGGGCTGGAGCCTAGTGCTGCGATATCAGCGCCGGCCTGCGCGAGGGCCAGGGCCATACCCCGGCCGAGGCCTGTTCGTGCGCCGGTGACCAGCGCGACCTTGCCAGAGAGATCAAACAGCGTGCTCAAGGCGCAGACCCTTCTCGTCGAACAGATGCAGGGGCGCTGATGACAGCGACAGGCGGATATCGGCTCCCGGCGTCAGATTGTGCTGTCCCGGTGCGACGACCAGGATTTTCTGGCCGGCGACGTCGGTGTGGAGGATGGTTTCGGAGCCGAGCGCTTCGACCAGCGTGATCCTGGCGGAGATGCCGTCGGTGCCGGAGCCGATCGAAATGTGCTGCGGACGGACGCCGAGGGTGATGGGCGAGCCGTTGGCGATGCTGCTGCTCTCCAACGGTAGGTCCAGGCTGTTGCCGCTGGCGAAGGTGGCGACGGCTTTGCCGGATGGCGACTGCTTTACGGTGCCTTCGAGGAAGTTCATATGCGGCGAGCCGATAAAGCCGGCGACGAAGCGGTTGGCAGGCGTATTGTAGAGTTGCATCGGCGTACCGACCTGCTCGATGCGGCCGGCACGCAGGACGACGATGCGGTCGGCAAGGGTCATCGCCTCGATCTGATCATGGGTCACGTAGATCATGGTTGCTGAAAGCCGGGCATGCAGGGCTGCCAGTTCGGCGCGGGTGGAGCCGCGCAGTTCGGCGTCGAGATTGGACAGCGGTTCGTCGAGCAGGAAGGCGACCGGGCGGCGCACGATGGCGCGGCCGATGGCAACGCGCTGGCGCTGGCCGCCGGAAAGCTGTCTGGGCCGCCGGTCGAGATAATGTTCGATCTCCAGCATGCGGGCTGCCTCGGTGATGCGGGTGGCGATCTCGGCCTTGGGCATCTTGCTGTTTTCCAGCCCGAAGGCGAGGTTCTGGCGCACGCTCATATGCGGATAGAGCGCATAGGACTGGAACACCATGGCCAGCCCACGATCGGCAGCGGGGATGGCGTTGACCACCTTGCCGTCGATGGCGAGTTCGCCGCCTGTCGGCTTTTCAAGACCGGCGATCATGCGCAGGAGCGTGGACTTGCCGCAGCCGGACGGTCCGACGAAGACAACGAGTTCGCCATCGGCGATTTCCAGGTTGATGCCATGGAGTACGTCGATTGCGCCGAACGACTTTGTTATGTTGGTGAGCTTAATGTGTCCCATGATGCACCCTTATTTCAGGCCGGTTCCGGCGATGCCGGTGGTGATGAAGCGCTGCAGGAATAGGAAGACCAGAACCACGGGGATCATGGTCACGACGGTCATGGCGAGAATGAAGTGCCACTGCACGTTGAGTTCGCCGGAATAGATGCTCAGACCCACCTGCAGGGTATAAAGCTCCTTGCGCGACAGGACGATCAGCGGCCAGAGGAAATCGTTCCAGCGCCAGACGACGGAGAAGATGGCGAGCACGGCAAGCGCCGGCGCCGTCAATGGCAGGATGATGCGCCAGTAGATCTGCCATTCCGACGCCTTGTCCATGCGGGCGGCGTCGAGCAGCTCGTCGGGAATGGTCAGCATGTACTGGCGCAGGATGAACACGCCGGTCGGCGTCGCCACCGTCGGCAGGATGACGCCCCAGAGATTGTTGAACAGGCCGAGCGCCGAGACGATCGAATAGAGCGGCACCATGATGACAGAGAGCGGCACCATCAGCGTTGCGAGGATCAACAGCATGGCGAAGGTCCGGCCGCGAAACTCGTATTTGCTCAAGGCAAACGCCGCCATTGAATTGACCACCAGCGTGATCAGCGTCGCCGTCACCGTGACGAAGACCGAGTTCCAGAGATAGCGGACGAAATCGAAATGGGTGAAGGGCTCGGTATAGTTCTCGGTCGCAAACGACATCTGCCGCACCGGCGTGCGTTTGGCGATATTGACCTTGACGATCTCGGCGGGCTTCTCGGGATTGACCATCTGGCTGACGGTGCCGATGCGGCGGACCTCGGCAAGCGTCGCGGTGCTGCCGTCGTCAAGCGTCACCTCGTAGAGATCGAGCGGCTTGTCATAGCCTTCGACCGTCACCTTCTGGGTGACATAGGGCAGGATGGTCGGCGGGAATTCGGCAAGTGCTGCCGGCGACTTGAACGACGATGCCGTTAGCCAGATGGCCGGGCCGAACATCACGAACAGGCCGACGATGAGCCAGACCCAGGTGACGATATCCGTCCAGTGCCAGCCTTTGCCGCCCTTGCGGCGCAACAGGAATTCGATGGTCCTGCTCATTTGCGGGCTCCCTTCTTGTCACGTGAACGGCTGAGGCCGAGCTGCACGAGTGTGAGAACAACCAGCACCAATCCCATCAGGATGGATGCGGCGGCGGCAAGACCGGGATTGCGCAGCTGCGCTGCAAAGCCGGTCTCGTAAATGTATTGCGTGACAAATAGCGTGCTGGTGCCCGGACCACCGCCCGTCAGCACGTAGACCTCGTCGAAGATCTGCACGGCGCGAATGAGCACCAGCACGATGACGACGAGCAGGTTGGGCATCAACAGCGGCAGGGTGATGCGGGTGAAGACACGCATGGCCCGCGTGCCGTCCATCTCGGCCGCCTCATAGAGATCCTTCGGAATGGCCTGCAGGCCGGCAAGGATGATCAGCGTGTAGAAGCCCATATGCGCCCAGATCGAGACGCCGACAGTCGCGGCAAAGGCCCAGTTGCGGTCGTTCAGCCAGACATGCGGCTCAAAACCGAAGCCGAAGAGGCCGAAGTTGAGCAGGCCCTGCCGCTGCAAAATCCATTTCCAGATGAGGCCGACGACGACGGGCGACAAAAGCACCGGAAAGAAGAACACCGCGCGCCAGAAACTGCGCGCCATCAGTTCGCGATTGAGGATCAGGGCCGTGACCAGCGAAAAGCCGATCATCAGCGTGACCTGCAGAATGACGAACCAGCCGGTATTGCTGACTGCCGTCCAGAATGTGTCTTCGGCGCAGGTATTGGGGTTCAGATAGTTCGCGCAGTCGAACAGCCGCGCATATTGATCCGCGCCGACAAAGGTACGGTCCGACAGGAACAGCGCGGTACCACCGGTCATCGAGTAGGCAAAATTGATGAAGAACGGCAACAGTACGAAGATGCCGAAGATCAGCATGTTCGGCAGCAGGAAGAAAGCCGCCATGCCGCCGAGACCAAAGGTCTTCTGAACCCAGCGCAAGGGCGCATCGATAAGGCCCATGGCAAGGCGAACGGACACCATGGCTGTCTCGCCCAGGCTCTGGCCGATCCGGCGCTGACTGGTCTGGCGGGATATCTCTGCCATTGTTGATCACTTTCCTTTTGCCCGGTGAACGGCGCAGATGCTCGGCGAAGGTCGAAGATACGAAGCGGGCGGCTAGACGGGATTGCCCGCCGCCGCCCGCGTGTTCATGCCTCAGAGAGCCGAGTCCTTGACCTTGGCGGCGATATCGGCGTCGATGCGGCTATAGGCTTCGTCGAGCGTCATTTCGCCGGCTGCCGCCTGGCTGACGCGGGTGACCAGCGCGCCGTAGACCGTATCGGACCAGGCCCAGCCGGGCAGCTTGCGGGCGAGGTCGGACAAGCCCGTCGAGGCGGTCACGAAGATGCCGAGCGCTGCCTTGGCCTGTGCATCGTCGGTCTTGAAGTTCAGTCCCTTTTCGATCACGCCCTTGTGCGCCGGCAGGAACAGGGTGCGCTCCGAAAACTCCTTCACGATCGGCTCGCTCGCGAGGTAATCCATGACCTTGGCGACGTCCTTGGGGTTCTTGGTGTACTTGATCGCCACCAGGCCGGCGCCGCCCGGCATGCCGGTGCAGTTTGCCGAGCCGCATGGGCTGCCGGTTGCCACCCAGTCGAAGTTCGAGCCGATCTTGGTCGAGAAGTTCGGCACCTGCCAGGAGCCGGAATAGTAGAAGGCGACCTGGCCGTTGATGAAATCGTCGGCGCCGGCGCGGTAGGTCGAGCCTGCGGCGGAGACCCAGATGTCCTTGCTCATCGTGCCGTCTTCGATCCAGCCGATGAATTTGGATATGAAGCCCTTCGCCCCATCATCCAGCGGTGCCGGCTTGCCGTCGGCTCCGATATAGTTGGCGCCGAAGGAAAGGTCGGGCGCCGTCAGGCGATGCCCGGACCGGTCGAGCGCCATCGGGAACGGTATTTGCTGGCTTTCGGCGACCTGCTTGGAAGCCTTCGCCCAATCGTCCCATGTGGCGTCCTTGCCGGGCAGGGCGACGCCGGCCTGATCGAACAGCGTCTTGTTGGCAAAGCCGCCGGTCAGGGTGATCTGCGTCATAAAGCCGGAAATCTGGTTGGAGCCGTCGGGGCGCATCCAGTCGGCCTGATCGCCGAAACTCTTGTCCCAGTAGGCGGGATCGGCCACCAGCGGCCGCAGGTCCAGCCAATGCTTGCTCAGTGCCTTGAGGTTGGCGAGACGGGCGATATCCGGGCCGTCTCCGGCTTCGAGCTGCACCGGCAGCTGTTCGCGCACGACGCTGAAGGATACGTTGTCGATGACGACATGGATATCCGGATTGTCCTTCATGAAGCGGTCGATGAGATCTTTCAGGACTTCGCCTTCGACGCCATCGGAATACCACATGATACGCACGTCCCCGGCGAGTGCCGCCGTGGAGGTCAAAAGCCCGACGGCGAATGCCGCGAGCATCGTTCTGGTCCTGGTCATTGTCTTTCTCCTCCTCAGGGTGCGGGCCTTCTCCTTGCCCGTATTCGAATGGGCGCCGGCTTCTCCTTGCCGGCGCTGTCTCGTCAGTGTGCGGCCAGCATGGCGACCTCGCCGGCGACCGTGAAATCTCTCGGAACAATCGTCCGGCCTTCCGCTTCCACCGCGCCGTCCTTGCGGAAAGTGACCGTGCCGTAATCGGGGTCTTCGATAACCAGTGAGCCGTCTGCTGTCTCTTCAACGGAAAGCGATGCGAACCGGCTTTCTACCGTTGAAAGATTCGATGCTTCACAGACCCGTACGATCCAGCGGGTATTCCGGCCGTATTGGCGCAATTCCGCATTGGCCGAAGGGCCTGTCGTCACCGGCCGCAGGTCGGTGCTGCCGAGCAGGATCACCGCGCCGCCGCCGCTGCGGGCCATGGCAAGGTTTCCGCGGACGGTGCTTTCGTCGAACTCCGCGACCGGAAACCAGGCATGTGTGAAGTCCGGCTGCTCTTCGAAAGTGGAAAAATCGAGTACGGCCAGCCCCCGGTACTGGTGGGCGCGGGGGAGGGTGCCGCAACCACCCCAAAAGGACGGCCGGCCGTACCCGAACTGAATTGTCTCGCCGGGATGATTGATCCAGACGGCTGCCTCGGGCCGCTTGCCCAGGCGCAGATGCAGGATGGTTTCCTGATAACCCCATTCGTTCCAGCGATAATGGGCTGCGGAGCCCATGGCGAAATCGCGGCCCTTATAGTGATACAGCGCTGCGAACCGGTCCTGACCCTGGGCAAACCGCCATTCCTGATGCTCGTCCGCCTGATGGCTGGAAACGGCGGCGAGGTCTTCCGGTATAACCAGCCCATGGTCGCGCAGGCAGACGGCGAGCTGCGGCAGGGCGTGAACGCGCCGCCCGTACCAGCCGGCACCCCAGAGCAGGCGGGCAACGCCCGAAAGCTCGAGCGAGCGGCCGGCGCAAAGCGTATGTTCGTAGGAGCGCCCTTGCGCTGCCGTGACCATGCCGTGATGCGCGGAGCGGGCGATGACTTCGCAGAGGCGCACGATGCCCTTCATGGCGCGCTCGGCAATATCGGCGTCGGCCGACAGGGCGGCAAGCGCGGTCAGGCCCTTGAGATCGATCGGGAAGTATGGCGCGGAGTTGAATTCCGCCATTTCCCAAGCCTCGAAATGATCGAGCCAGGCGCGGACACGGGCGGCACCGATGGCGCTTTGCTCCGTGCCCTTGCGGCCGGAGCGGACGAAAGTTTCGCCTGCCAGCAGATGCCCGGCGAGATAGGCCGAGGTGTGGAACAGAAGAGAGTGGTTCTCGGAGAAATACCACTGCACGTCGTTGCCGGGCTCGTCCATCCAGTAGCGGAAGCCGAGGATGGCGCGGTCGATGCGGGCGCGGGTCGCTTCGCCGATGTCCTTGCCCCAGACGGTTCGCGACCAGATCAGCGGCACGAGGGAAAAGTCGGCGCAGTCATGGCAATCCTCGATCGATGGCAGGATTTCCTCGATCATCGCATCGGTATCGGCGCCGCCAAGGCCGTTTGCCAACCGCGCGAAAGCGCGGACGGTGTCGCGTTCGGAAAATTCCGAGACTTCGTTCAGTGTTTCGGCAATGCGGTCGGCAAGCGCTACTGGTGCCTTGCCCTGGCGGCCGGTATGGCAGATCTCGATGCCGAGCGAACGCGAGGCGGTAAAGCCGCCGGCCTTGAGCGTGATGCGGAAATGACGAAAGTCGGCGGGGGCCTTTTCCGAAGGGCCGATCACCAGCCGCGCTTCGCCCGCCTTGAGAACAAAGTCGTAATCGACATGTTCAGTCGACATGAAGTCGCCCTCGATCGTCACGTTGACGGCGACATCGACCGGCAGGGGCTCGGCGAGCAGAAGTATGATATCGCTTTCGAAATAGGCCGTCCGGTCGAAATGCATGCCTTCAAGCGCCGTCTCGATGGTTTCGGCAACCTTGCCGTCGATCGGTACGGGGACGGCGACGCTGGCAGCCGGGCCTTGCAGGTAATCGAGCTGGAAGAAATAGCGGGCGTCGCGTTCGGCAAGATCGTCGAAGAAGATAGTGACTTCGTTCAATCCTTCCTGCAGCGGCAGGTCGAACTCGGCTTTCGCTTCGAGATTGCGGCTATAGGGCGCCATCCAGCCGATTTCCGTGCCATTCAGCCAAAGGATCGCGCCGCCGCAGGTGCCGAGGCGCACCTTGGCGATCCCGGCTTTTTCGGCGGCGATGAAGGTGCGGGCAAAGGTGGCCAGCCGTGTCGGGCGGAACCAGAAACCGGAGAGATCAAGCCGGGGCGAGCCGAAAGGCAGCCACCAGCGGGATGCCTCGAAGGTACCGCGCACGTCCGGACGCTTGCCACGATACTGCCCGGCAAAGATCGTCCGGCAGGGATATTCGTGCGGGATGAAGTTCTTGTGCTTGGTGAGGAAGAAGAACGGGTCCATCTCCCCCTTCATCGGCGCGTCGGGCACGTCGAAACGTTCCTCGGCAATCGCGCCAAGCTGCCAGTAGCGGATGGCGTCGCCGGATTTCAGTTCGCGGTTCATCAGGGATCTCATCGGGGTCATTTCAGCTCTGCCAGGGCCACCGGGGCCACGTCGTTATATTCCTGGTTTTCTCCGGTCATGCCCCAGACGAAGGCATAGGGGCCGGTTCCGGCGCCCATATGGATAGACCAGGCGGGTGACAAAACGGCGTCGCCATTGGCGACGATCAGATGGCGCGTTTCTTCGGGGCGGCCCATCAGGTGGATGATCCGGTCTTCCGCCGCCATGTCGAAGTAACAATAGGCTTCCATGCGGCGCTCGTGCAGATGCGGCGGCATGGTGTTCCAGACGCTGCCCTCGGCAAGATCGGTGATGCCCATCAAAAGCAGGCAGGATGGCGTCACCTCCGGATGGATGTACATGGCGAGCCGCCGCTTGTTCGACCGGCGGCCGTCGCCCAGATCGAGCGCCTTCGCGTCCGCCTTTGTAATCAGCCGATGGGGGATGTCTGCGCCGGCCGGTACCGAGTTCATGTAGAACCGGGCAGGAGTCTTTCCCGAGAGGCTGCTCATCACGATTTCGCGTGCGCCGCGGCCGACATAGAGGACGTCGCGGTTTTCCAGCGTGAAGGACCGTCCGTCGATGGTGACAGTGCCGGTGCCGCCGAGATTGGCAATGCCCATTTCGCGTGCCGACAGGAGATAGGGCGTGCCGATCTCGTCGCCGGAACCGAAGCCGACGCTCTGGGAAACCGGCATCGCGCCGCCGAGAAGCAGCCGGTCGACATGCGTATAGGTGAAATTGGCGGCATCCGGCGTGAACAGGTCGGTCATCAGGAAGGCGCTGCGGAGTTTCTCCGTGTCATAGCCTTTGACGTCTTGCGGTGCTGCCCCATACAAAATCTTCATCGTCATGCTGCTTGTCCTTCTGTGCCGACATGCTGCAGGCCTTCGGACAGGCACAGGATCGCCAATGCCTGGCCGTAGCCGGTCGGTTGGATGGGAATGTCCCTGTAGAACTGAAGATCATGGCCCATGCGGGTGCCGTAGGAGACGTTGAGCACGGTGCCGGTTTCGTCGATATTGTCCATGACCACCTGCAAGGCCTTGAGGCCTGCCGCGCGCCATGCCGGAGTGCCGAGGCCGAGGCGATAACCTTTCAACAGGCCGTAACCGATCCCGGCGGTGGCGGAAATCTCCTCATAGGAGGTCGCGTCATCGAGCAGGGTGCGCCATGCACCGGAGGGTGCCTGCAGCGACAGCAGCGCATCGACTTGCGCCACCAGCACGCCTTGCAGGAAATCCTTCACCGGTTTGGGGAGCTCGGCCAGATCAAAGAGGTCGAGCAACCCCGCCGTGATCCAGGCATTGCCGCGCGCCCAGCGCGCTTCGGCAAAATTGTGCCGGCCGTCGAAGGTCCAGCCATGGAACCAGAGGCCGGTATGGGTATCGGCGAGATAGCGGGTGTGAACGAGGAACTGTCGCGAGGCCTCATCGACCAGTTCGCGCCGGCTGCTCGCCTGCCCGTAGGAGGCGAGAAACAGGGCAACCATATAGAGCGTGTCGTCCCAGAGTTCGTCGTGATTGACCTTGTCGGAGACGTGATGCTCGAAACCGCCTTCCGGCGTGCGGCCAAGCTCCGCCATTACCCGGTTTGCCCAGTCGTCGAGGACCGGCTGCCAACGGGGATCGCGGGTTTTTGCCCAGAGTACCGACAGGCCGAGCATCGGCGCGGTGGTGTTGACGTTGAGTTGCGGCAGGCCGGCTTCGATACGTTCCAGATACCAGGCTTCGACCAGTTGGCGCAGATCGTCGCGGCCGGTGAAAAGCCAGAGCTTGATCAGGCCATAGAGGCCGACGCCCTGCGGCCATTCCCAGCTGTCGAAGCTGATATAGTCGCCGGCGGTTCCGTCGAGATTGGGCTCATGGAAACGGCCGTCGTGCTTGAGGCCGGTCGTTCCGGCGACAAGGCGATCGAGACCGTTGCGAATATCGCGGCCATCTGGACCCATGAATGCTCCTCCACATGCGCCGCTCTTGGGGACGGCTCGTTGAGGAAATAAATGCACGTCGAATTTTGTTGCGCAATCTGAAAATTTTTCTCATGTTGAGGCAACGGAGATCGATATGGCTGTCAAACCCATCGCGGGCAAACGCGGAAAGAAGAGCAAGCGTGTGCGTCTGGAAGATATTGCCGAGGTCTGCGGCGTGTCCCTCAGCACAGCGTCGCGGGCCATCGCCGGCGAAAAGGGCGTGCGGCCGGAAATCCGCGAGCTGGTGCTCGAAGCGGCAAAGCTCGCCAATTACGTGGTTCCAACGGCGATTGCAGGCCAGAAGGTCATTCTGGCGGCATCAAGTGCTGCGATGATCGACTACGTGCGCAACCAGTTCACGCTCTATGTGCTTGAAGGGCTGAAGGAGCGCGCGCAGGCGCTGGGGCTTGAGATTGTCACCCGGCCGATCGCCGACCGGAACGAGGAACTGGCGGTTCTCAAGGAGGCGCTGGACGATCCGGAGGTCGCTGGCCTGCTGTTTCTCACCGTGGATGACGAGGACATGCTGGCCGCGACACGCGGTTTCGACAAGCCGGTCGTGCTTCTCAACGGCGACGATCCGTTCATGCGGCTCTCCAGCGTCACACCCTGCAACCGCTCCAGCGCACGGCTGGCAGCAGACCATCTGATCGAGCTCGGGCATGAGCGCATCCTGTTTTTGATGCGGCCGGGACGGCGCACCATCGAGCGGCGCTATGAGGGGTGGCAGGACGCGCTTCTGCATCACGGGCTGTCTGCAGGCTCGGATCTGGTGGTGCCAGTCGAGGACTGGCTGCCGGAACTGGCGGCGCAGGCTATTGCATCACGGATTGACACGCACGGGCTCGATTTCACCGCCGTGCTGGCCGCCGGCGACAGCTTGGCCGTTGGCGCGATGATGGGCGTCCAGCAGCGGGGCTATTCCGTGCCCGGCGATGTGTCCGTGATGGGCATGGACGACCTGCCGCAGGCGGCCTTCCTCAATCCGCCGCTGACGACGATGCATATCCCGATGCGCGAGATCGGCTCCGTCGCCCTCGATCTCCTGCGCGACAGCCTGTCCGGCCTGCCGATGCCACCGCGCCGCGTCGAGCTTGCCTGTCACTTGGTTGAGCGCGCGTCTACGGGGCTGCGCCGATCCATTGCGGCCGGGTCGCTGCTGCGCATGCCATAAGCGGAGCGAAGGGCGCATGTGCTGGCCCAAGCCGACAACGTCGAGCCGGGATGCCAACTGCGGTATTCGCCCGCGCTGGCATCGAACTGCTAGGATTTTGCGCCGTCCACCGGCGCCAGCAGGCTTTCGGCAATCTGCGCCGCTTCTTCGATATGGGCGCGGCAGGCGGCGGTTGCCGCGTCCGGATCGTTGCGCAAGATGGCGTTGAAGATTTCGCGCATTCTGGCCGGGCCTGATACTGTGCGGTTGGTCGTGGAAAGGGTCATGACCCGCAGGCGGGAAATGCGGCTGTTCAGCCGCTTGACGATATCCCAGGCGATCTCGTGGCCACCCGACAGGAAGATCGTCTCGTAAAATTCCGTGGTCGCAGCCAGGATCGTCAGAGCATCGTTCTTGCGGGAGTTGCGGTCGAGGTCCTCCAGCACCGTTTTCAGCTTTTCCTTGGTAGCCACATCGGCGTTGCGGGCGCAGTCGGCGACCGCCGTCGTTTCGAGCGCGATGCGGACATCATAGATCTGCCGCGCCTGATGCCAGTCGATGCGGGCGACGATCGGGCCCTGCTTTGGGGCGGTCTCGACCAGGCCTTCCGTTTCCAGATGGCGCAGCACCTCGCGGATGACGGATCGAGACACGCCGAGCTGGTCGCACAAGGTGCGTTCGACAAGCCGCTGTCCCGGGTTGAACAGGCCGGCGATGATGGCGTTGCGCAGGCGCTCGAGCGCCATTTCGCGCAAGGTGACAGGCGGCGTGTCGATCCGGAGCGATTCCAGGTTTGGTGCGGTTTCGGCGGTCGGGGCAAACAGCTTCTGGTTCATGGTTCTCTCATAGCCGCTGAAATGATTCCGAACAAGGCTTGACACGTTGTCATATGGTATACCATCATACGGAATATCGACATATCGAAGGAAAACGGCCTTGGCTATCGAAATTCGCAAAACCCTGCTTCAGGTGGAAACCATCCTCATCGAAGGAGGCAAGGCCGCGCTGACGCCACTCAAGCTCTATGCGGCAATGGCCGTGGTGAAGAACCCGTGGGCTGGAAAGGGGTTCGTCGAAGACCTCAAGCCGGAGATCCATGCGGTGGCGCCGGTGCTTGGCGAATTGCTGACGCGGATGATCATCGACGCCGTCGGCTCCGGCGATGCGGTCGAGGCCTATGGCAAGGCGGCAGTGGTCGGGCTGGATGGCGAGCTTGAGCATGCATCCGCGCTGATCCACACGCTGCGTTTCGGCAATCATTACCGCACCGCCGTTGGCGCCAAATCCTATCTCGCCTTCTGCAATACGCGCGGCCCGGCCAATGCGCCGATAATGATCCCGCTGATGGACAAGAACGACGAAGGCCGCCGCTCGCACTATCTCACCATCCAGACGTCGATCGGCGATGCGCCGGCGGCAGGCGAAATCCTCGTGGCTCTCGGCGCATCGGTCGGCGGACGCCCGCATCATCGCATCGGCGATCGCTACCAGGACCTGAAAGATCTCGGCAACGACGCCAGCAATCCGGCTGCGGTCTGACATGGACGTGATCCGGCGGTTCCATACGAAAAGCGGCATTGCCTACGCGGAGCAGGGCGCCGGCGAGCCGCTGGTGCTGATCCACGGGGTGGGCATGCGGCTGGAGGCCTGGGCGCCGCAAATGGCGGCTCTTGGCAGGAGCCATCGCGTGATCGCCGTCGATATGCCGGGCCATGGCGAAAGCCGGGCCTTGCCGGAGGAGGCTGGGCTTGACGCCTTTGTTGCCTGGCTCGGCCTTTTTCTCGACGACCTCGAGCTTGATCGCGCCAATGTGGCTGGACACTCGATGGGCGCCCTGATCGCCGGCGGCGCGGCGGCCACGTTCGGATCAAGAGTATCCCGGGTTGCCCTACTGAACGCGGTCTACCGGCGCGATGCAGCCGCGAGCGCCGCAGTTATCGACAGGGCCCGGGAAATCCGTGCCGGCCAGGTCGATGTCGATGGTCCGCTGCTGCGCTGGTTCGGGGCCGACAGCCGGGAGAGCGGCGCCTACCGCCTGACCCATCGCTGGCTCTCGTCTGTCGACCGCGGCGGTTATGCGACGGCCTATGCCGCCTTTGCCGCCGGGGACAGCACCTATGCAGATTGCTGGCCGAATGTCGGATGTCCGGCCTTGTTTCTGACCGGAACCGACGATCCCAACTCGACCCCGGCGATGGCGCAGGCGATGGCAGATGCTGCTCCCAATGGTTACGCCGTGCTGATCGACGGCCATCGGCATATGGTCAATCTGACGGCCCCCGATGAGGTCAACGCGATCCTCTCGGAATGGCTGGAGAAACCGGAGGAGAAACGATGAGCGAAGCAAGTTTCGATGCCCGCGCCCTGCGCGACGCGTTCGGCGCCTTCCCGACCGGCGTAACGGTGGTGACGGCGCATGATCCGTCCGGCCAGCCGATCGGCTTTACCGCCAATTCCTTCACCTCCGTGTCGCTGGACCCGCCGCTGCTGCTGATCTGCCTGGCGAAGACGTCGCGAAATTTCGCGGCAATGACCGGTTCGGCCGGGTTTGCGGTGAATATCCTGTCGGAAACCCAGAAGGACGTCTCCAACACCTTCGCCCGTCCGGTCGAGGATCGTTTCGCTGCTGTCGAGTGGCAAAAAGGCCCCGAGGGCTCGCCGATCTTTGCCGATGTCGCGGCGTGGTTCGATTGTTCGACCGAACAGGTGCTGGATGCAGGCGATCATGTCATCATGACCGGCCGGGTGAAGGCTTTCGACAATAGCGGCAGAAACGGTCTGGGGTACGCTAGGGGTAGCTACTTCACGCCGGCACTGGCGGGCAGGGCCGTTTCGGCAGCGGCGGAAGGCGAGGCGCAGCTGAGCGCGGTGATCGAGCGTGACGGCTCGGTTCTTCTGCTCGGAAGCGACGTTCTCAGCCTGCCGACCTGCGCCATGGAAGGCGGCGAGCCGACGCGGATGCTGCGGGACTATCTCGAAACGCTGACGGGTCTCACCGTCTCCGTCGGCTTCCTCTATTCCGTCTATGAGAGCCGCGCCGACAACCGGCAGCACATCGTCTATCGAGCGACTGCGACTGCCGGTGAACCCGCCGCCGGCCGCTTCCTGCCACCGGCCGATGCGTTGCAGCAAACGCTCGACAGCGCGGCGACCGCCGATATCCTCCGGCGCTTCGATATGGAAAACTCCATCGGTAATTTCGGCGTGTATTTCGGCAATGAAACAGCCGGCAAAGTGCACCCGGTTTCAAGGAAGGCCTGACCGCGATGAAATTCTCTCTCTTCGTCCATATGGAGCGGCTCGACGCGGAGCAGGATCACAAGAGCCTGTACGAGGAATTCGTGGCGCTCTGCGAAATTGCCGACAGGGGCGGCATGCATGCGATCTGGACCGGCGAGCATCACGGCATGGATTTCACCATTGCCCCCAACCCCTTCATCACCATTGCCGATCTTGCCCGACGGACCAGCAATGTGCGGCTCGGCACCGGCACGGTGATTGCGCCGTTCTGGCACCCGATCAAGCTCGCCGGCGAGGCCGCGATGACCGACCTCATCTGCGACGGCCGGCTGGATATCGGCATAGCGCGCGGAGCATATTCCTTCGAATATGAACGCCTGCTGCCGGGCCTTGATGCCTGGGGAGCAGGGCAGCGCATGCGCGAACTCATCCCCGCCGTCCAGAAACTGTGGGAGGGCGACTACGCCCATGACGGGGAATTCTACAAATTCCCCTCGACCACCTCGGCGCCGAAGCCGATCCAGCAGCACCCGCCGATCTGGGTGGCTGCCCGCGACCCGAATTCCCATGAATTCGCCGTCGCCAATGGCTGCAATGTGCAGGTGACGCCGCTGTGGCAGGGGGATGATGAAGTTACGACGCTGATGGCGCGCTTCAACGATGCCTGCGCCCAGAACCCGGCGATCGAACGGCCGAAGATCATGCTTCTGCGCCACACTTATGTCGGTTCAGACGAGGCCGATATCGTTCAGGCAGCTCATGAGATGAGCGTCTACTACAACTACTTCTTCGCCTGGTTCAAGAATGAGAAGCCGATCCATCAGGGGCTGATCGAACGGATTTCCGCGGAGGATATCGCCGCCAATGCCATGCTGTCGGGCGATGTGATGCGGCGTAACAATGTCGTCGGCGATGCTGACACGGTCATTGCCCGGCTGAAGACCTATGAAGCCATGGGTTACGACGAATATTCCTTCTGGATCGACACCGGCATGAGCTTCGAGCGCAAGAAGGCGTCGCTCGAACGCTTCATCGCCGATGTCATGCCGGCCTTCGCGGAGTAGGAGAGATGCAACAGTTCCAATGCTACATCGCCGGCCGCTTCGAGGATGGCGAAGCCCGTTTTCCAAGCGTCGATCCGGCAACCGGCAATGCCTGGGCCGAGATGCCGGAAAGCCGGGAGGCCGATGTCGACCGTGCGGTCAATGCCGCTCACGATGCCCTCTACGGTGACGGTCCGTGGTCGAAGATGACAGCGACGCGGCGCGGCAAGCTGCTCTACAAACTGGCGGATCTGGTTGCCGCAAATGCGCCAAGGCTGGCCGAGATCGAAACCCGCGACACGGGCAAGATCATCCGCGAGACCTCGTCGCAGATCGCCTATGTGGCGGATTACTACCGTTATTACGCCGGGCTTGCCGACAAGATCGAGGGCGCCTATCTGCCGATCGATAAGCCGGACATGGAAGTATGGCTGCGCCGAGAGCCGGTTGGCGTCGTTGCGGCCATCGTGCCGTGGAACAGCCAGCTGTTTCTGGCGGCGGTCAAGATCGGTCCGGCGCTGGCTGCCGGCTGCACGCTGGTCGTCAAGGCTTCGGAGGATGGTCCCGGACCGCTTCTGGAGTTCGCCCGGCTGATCGATGAGGCGGGATTTCCAGCCGGTGTCGTCAACGTCGTCACCGGTTTCGGGGCCACCTGCGGCGCGGCGCTGACCGCCCATCCGAAGGTCGCCCATATCGCCTTTACCGGCGGGGCGGAAACCGCGCGCCATATCGTCCGCAGTTCGGCGGAAAACCTGGCATCGACTTCGCTGGAACTTGGCGGCAAATCACCGCTGCTGGTCTTTGCCGACGCCGATCTCGAAAGTGCCGCCAATGCCCAGATCGCCGGCATTTTCGCCGCCACCGGCCAGAGCTGCGTCGCGGCCTCCCGGCTGATCGTCGAGCGCAGTATCAAGGACCGGTTTCTCTCAATTTTGAAAGCAAAGGCCGAGGCGATCCGCGTTGGTTCTCCGCTCGATATGAAAACCGAGGTCGGCCCGCTCGCCACCAAGCGGCAGCGCCAACATATCGAGATGCTGGTGGCCGCATCGCTCGATGCCGGCGCACGTCTCGTCACTGGCGGCGCGTATCCTAAAGGCGACGGCTTTTTCTACCAGCCGACGATCCTGGATTGCGATGACACACGCTCGCCGTCGCTGCAGAAAGAGTTCTTCGGTCCCGTCCTGTCCGTCGTCTCTTTCGAGACGGAGGCGCAAGCTCTGGCGCTTGCCAACGATACGCTTTACGGCCTCGCCTCCGGTGTCTTCACCCAGAACCTGACACGGGCGCACCGCCTGATGAAATCGCTGCATGCCGGCGTCGTCTGGGTCAATACCTATCGGGCCGTCTCGCCGATCGCGGCCTTCGGCGGCTCTGGCCTTTCCGGTGATGGGCGCGAGGGCGGGCTTGCGGCTGCACTCGGCTACACCCGAACGAAGACCGTGTGGCTGCGGACATCCGATGATCCCATTCCCGATCCTTTCGTGATGCGGTGACGGCGATGGTTTACGAGATCCGCACCTACCGGCTGAAGAACGGCGCCATCCCGGCCTATCTCAAGGTCGTGGAGGAGGAGGGCATCGCCATCCAGAAGAAACATCTGGGCGAACTGGTCGGCTATTTCTTTTCGGAAATCGGCGTGATCAACGAGATCGTCCATATCTGGGGCTTTTCGAGCCTCGACGATCGCGAGGCTCGGCGCAGCCGGCTGATGGCGGATGCGGATTGGCAGGCGTTCCTGCCGAAGATCCGCGATCTGATCGAAGTCGCCGAAAACAAGATCATGAAACCGGCAGCCTTTTCGCCCGCAGGAGGAACCCGGCCGGTTTGATCCGGCCAGAGCCGCTGGCTCGCTGAATACGACATTTCGGGAATCCATCACCTTCCAGGGAACCCCGGGACGGACGGCCGAAGGCTGGCCGGAAAACGAAGAAAAACAGTCCAAAACCAACGGAGCAAGGGAACATGAAAAACAAAGTTATCATCGCGGCATTGGCCGCAACGCTCGGCCTCACGATGCAGGCCAGCGCCGCCGACATGGTTTTCACCAGCTGGGGTGGAACAACACAGGATGTGCAGAAAGCCGCCTGGGCGGACAAGTTCACGGAAAAGAGCGGTATCGCCGTTCTGCAGGACGGGCCGACCGACTACGGCAAGATCAAGGCCATGGTCGAGGCTGCAGGCGTCACCTGGGACGTGGTTGATGTCGAGGGCGACTATGCCGTCCAGGCCGGCAAGGCAGGGCTTCTGGAAAAGCTCGACTTCACCGCCATCGACAAGAGTAAGCTCGATCCGCGTTTTGTCACCGATTATTCGGTCGGCAGCTTCTATTATTCCTTCGTGATCGGCTGCAACAAGGATGCCGTCTCGGCCTGCCCGAAGAGCTGGGCGGATCTGTTCGACACGACAAAATTCCCCGGCAAGCGGACCTTCTACAAGTGGTCGGCGCCGGGCGTCATCGAGGCGGCGCTGCTGGCCGATGGCGTATCGCCCGACAAGCTTTATCCGCTCGATCTCGACCGCGCCTTCAAGAAGCTCGATACGATCAAGGCCGATATCATCTGGTGGACGGGTGGCGCGCAATCGCAGCAGTTGCTGGCGTCGGCCGAGGCACCTTTCGGCTCGTTCTGGAACGGCCGCCTGACTGCACTTGCGGCAACCGGCGTCACGGTTGAAACCTCCTGGGAGCAGAACATCACGGCGGCCGATGCGCTGGTCGTGCCGAAGGGTGCGAAGAACAAGGATGCGGCGATGAAGTTCATCGCACTGGCAACCTCTGCGGAAGGTCAGGCCGAGATGGCCAAGGGGACCGGTTACGCGCCGATCAATCTCGACTCGCCAAAACTGATGG
>Ga0307515_10009081_pt1 | contig 19285 bp, 17 predicted proteins | sample 17_EM_MG_FD_194513 | JGI IMG/M metagenome (GOLD analysis project Ga0307515, IMG submission 194513) | Populus trichocarpa ectomycorrhiza microbial communities from riparian zone in the Pacific Northwest, United States - 17_EM | ecosystem: Host-associated > Plants > Roots > Unclassified | place...
CTGGTGCGTCATCACAGAGGACTGGACCCACGATTTGAATCCCGATTTAGACCCTAATTTGGCCCCTCCAATGTTCGATTGTCTCCACCTGCCACCTGCCACATTACACCCTCTATGCGCTCGCATTCGTATCTCGACATCGTACTCAACTACACCACATCGACTGAACATCCTATTAGACCACACGGCGAGTATAAATCGAGGGCTGATAGGGAACGCGACGGTTATATCCAGCAGACATGCACTGAATCTGTGTGCATGGAACATCCATTTACAGTATAATATTATTCAAAATTAAGACCAGTGATTCCAGCGAGATTCAATTTCTCTGAAGTTTAGGAATTTTCTGCGGTTTCTGTGTGTGGAACCATCGCATCGCCGAAAGATACTCCCCACTCAGTACGGCTAGGATGGCGACACTATGTGCACTCTCCGAAAGAAATCTTCGGCTTGTGAGTCGCATGGCACTTTCGTGAGTCGGAACCAATGGCTATATATTGCTCCCCTCTCCTGGTCCTCCAAGCGTCGAGGCGGGCCAAAGGAAAGCCTCTGGCATAGTGAGGTGTCAAGAATACCACCTTGAAGAGGACTTCTTCATAGCCCGACCCTTTTTCCACCAACTTGGATAACACCCCTCGCAAATGCCTAGCCCCGCCGGATGACTACTCCAATCACTCCGATTTACTGTGCCAATTTGCGAATGGTGCACTTCTGGACGATTCAATGGGATCAGGAAGGAATACCGTACCAGTACCGACGATGCCAGAGAAACGATGGGGGCTGACACCTGATGACGTTACAAAGCCAACGGCAAGTTCTGTGATAAGGTTGATCACTTCGAGGAGTTGTATGGGTTGAAAACACTGGACCACTATGGTTGTATGAGGGATAACCAGTACCAGCAAATTGTAGCGAAAAGCGAGGAGTCGGGTATCTATTTATCTTTTTGGTGGAAAAGGGAGGGAATGCGCCATGCACCATAGCACCAGCAGGGCTCGCCAGTGGGCCGAAAACCCTTTGGACGGTGTGCCCTGCAGTCGGGTGTCTAGTTCATGAACGGCCCTAAAGAATGTAATTAACAGTAATGACGGAGTCTCTGTGTGACCAGGTATTTCCGCATTATTGATAGGTGATAGTTGTGCGCGTGAATTTTATCTTGTCGGAAAGATCGGTGGCTCCGGGTCGGCTCAATGACACTGACTTCAACACTGGGAGAACGAACACAGTCTTTGTTGCACTTTGCTTGATCGTACATGCTCCTGCTTGCTTGCCTAGCAAAATACTCTCTTGCGCGCACCCACCTGCTCCACAATCGCAGAAAACTAAATCTCTTTTGTAATTGATGCTATTAGCCTGTGAGGAGATTCCCGTCGCGAGTGCTAGATAAAAACGGGCCTTGTGTAGGACATCTCAAACAACGGGAGTCTCCATAAGGACCGGAGGGCGTTATCTACATGTATTCCAGCAGCTATTTTGGTCATGAGACGGACACTACTCAAGCGACAGCGAGATATCCATTATAAATTCCTCAGCCTCCTCAAGCAGGAATTTTTTTTCTGCAATGTCCCCATTCCTCCCAATCAGCTCAAGCCGTCTTCCAGGCTGCGGCCAGAAAGTGAAGTGCTTCAAGGGAGACCCACACTCCGCACGAAGAGTGACAATATACCTCAGTATCTGGATCAGCTTGGGTTTCACCAAGGGATTTTGGCCCTCGACCCGTAAGCACTGCAACCTAGGACAGAGAAGCCACGACTTCTGCCCCTCGCCACTCGTTTGTTTTAATCCAGAGGTCCCATATGCACCAATTGGAAGAAAGGCCTTGAATGGGACTACACCAAGCCGAGAGCTGAAAATCAAAGTTTCAAGCGATGCTAATGATCGAAGGATTGGGATCAGATCTCCATTAAGCAGCCATTTCTTCATATACAGGAGATTCAATCCCGACAGATTTGCATTCACTGCAATATGTTTCTCCCAAATCGCGCTGCACTCCGGATGTGAAAAGTCTAAAGCCACCTCACGGATCCGTGGAAGCTTGAAGGTGGCAAGCAAGTAGGGATCGTCTACATCTACTCTGGTGCAGACGGGCATCTTTGTCTCTGTGAACAGGCCAGGAGAGAGAACATAAGAACCACGGAATTTCACCACCCTGCATCTCTCGAGCTTGTGGAAGGTGTGACCAGCCAAAAATGAGGGATTAACCCTTTCCACTACCAGGACCCTGAGTGCGGAAAAAAGGGGCAAAGTACAAGGCAGTGAAGGTGGCAGTGGCGGTCGTTCATATCTATATATCATAATCTCCATGTGATCATGAGTAAACGAAAATTCAGCAAAAGTGCTGGATGGAAAATCCCACAAACTAAGATATTCCGCCTCCTTAAAAGGTAATGGAACAAGGCGACCCAGAGACATATACCCTGATATGGGAATTATACCACGTGGAGTCAAAATACCAAGCATAAGCTTTGCCATACCCTCTTTAATGTACCGAGGCCTTAAATGCATCCTCGTTGGAGCAATTAACCAACTGTCTATGGGCACTTCGTCAAAGTGCAACCTGAGTTCGAATGAGCGACGTGTCTTCAGATTCCGTGATGCCATAATGTCACCAAAGACTACGATCAGTGTCGTCTTGTCTGGACCCCTCAGCCACCTCCTGTACTGGAGTTGAAGTGACCTCAATGATGGACAGGAGAGAGCAATGGTCTGGCTTGGTAGCCCAACCAGATCAGAGGCGTATTCAGCATTAGATTCTCTGACAATAAATGCCTGGAAGAAAGTCGTGCTCAAAGTATTGGGGCTCGCCAGTCGCAGCTCCAAGGAACGCAAGGCTGGTACAAGGCTCAACATATAGGCCAACAACTGCTCACTGCAATTAACATCCAGATGCAAGAAAGTCAGGCTCTGTGCTCCAGCAGTAAATATAGGGTATAGAACGGCGAGCTGACGGGTCCCTCTCCAGGTATTCCACTGCCCACTTTTCAAATGCAATCGAGATAGTGGAGGGAGGTGAAAATGTGTAAGGGGTTGAAAATCATTGGAGTTGTATGTAAGAGAGGTGCATGACGGCATAGTAACGGGCTGGAGGGCCTGGATAGTGTCAACATGATGGGGAAATGTGATATAGCATTTCATAAGGGCTGGGAAAACATGGCCAGCCATCCACTGGACAGAAACAGACTTCAGATGCAAGTCACGCAGGGTCTCGACGAGCGGAAGGGAGGCATCTAGTGGATAGAATGGGAGACAAAGGTTTCGGGCTTCAAAGACCTCCACCCTGTAAAGGTGTGGAAGGATATCCACAGGGCTATCTACCCTCTTGGACAGGTGGATCTTAAGAGTCGTGAGTGAGTGGGTGATATGAACACCCGCAGGTTGCACAAGGTAGAGTGCAGCAACCGAATCTTCAACCTCGATTGAAGATAGATTGGGAGAAGTACTTCTTCTCATTGCAGTCATGACTGGCTCAAGGAACCCGCCAAAACCGCGAGCCACTTTGAAGGATTCAAGGTGCACCAAAGGTTGCCAGATCCGGACGTCGGTGTATTCTCCAAGGGGCGGAGGTGAAATGAGGTTAAGAGAGGTCCATCTGGATGCTGCCTGGGCTGCGGCCATGAAGCACGCATGAAAGTTCTCAGGATTGAAATCGCTGCCATCTGTTTCATCATCTATATCAACCCTCACATCCAAGCGCGTCTTTGTACCTTGTACAAATGCCTGTACGACTTCGTTCTGAGTTGCCCTTCTGATCGTCAATTGAGAATGGATGCCTGGAGTTGAAAGGACAATGGCATGCCAGCGTCGGCACACAGGCATCAAGTGCTCTCGATACCATGGCCGATCTTGCACTGTGAGCAGAAAGATTTCAGAGAGTATTTCGACTGGAATGAGGTCGGCTTTGCCGGGTGGCAACGGACGGTTCTCTGGCAAGTCCGAGTCCGAGCCCGTCGAACCCGAGTCCGGGTCCGGGTCCGAGTACCAGTGCATGATTTGACAAAGGCTACTTCACGAGCACTGGGGAGATGGAAAGAGTCAAAGAGTGTTCAGCAGCAGCAGGCACACACTCGTGCACCGTGCGCGATCCGCAAAAAAGGCGCATGGCTTGTCAGACAAATGTCAGTGGGCGCTTTCGAGGCAAGGACAAGGTATTCTGTCTGAGAGTGTGCCAAGTCAATTGGATACCTATAGTCGGCTACTTGATTGGAATGCCGGCGACGTGTGATTGGATACTCTTCGACCTTCGACTATTTCATCTCCTGACAATTTCAGCGGAAAGACGTCTTAGTCAAACTCTCGTCCAAGCCTGTTTCGAAGAAACGCCCCGAACTCTCTACACTAGCTAGCTACAGTCGTCTGACAACACTACCACTTGGATTCTCCCTGCTCTTTGCATCCTCCGCAACGAGCCTTACATGAAGCGTGAACAAGTACCAGTTCTAGCCGGAGTCGGGGTTGGGATTTCTGCAAAGCGGCAGGCTACTTCTGTAGTTTGAGGGTGACGAATATACGGCGAGTCTGGTGGCCGAGGATCCGGGCTGTAAGGGTGCGTTGAGAAGGGTTCATGAGCGAGCGCTTGGGTACTCCACTGGTCGGGCTGTTGTGCGCATCTTTGTAGTCCTTGCAGGGTAAATTCACTCGCATCGGTGAGCCGTCCTTTCACGCGCGCCTGTGAGGTAGAAGAAAGCGTCGTGTAGGAAGGGTCCGCGTAAGGGGACAAATTGTGGCGGACCGATGTGGGAACCGACATACGAGTGACGATAGAACTACGCGCCGCACGTTCTACCGGGGAGTGGTTAATTCCATACCTCAGTATACTCCTGGTCTTCGCACTCTGTACTTGGGTCTCATCTTCCTTACAAATTATCGGAGCGAAGCCTCTGTCCGAACTCGTTCAGGAAACCGGCCTCGAATTCACTACGGTACAGAACACTGCAGACGCTATGTATGACTCGAATTCGCTCCATCCTGATCAGGCGCGGTTCCAGTCGGGCTATGATGTCCAACAGCGGCGAACTGCTTTCGCACCTGGAGAGCGCGAGTCCAAGGCCGGGGATCAGTGGCGGACAGAAGTTTCAAAGGTGTATGCCGATGACTCAGAAGTTGCGAGTCTACTTCGGTAGTCCTCCTATTGGAATTCACGATGGAATGACATACAGTCCACTCGTTTGCCCTGCTTGTACACCCACCTATCTTAAGAGCGCAGGAGAGGTCTTGACCATACAGAGCGTTCAATGAATCAACGCCACGTCGGCGATGATCTGATGGTCGACGGCGTTTACTTGACAGACAAGGAGCAGGGTAGAGCGATACCTGGATCAGAATGAGGTTGGTATATCCAGAAGGGGTGTATGAAGCACACTTGATTTCACCGCAGACCGGAGAATTGATTCTGGCAACGGGTGCTCATTCACCTCAGGCACTCGCGGGGTTTGCATATCATACGCTTCCCTCGCCTCTCGGTCTCAAACGTTGGCTATCGAGTGAGTACGTGTCCTTCCGAACAGTCGAGTAGAATATTAACTACTATCGGCCTGGGAAATTATTTCAGTTCCAGCATTTGGTGTCCCGTTGGGTTCAATGGCAAGACGAAATTTGGTTAGTTCTCTCTCTTTTCATGAGTGAGAGTCTATAGTTTTAGTCTAGTCCTTGACATTTTCTACCAGGTCTCCTCTCGCAGTTTGGGCCTGTCCGGGTCTTTGTCGTACCTTGCTTGACCGTTCATGCTCCTGCCTAGCAAAAGCCTCTCTCGCGCGCGCAACCACCTGCTCCACAATCGTAGAAAATTAAATATCCTTTGTAATTGGTGCTATCAGCCCGTGAGGATATTTCTTTCGTGAGTACGGGGTAAAAACGAGCCTTGTGTGGGACATCTCAAACAACGGAAATCTGCATATCGACGGGAGGGCGTTACCTACATGGATTCCATCAGCCATTTTGGTCATGAGACGAACACTACACTAGCGACATGTCCAATTCAAATTCCTTAGCCTCCTCAGGCAGAACAATCTTTTCCATCACAAAGCTCCCGTTCCTCCCAATCAGCTCAAACTGGCTTCCAGGCTCGGGCCCGAACCCGACCTCGGACTCCCCGAACTCAGAAAAAGTAAATTCCTTTAAGGGGGACCCGCACTCTGCACGAAGAGTGACAATATCCTTGAGAATAGGTATCAGCTCTGACTCCACCGAGGGATCTTGACCCTCAATCTGTAAACTCTGCAACCTAGGACAGAGAACGTCCAACCTCTGCCCCTCACTACTGGTTCGTTTCAACCCAGAGGTCCCATTTGCTTCCATTGGAAGAAAAGCCCTGAATGGCACCACACCAAGCTGAGAGCTGATAATCAATGTTTCAAGCAATGGTAATGACCTAAGAATTGGGATCAGATCTCCATCAAACGGCCAATCCTTCATATGCAGGAGGTTCAATTCGGACAGATTTGCATTCACTGCGATCCGTTTCTCCCAAATCATGCTGCATTCTGGATGTGAAAAATCCAAGGCCAGCTCATGAACCTGTGGAAGCTTGAAGGTAGCAAGCAAGTAGGGATCTTCTATATCTACTCTGCTGCAGACAGGCATCACTGTCTCTGTGAACAGACTCGGAGAGGGTTGAAAAGAATCACGTAATTCCAGCACCCTGCATCTCTCGAGCTTGTGGAAGGTGTGGCCAGCCAAAAATGAGGGATTAACGATTTCCACTACCAGGACCCTGAGTGCAGAAAAAAGGGGCAAAGTACAAGGCAGTGAAGGTGGCAGTGGCGGTCGGACATCGTTATATACCATCAGTTCCATGTGTTCATGAGTAAACTGAAATTCAGCAAAAGGGCTGGAACGAAAACCCGACAAAGCAAGATATTCCGCCTCCTTAACAGGTAATGGAACAACGCTATCCAGAAGCAAGTCTCCTGATATGGGGATTATGCCACGTGGGGTCGAAATACCAAGCATAAGCTTCACATCGCCATTTGTAGAGATTCGAGGCTCTGAATGCAGGAATTTTCTCGTTGGACCAATTTGCCAGGTCGACTTAGGCGCTTCGTCAAAGCTCAACCTGAGTGCGAATGAGAGAGGTTTCTTTGGATACCGTGATGCCATAATGTCACCAAAGACTGCAATGAGTGCCTTCTTGTCTGGGCCCCTCAGCCACCTCCTGTACCGGAGTTTAAGTGACCTCAATGATGGCCAGGATGGATCAATGGTCTGGCTTAGTGGCTTAACCATGTCAGAGGCATTATCAACATTAGGTTCTCTGACAATAAATGCTTGGAAGAAAGCGATGCTTAGAGCATTGGGGCTAGCAAGTCCCAGTCATAATTGTTCCAAGGCTGGTACAAGCCTCAACATATAGATCAGCAACCGCTCCCTGCAAATAAAATCCAGTCGCAAGACAGTCAGGCTCTGTGGTTCAGCGGTAACTATAGGGTATAGAACGGCGAGCTGACGATTCCCTCTCCAAGTATTCCACTGTCCACTTTTCACATCCAATTCAGATAGTGGAGGTAGGTAAAAATGTGTGAGGGGGTGAAGATCATTGAAGTTATATGTAAGCAAGTTGCATGAAGGCATGGTTACGGGCTGGAGGGCCTGGATAGTGTCAACATGGTGCGGAAATGCAATACTGCATGTCCTTAGGGCAGGGAAAACGTGTCCAGCCATCCACTGGACAGAAACAGACTGCAGATGCAAGTGCCGCAGGGTATGGATAAGAGGAAGGGAGGCATCTGGTGGATAGAATGGGAGGCAAAGGTTTCGGGCCTCAAAGACCTCCGCTCTGTGAAGGTGTGGAAGGATATCTACAGGGCTATCCACCCTCTTGGACAAGTGGATTTTGATAGTCGTGAGGAAGTGGGTGATATGCAAACCCGCGGGTTGCACAAGGTAGAGTACAGCAGCCGGATCTTCAATCTTGATTGAAGTGAATTTTGGGGAAGCACTTGTTCTGATTGCAGTCATGAGTGGCTCAAGGAACCCGCCAAAACCACGAGCGACTTTGAAGGATTCAAGGTGCACCAAAGGTTGCCAGATTCGGACGTCGGTGCATTCTCCAAAAGGTGGAGGTGAAATGAGGTTAAGAGAGGTCCATCTAGATGCCGCCTGGGCTGCGGCCATGAAGCATGCAAGAAAGTTCTCAGGATTGAAATCGCTGCCGTCCGTTTCATCATTCATGTCTACCCTCACGTCCAAGCGCGTCTTTGTACCTTGTACAAATGCCTGGACGACCTCCTTCTGAGTTGCCCTTCTGATCGTCAATCGAGAATGGATGCCTGGAGTTGAAAGCATAATGGCATGCCAGCGTCGGCACACAAGCATCAGATCCTCTCGATACCCTGACCAATCTTGCACTATGAGCAGAAAGATTTCAGAGAGCATTTCGACTGGAATGAGGTCGGCTTTGCCGGGTGACAGCAGCGGACGGTCCTCTGACTCCGAGTCTGACTCCGAGTCTGAGTCTGCATCTGAGCTCCAGTTCGAGGCCAAGGTCGAGGCCGAGTCTGAGGCCGATTCGGAGGAGTACCAGACCATGATTTGACAAAAGATACTTCACGAGCACTGGCGAGATGGAGAGAGTTAAAGAGTGTTCAACAGCAGCTGGCCATACACTCGTGCACCGTGCGCAGTCCGCGCATAGCTTGTCGGACAAATGTCACTGGCTGGGCGATTTCACTCGATAGGGCTTTCAAGGAGTTTTTCTATCAATTGGATATTCATAGTCGGCTAGTTGATTGGAATGCCGGCGACGTATGATTGGCGGGCGAATCGGCCTTGTGTACACCGCAAGCTCGGACCGAGGCGAAAGCGCGCTTCGACCTTCGACTATCCATGAGGAGGCGTCTTCGTCAAACCCTCGCTACGGACGACTGCTGACCCCACAACTTATTTCTCCACACTCTCTACGCCACTCTGGTCGGAGTCGGGGCTGCAGGCTACTTCTGCGGATATACGGCGGCTCTGGTGGCCGAGGATCTGGACGTCGATGATTTAAAAATGCGTTGAGAAACGCGATCCGCAAAAAAGGCGCATGGTTTATCAGATCAGACAAATGTCACTGAGTGGGCGATTTCGCGTGATAGGACTTCCGAGGAGGTATTCTGTCGGATAAAGTGCGCGGAGTTCATTGGATCATTGGATACTCATAAGTTCAGTACCCGACTCACGCACTGGCCAATGAGCAGCCTGACGTTCTCTCGGCTGGTAGCGAAACAAAGGTGCTGTGCACAGCAAATTGTACAGGCTCGATCGGCTTGTTGCTTGGAATGTTGGCAACATGTGATTGGGCGATCCCAGCCTCGCGGGCCTTCACCTGAAAATTCCAGCTTCGTCCAAGCCTTTTTCGAAGAAACGCCTCGAATCCTCTACACTACAGCCGACTGATAACGCTACGACGTAAATTCTCCCCGCTCTCTGCATCCTCCGCAACGAGCCCTACGTGAAGCGTGAACGAGCACTTGTTCCAGTCGGAGTCGCGGCAGGGATTGTGGCCTACTTCCGTGGTTTGAGGGTGAACGAGTCTGGTGGCCGAGGATTCAGACGTCGACAAGGTAAGCGTGCGTTCAGAAGGTACTCCACTAGGTACTCCACTGGTCGGGGTGATGTACGTGGCTCTGTAGTTCTTGCAAGGCAAATTCACTCGCATCGGTGAGCTGTTCTTTCGCGCGTGCGAGGTATAGGAGAGCCTCGAGTAGGACGAGTCAGAGGGCGGACTGATGCAAGAACCGACATACGAGTGACGATAGAACCACGCCCTGCATGTTCTACCGGTGAGTGCCTACCACCATACCTCAACTTACTCCCAGTCGTCGCGGACTGCACTAGGTTCTCAGCTTTTCACAGGTCCTTTGGAGCGAAATCTCTGCCCAAACCCCGCTCAGGAAATCTGTCTCAAATTCACTACAATACAAAACACTGCAGACGCTATGACTCGGTTTCTCTCCGCCCTCTGACTCCTTCGAAACAAGCACAATATCAACAGGCGCAGTTCCAGTCGGGGCTGTGATTTCCAAGAGCGACAGACCACTCTCGCACGGCGGGAGTGGGCGTCCAACGCCAAGGATCAGTGGTGGACAGAGAAAGCGAGGGGTGCACGCTGAGTGCTTGGATGATTCGGAAGGTGCGAGTCCACGTTGGTAGTCCTCCTATTGGGGATCACTGGTGTGACACATCGGCTATGTCCGTGGTGGCATGACGTACAGTCGAGTCGTTCGCCCTGCTTGTACGCCCACCCATTCCAACAGTGTGGAAGAGTTCTCGACTATGTAGAGCGTTCAATGAATGAATACCATCTCGGCGGTGAGCCAATGGTTGACGTTGTTCACTAGAAAGACAAGGTGCGTGGTGATCTCTGGATCAGAATGAGGTTAGTATATCCAGAAGGTATGTATGAAACACACCTGATTCACGCAGGCCGGAGAATCGACTGGTGTTCATTCGCCTTGTGTGCGCGGGTTGAGTCAAGAGAACACAAGGCGGCCTGACGACGGCGACGGGACAAGTCTGAGAAAGCAGGCGCTGCTCAGCGCTAAGGTGGACATCAATATGCCGAACAATGAACGTCTGACGGGTGAGCGAACGATGAAGTCCGGGTGTGAGGGACGACAACTCCAGACGGCCGATCGACAGCACCACGGTAAATACTGTTTGCTGAGGATACAGCATTGGTGGCATGGTGCGAGGGGGGCCCTGTTGGCTTGCCAGTTTGTAACGTCGCAAGGAGGCTGGGGGCGGGCGGGGTTGACATAGAGCACAGGATGGAACATGGAGAACGAGTTGAGCTGTAAGTGAAGGAACGAGTAATGTCTACTAGCAGCGCAGAGGATGAGCATGTCGGACTGGGGACGAGTATGGGCCTGGAGAAATACGTAGGTCTTCTTCGCTGTCCAACTTAAGATCAATGGCAGTTTCATTGGTCAGGCGAGACGTATAGTTCATTTTTTAGAGTATACACTTGTGTAGGGTCCGAGTGGCGACGCTCCTGCTGCTACCCGAGGTTGCGGAGATGAGGCGGGTCCAGTGGCCAGGGATTCAAATTCGGGGGAGAAAGCATTCGAAGAATTGGTGTATAAAGGGCGATTACTCGGTGGGTGCGAGTGCTACTCTCTACCTGGGTGGTGCAGGCAGGCATCTCGTTAGTCCTCGCAAGAGATCGACACTGAATATGGCGGCCTACCGTACCTTGCTCCCCTGCTTGTACACCACGGCTGTCCTGAGATCCTGTAGCGTGAGAGGAAGTTTTGCGCTTGGCGAGGGTTCAATGAAGAACTACAGCACCAACAACGACGAGGCTCTGACCAATATCGGTTGCCGTCGCGGTGTATTACGACGAACGCAGGGTGACGATCCCGCATCCAGAAGCACATCGCGACCTAAGCTTGAGTTCATTGCAGGTGAGCGAGTAGACTCCCGTGATTGGAGTCAAGGGACCTTCGTTCGCGCCTGCTAAAATGAAATGAGGACTTTTATCAGTCGGCCTTCTATGGAATGGAGCGACAACGAGGATGGTGGAGACGAGCCCGAGGACAGGCGCACCTCGAGTCAACCTAGAGGCGAATATGAGGGCCTGTTCAAGACGGAAACCCGCGATGGAATATCGAGCAGTCGTAGGGAGACACCTAGGGGGTCGTATGGAGGGAATGGAGTTACTTGAGCTCTAAGTAAATCACGAAACAGTGAACACGAGATTCAACTCGGGGTGTCAGCATCGACGAACCTGGGGACGGAATTCGCGCTTTCGATTACGAGACGAGCCAATATGGGTGACATCATTGAGAAGAGAATATGCTCTAGGCAAGTAGATAAGGCCAGTTACAGTGGAAATTGGGCCAGCAGTCCTCTTCATCTTTGATTCAACGATTTTGATAGAGCGAGTTTTTCATGGGATTAGTAGGGCTGAACATCTGATTTTCATTTGGTGATTTAGTGAGTACGAGATGGTACATCGACGGCAAGACATGTCGCAGCACTATCGGTGCAAGGTTCAAGTGCTAACGAACGCTCTTGGTTTTTACCCAAATGCGAGCTCTCGGCCTTCAACGTACCAGTGAGCATCGATTGGCTATCCTTGTTCACTTTTGATGCAGATCTCATGTATGTAGTAGTGGGTAAGGTCAGCGCCGAGACAAGCAATCTGGTGCTGGTTTGAATCATGTTACGCTGGTGTATTGGCCCGCGAACAAGACCACATTGCCCTCTTCCTGCTCGACGCCAGTCCCCTATCATCGAGGTGTTCCCCAAATGATTGGATCGACGCTGCGATTTATGGGGCGGTACTTGTGAGGGCGCCACGTCTGTCACAACCATTCAATATCTCTGATATTGCACCACGTGACATAATCCTCGTTCAACCCGCACCGGAACGCTTCTTCATCTGCAACCGCGCTTGGAATCAACGCCTGGCTCCAGATTATGGACAAATAAACTACTGGGTTCAAGGCAATGAACAGCACACCTTCCCCTCTCATCCATGGCTCCTCGTGCCTCATGCCATGTACGCATGCTAGTCACGCCAAAATACACCAGGTCTGGCCTGGAACAGCAGACGGGACCCATACCCTCTGCTCATGCTAGTCTGGTTAGTTAATAGTTGAAGCTGGCACGTCGCCCTGGAATTTTGCAAACCTCAATTGGGACATTTGCGTCCCGTTCTTATTCCCAGTCGCCTTCACACTTACTAGGTAAACACTCGACTTCAATCACCTACTACTATTTCCATTCAACCTTCATTTCCTCGTCCAAAATCGAGGCTGAAATAGCGGTCACCGACCTGGAAATGGTTGATGCGTCTCAAATAGGCGAGCGCACCACAGAAGACAACCATCAAGAGCTGACTGAAGAAGTGGGTGGTACGGTGGTTACAGGTGGAGAAGTCTCAAGGATCGAAATTGACGAGGGTTGGTCCTTGTTCGATAGGTCACAGGAGCTTGACTCATTGACATACCGAAGTTACATAGTTCCGCTTTGCGGTCAACACTCCAGAATTCGGTACGCCGTTAATTTATTCGTGAGGAACACTCTATCATCTTCGACGACGGAAGCTCCGCAAAATGAACCACGCTCCTGTTTTCTCTACGAAAGTTGCGGCTGTAACTCAGTACATGACTACACCTGAAACCAAAGAAAACTGGCGATCAGACTCCTCTGCCAGTGAACCTTCCACTCAAAGTCGGTCACACCTGCCCTATCCTCGCCGCTGCCCCGGTGCTGGGACCAGACAGGAGGATAGATGAGCCATGCAATTGCGCACCTCGGAGGACCGAAACCAATTACGAACCATCACGGTACCACAACCACCCCTCCACACGGTCGACATGTCATCGCCGATGGAGATGCGCGCCAAGTACAAGGCCTACCAAAACGGCAATCGCAGGTTAATGTCTGTGCGCCCGTCTTCAACCCCAAAAGGTACCCGAGTGCCCGAGTGGGGAATGCGAGTATCGAGTGCGACTCAATCGCCCATCGCGGGTACTAAGCCCAAGGACCTCGTCATGCCCGTGCTGAGGACCGCGGGTGCGGTGAAATTCTTGTTTATCGCGATGGCTCGAATGGTGGCGTCTGCGGTAGCTTGTTCAGCACGTCATTCATCAACTTATGTTGGGCTGCCATGCTCGGCATGCACCCCACTAAGGGCAAGCCTGTCGTTGTTAACGGACAGATTGACATTCGTCCGATTATAGTCGTTGCTCTGACATGCGACCACCCGTTGATATGATGGATGGTCGGGAGGACGTCATGTTCCTAGTTTAGTATACCTATTTTGCGTAGCCACGATATGCAATATCAAACCCTTGTGTACGGGTCGTATTAAGGATGCTCGCAAGGTGGTCCTGGCCCATGAAAACACTACTCGTTTGTTAAGCTTGGAACTTGGAACTCATCGGAAGCAGAAATCCCGAGAGTAATGCTGACGGGTTGCTAGATAGATTCTCCCAAGACGAAATTGAGGCGGAGGACTTAAGATGAGGAAAAGGAATGACTAAGTCGATATTCCGACTGGACATTTCTAGCACATGTACATAGTATTTAAATACTAAAGGAATGACTAGCTACGGGCGGAAGATCGTGCCTGAACAGCTTCTGAAGGTTACGTTGGTGTGTGACGAGGTTGCAGGGCTGTGACCTATATACATGCTTTGGAAGAGACCTATCCCCAAGAATAGTCGGATCGTGCATGCAGAAGTCGGGGGTCGACTGAAGCCTGAGTACATGGAGAGAGGTAAAACACACAAACTCGGTGATGTAACTACTGTGTGGATCGGAAGTAATGTATTACCAAGCGTCGGCAAAATTGGGGGGAACGTGGCATGGTTTGACCAAATTGGAAAATTGGCGAAGGTCGTTGCTGGGAAAGGGGTCCACGAACCAAACATACGCGTGAAAGTGGCGAGTACGCGAGGTGGAGTGCGAGTAGGAAGGTGATGCGGCGTTACGCGTCGTCGGATGGTCAGTAGTCTAGTCGCGTCGGGGCCGGCTTAAAACGTGAGTGGTGAGCGAAGATAGGAGATCGCCAGTGGATATCGCTTTGTTGTCCAGTGCCAATGGTGTGGCCGTAAGATCGTTAGACCCCGAGCAGGGGCCGGGATTAGCAGAAATGATGTGTTCTAATGAGCCCCTCACCAAAATACGTACATGGGTGGATGGACAAACGGCAATATTCTGCAATTTGGCAAGAATACCTCAAGGTCGCCTGAAACCCACGGGCTTCCTTGAGGGGACATGAATACGATACTAAGTTCATGGCAGAGATGATTAGATGGACGAAGGGAATAGACAGTCATAACTTAAAGGGCTTTCCAGCTCAGGAAGTCTGTATCAATTTCTTACATTTCCGAAAGGCGATCTTGTACACCCTCTGAACATATTTGTAACGACACAGGTACCATGCTTGACTCAGATATCGTTTATTGCAGGGCCTTGTTGTCCAAGGAATGGGCTTCATCACATAGCCGCTTTGTGAACGCTTCTGCAGGTATTGCAGGACTCCGGATGGCTGATATGTTGTTAATCTGCCCTTGCCTTATCAAGCAGTGAAAGATATTTATAAATTGCGGAAACAGGCTTGCATTGGGATGACAAGTAATTATAGCTACAGGGTGCTCTGCTGATTACTACTATCATCAGGTCATATACATACTCAACTTATTGGGGCGACATTTTGCATTTTCAATTCTCCCATGCTCAACCCAAGAGTACCAATTAGCCAATTCCATCACAACCAGGAATGTTGTACTAATGGGGTCATTATCATAGAAGCGACCTCTGGTGTACTCAGCTGTATATCTTCTATTGAAACCTCAAACAACGGAAACCTGCATCAGGACGGGAGAGCGCTATCTACATAAATTCCAGCAGTCATTTCGGTCACAAGGCGATATAATACAAGCTAAATGTCCAATTCAAATCCCTCAGCATCAGGCAAAGCAACCTTTTCCATCGTAAGGCTCGCATTCATTCCAATCACCTCATACCGTGTTCTAGGCTTGAGCCAGAACATAGAGAATGTGAAGTGCTTCAGGGGAGACCCATACTCTGCACGAAGAGTGACAACCTCCCTGAGAGTAGGTAAGCCTGGCTCCACCGAGGGGTCCCGACCCTCAATCTGTAAACTATGCAACCTAGGACAGAGAAGGGCCAATGTCTGCCTATCACCACTGGTTTGCCTCAGCCCAGACGTCCCATATACCTCCATTGGAAGAAAAGCCCTGAACGAGACTACACCTCGCCAAGAGCTGATAATCAAGGTTTCAAGCCATGTTAATGATTTAAGAATTGGGATCAGATCTCCATCAAACGACCATTCTTTCATATGCAGAAGAGTCAACCCTGACAGATTTGCATTCGCTGCAATAAATCTTTCCCAAATCATGCTGAATTTTGGATCTGAACAATCAACAGCCAGCTCGTGGATCTGCGGAAGCTGGAAGGTGGCAAGCAAGTAGGGATTGTCAACATCTATCCTGATGCAGACGGGCATCTCCGTCTCCGTGAACGGGCTTGGAAAGTCACTAAAAGCATTAGGTAGTTTTACCACCCTGCACCTCTCGAGCTTGTGGAAGGTGTGACCAGCCAAAAATGAAGGATTAGCGTATTCCATCACTAGTACCCTGAGTGCAGAAAAAAGGGGCAAAGCACAAGGCAATGAGGTTGGTTTTCGCGGTCGGTCATAGTCACGGACCGTCATCAGTTCCATGTGGTCATGAGTAAAGCGAAATTCAAGAGAAGAAAAACGGCGCAAGCGAAGATAGTCTGGCTTCTTAAAAGGTAATGGGATAGTGTGATATGGAATTAGGGGCACTGATACGGGAATTGTGCCATGTGGAGTTTCAATGCCAAGGATAAGATCTGCGCGCCCTAAATTCTGGGTCTTCCTCGCTGGCTCATGAATTGACCAGCGTGCACCAAATCGTGAGTCAAGCGGTCCATCAAAGCTTAACTCGAGATTTAATATGGGATTTACCCGTGATGCCACAATACCAGCAAGGGCTACAATGAGTGCCTTGTTGTCCGGGCCCCTCAGCCACCTCCTGTAATGGAGACGAAGTGAAATCAACGATGGACATAGTGGAGCAATGGCCTGGCTAGGTGACCCGACCATGCCAGAGGCACTGTCATCATTACGTTCTCTGACCATAAATGCCTGGAAGAAAGTCGTGCTCAAACCATTGGGGCGGGCAAGTCGCAGTAGTAAATATTGCAAGGCTGGTACCAGGCTCAACATATAGACCAACAATTGCTCACTGCATTCAATATCCAGGGTCAGGGAGGTCAGGCTCTTTGCTTCAGCGGCAACCAATGGGCATAGAGCTGCAAGCTGAGGATTCCCTCTCCAGACATTCCATTGCCCACATTTCACATCCAATGTTCTGAGTGAAGGGAGATGAAATTGTGTAAGGGGGTGAAGACTATTGGAGTAATATGTAAAATAGGAGCAAGATGGCATAGTAACAGGCTGGAGGCCCCGGACAATGTCACCATGGTGCGGAAATATGATATTGCACGTCTTTATGGCAGAAAAAATATGACCGGCCATCCACTGGACAGAAACTGACTTCAGATGCAAGGACTGGATGGTATGGATAAGAGGAAGGGGAGCATCTGTTGGATAGAATGGGAGGCAGAGGTGATGGGCCTCGAAGATCTCCAGTCTGTGAAGGTGTGGAAGAATATCCACAGGGCTATCCATCCTCTTGGACAGCCGGATCTTGAGAGTCGTGAGGGAGTGGGTGAGATACAAGCCCGCAGGTTGCACAAGGTAGACTACATCAACCGGATCTGCAAGGACCACGGTAGTGAGATTGGGAGAGGAACTGTTACTGATTGCAGTAATGAGTTGCTCAAGGAACTTGCCAAAACCGCGGGCCACGTTGATTACTTTAAGGCGCTCCAAAGGCTGCACGATCTGCAGGACATTGTACTCTCCATGAGGTGGGGGTGAAATAAGCCTAAGAGAAGACCATCTAGATGCTCCCTCAGCTGCGGCCATGAAGCACGCAAGAAAGTTCTCAGCATTGAAATCGCTGCCATCTTTTTCATCATCCATATCAACCGTCACGTCCAAGCGCGACTTTCTGCCATGTATAAATGCCTGGACAACCTCCTTTTGAGTTGCCCTTCTGATCGTCAATTGAGAATGGATGCCTGGAGTTGAAAGGATAATGGAATTCCAGCGTCGGCACACAAGCATCAAGTCCCTTCTAAACCACGGCCAGCGTGGTACTATGAGAAGAAATATTTCAGTGAGCATTTCCACTGGAATGAGGTCAGCTTTGCCGGGGGGCAGCAACGGACGAGTCCGAGGCATGACTTGAGAAATGCTAGTTCGCGAGCACTGGGAGGTGGCGAGAGTCAAAGAACGTTCAGCAGCAGCTGGAATACACTCGTTCACCGCTGGTTGGCCCTGTATGGATGGACCAGTCCCCCCCGAAGACGGTGGCCCGTCAGATAAATGTCACTGAGTGAGCGGTTTCACCCGACAACGGCTTCCGAGAATGGTATTCTGTCGGGGAGAGCGTATGGAGTCAATTGGGTATTCATAATTTCTATGGCCCGACTCGCGCGCCGCTGAATATATGAGCAGCCTGACGCTCTCTCGTCGGTGGCGAAACAAACGATTTATGCGCAGCAGAGTTGGTTCGTTCGGCTACTCGAGTGGAATTGCCGATGCGAGACGAACAAGTGATTGGACAGCGGGCGGATCGGCCTTCCACAGAGTCACAAACCCCACCCAGCTTGTCACGTTTGGATCACCGAGCGGAAAATCACAACATGGCCTGGTCTGGTCAGAGAAGCGATGCTGGTAATCGGCGCGGCTATTCCAGTTCGATTTGAGGCCGCAAATATAATATCTTATGGCAGTTTTCCCGAAAAGTTATGGGTCGAGGCAGCTGGTAATGCCTGCATGGCTTGTCAGACAACTGACACTGGGCGTGTAACCTAGAAGAGAGAGTGTGCGAAGTCGATTGGATATTTATGGTCGGCTACTTGAGTGGAATGCCGGCGACGAGCGGATCGGCTTGTCTGTCTGGACAACCGCGAGAGGCGAAAGCGCGCTTCGACCTTCGACTACCGCACACATTCCCGTTACCTGTTCTCGTCAAACCCTCGCTATAGACGACAGCCGACGCCACAAACTAAGTACTCCGCACTCTCTGCATCCTCTAGGCTACTTCTGTGGTTTGGGGGCGACGAATATACAGCGAGCCGAGGATTCGGACGTCGATGATGTAAGGATGTGTTGGGAAGCGTTCATGAGCGAGCGCTAGGGTACTCCACGGGGTGATGTACGCATCTTTCTAGCCCTTGCAGGGTAAATTCACTCCCATCGGTGAGCCGTCTTTTGGCCTGCGTTGTATAAGAGAGCGTCGTGTAGGACGGGTTCGCGTAAGGGGACATAATTGTGCGGACCAATGCGAGAATCGTCATACGAGTTACGATAGAACCACGCCCCGCACGTTCTACCGGGGAGTGGTTAATACCATACCTCAGTATACTCCTAGGTATCATATTCTGACAGATTCATCGGACCAAAACCTCTGTCCAAATCTCGTTCAGGAAGCCGGCCTAGAATCCACTACGGTACAGAACACTGCAGACGCTATGAATCGATTTCACTCCACCCTGACCAGGCCAGTCCCAGTCGGGGCTGTGATTTCCAAAAGCGTAGGGCTGCTTTCGCACGTCAGGAACGGGTGTCCAGGGCCGGGGGATCGGTGGTGGGTAGAACAACCAAAGCTGATTCGGAGGGTGTGAGTCTACTCCAGTAGTCCTCATATTGGAATTCACTAATGTGACACAT
>Ga0307515_10009082_pt1 | contig 19284 bp, 18 predicted proteins | sample 17_EM_MG_FD_194513 | JGI IMG/M metagenome (GOLD analysis project Ga0307515, IMG submission 194513) | Populus trichocarpa ectomycorrhiza microbial communities from riparian zone in the Pacific Northwest, United States - 17_EM | ecosystem: Host-associated > Plants > Roots > Unclassified | place...
GAGGTTTGAGAGTGTAAGAAAAGAGATAGAAGTTACGGGGTTCTAGGTTCTGCACAGCTAAGTTCTTTCAACATTTGCTTTTCAAATTTAGTTTGCAAAGTGAGAATTTTTCTCTTGTTTTCTGTCATTTTCCCCCCATCATGCATTTTCCTGATTTTTTCTTCTAGTTTTGACTGCCGTTTCAATCTTTGTGAGTTTGACCGTTTTAACATCCTAAATTTGACAATTTAATTGATTATTTATTGGCTGACATGTTATAATTCAGTTTTTTTTCTCTGAAATTAAATTATGAATTCTTACTGTTGTTTTCCAGGATTATGGAATTTTGCCAGCGCTGATGGATCTTGATGTTATTTAAAGTTGTGTTCTTTCACCTTTTACTATACAGGCAACAAAAGGTTCGTTACCATGCCCCACTTTATGATTGATGGGTTTTATGGCAATAGTTTTCTGATGGGAATTTGATGTTGTTAATTCCTGTCGACTTTGCAGCTTTATGATTTGTTAGAATTGGAGCTAATTTAGTGGTGACAAAATGAATGGGAATAGACAAATGGAAGTGCATTATATGAACACCGACTTTCCTTACACTACCACTGAAAGCTTTATGGATTTCTTTGAAGGACTAACTCATGCTCCAGTAAATTATGCTCACAATGGACCAATGCATGATCAGGTACTTGGTCATTTTTATTCAGTTTTTGTGTTTGAAAAGAAAAGAAAACCTATGAGATAAGTTTTCCAAAATAACTTGTCAGGTTCTTCGTGCTTCAGGCACTGTTTTAAATGAAAAGAGATGTAGGTTGTTTTGTTGATGTATTCATCCTTTTCCAACATCATAATGTAAGGTTCACACTTTAATAATAGTAATGTAAGGTGCGCACTGTAATGAGGTGGACTGCCCTTGATGTAATTGTGAAGCTCAAAATGCTCTACTTGCGTGCTTATTGCTATGGCTCTATTTTCTATCCTTTATTATCCCTGCAGTCTGCACTATTGATGAATGAGAATATTCATGATTCCATTACACGCTTAGGTACTCTGTTGAATGTTCTTAGCTAGCATTTTCGGTTTTTTTCTCCTGTTATTTGGTTTGGTTATGAAATGGTAGCTGCAACTTCTCTTATAATTCATTTTACCTTTCTAATGTTGTCTATTCAGGACAATGCATATTGGTCAATGAATATGAATGCATACAAATTTGGATTTTCTGGTCTGGGGAGTACTTCTTACTATAGTCCATATGAGGTAAATGATAATTTACCAAGAATGGATGTGAGCAGGATGGCTTGGGAATACCCTTCAGTAGTGAGTGCTGAAGAGCCCACAACCACAGACACACAGTTTGAAGGAGATGCGAACATGGGAGTGCATGCCATACCTGAAGAAAGTTAGAAGTTTGTTCCATTTTTGTATTTCCTGTTAATCGATACATGATGTACAATAGATGGCTTGTCTTTTTTGTCGATCAAGGATCTTCCAATTTACTAGTTATTGGCTAGTTCGAGTTAGAAAGCATCTTTTTTCGGCGTGGTAGATGTACAGTAATGCATTTTAGGTTTCATAACTAAAAGGGATCCACAATGTTTGTCTCTTGCCAGTTGATGTTTGCGTGGAGCTGTTTTCTTGTGTTCAGTTTTTGTGAACATCTTTCTGATCTTTTGAATGTTGTGTTGCTTCTGCAGGCATTTCAAATCAGGTAAGCACCAATAGTCCACAGGTATGAAGTTCTCTTTCTGATGTAGTCTTACGCATTTGCATAAATTTCTTACTGTTAGTTTATGTTTATGACATGTTATGCTCCAGTTCCTGGCATCATCTTCAACTTGCTCATTACTTAAAAGTGTCCTGGGCTTACAAGGAAAGAAGTTCATCTTAATCTTCATTTATTGATTTATTATCTAGTCAAAGTGCTATACTAAGGTCATCATAGGACAACTTGATAAAGCAAATGAATCTGTATTATGATCCCTTTTGGTCGATTTTTTAAATGAGATGATTGTCTTTCTACAGAATATCTTACAAACTTCAAATATCTATTGATTTGTTATTTTCAGCATCAGATCTCATGCAGTTTGCTTGCTGAATTATAGTTGCGCACTACAGTGCCAGTGTTAATGTACAAAACTAATTAAGCCTTCAGGTTTTTCCTTGAATTTTTGCAGGCTCTTTGGCAAGATGATGTTGATCCAGATACCATGACATATGAGGTATGGTTTATGTAAATTGTCCTGTTAGATTCCTTGCAATAAATTGCGTTTATGTATTATACAAACCTTGGGCAAGCATTTACAAATATCAGTATATATTTACCCTTCTCTTTTGCTCTGAATCGGATACATACATTAATAAGGATATAATATTTTCTTTCTTTACAACCATCCCAATTAATTGCTCTTTTCTGTTTAAAGAAATAGAATGTTGAATGCCATTATTTAAAGGCATAGACTCGGTGTTTCTTCAAAGTTGCACAATACTTGCATATTAAATTAGGGTGAGCAAAAAAATGCAAAGGGTTTTATTGGAGAGTTTTGATTCACTTTAAAACTGGATGGTGTTGTACATGTTATGCACATCTCCGGGTGTTAGTGTCCTCTTATATCGAATGCTCTCAGGATATTGTTGTTATTAGCTTAAAGTTTAGATGAAGATTTTATAGTGGCTATGCTTTCTGTGCCTCAGGAATTGGTCGACCTAGGTGAGACTGTTGGAACTCAAAGTAAGGGTCTATCTCCTGAGCTTATCAGCTTGCTTCCAACCTCAAAATGCAAGTTTGGAAGCTTCTTCTCAAGAAAAAGATCTGGGGAAAGGTAATGTTTTGCATAACTGAACTGTCCATTAAATTTTTTGATAAATATAAAAGGCATTAGAGGCAACTTAAAACTCACATAGCAAGTAATAATAAAATTATTAGACTCTTATCAAGGTAGCTAACTGGTGCAAAACTCGTTGCTCTCTGGTCTTTAACCCTTCAGTTAATCTCTTTTAAGCTGTTCACCATTTTCTTATTTTACTATTGTTGCGAGACAGATGTGTAATTTGCCAGATGAAATATAAAAGAGGGGATAAGCAAATAAAACTGTTGTGCAAACATGCTTACCATTCTGAATGTATTACCAAATGGCTTGGCATCAATAAGGTCAGTCCATGTCGCTTCAAAGCAAAAGTTTTCTGAACCTTGCAAATTCAGCTTTTCATATCTTGTCTCGTACTGTTCTTGATGTGTTTTGTCAGGTATGTCCTGTTTGCAACGATGAGGTATTTGGAGAGGAATCAGGGAATTAACAGATCTAGAGAAAAAGAAAATCACTGCTCTATCGTCTCCTTTTCTTTTATTTTCTTTCTATTTTTTATGGGTGGTTTGTTTCTTTTTCTTTTTGTACACGTAGGATTAGTCAAGGAACAAGGCAATTCCCTCATTCTCCACAGAAGTTTTGTTTACTAAAGAAACCGTATCATCTGAGCTTCTATAGCAAGATAACTTGAGTTTTAAGCCTCGTGTTGCTGAAGTTTGAATCTGTGTATCTGTGAGCTTTGCTCCTTTGTCTGTGTTTATGTTTGTCCTCATGCCCCACAGTTTTAATCAATCACCCAGTAATCCTTTGGGATAGTGTCAGGAATATGATGAATAGTCCACCTGAAAGTGTTCAGGTTGCTGTTACTTTTCATTTGAAAATTAAAATGATATTTTTTTTGTTTTTTTTAAAAAATTATTTTTTATATCTGCATGATAAAAAATATTAATTTAAAACAAAGAAAAAAATTATTTTTTTTATATTTTTTTCAAAAATGTTTTTAATTAATTTTTTTAAAAATATATTTTTGAAATGAAAAACAAACTAGAAGTATACAAAACAATCTCAATCCTTGAAATGCATCCCCTTAGCCCTTGTCCTCTTTATTAAGTTGTAAAATTTTACAAGTAGCGGAATATGCGATTGAGTTTTGTTATGGAAATTAACAAGGATGGATTTAGGTGCTCTGATACATTTGCGTTGTACCTGTCTGTTGCATGCAAGCTTGCCACCTGCACTACTAGTTGATTAATGCGCTCTCCCCATATATATATATATATAAACCAAAATAGTGCATGAGTTTTTTATTGTAACTATAGACAAATTATTATGAATTATAATAATAAAATTAACTCTTTCTTGAGAAAAGAAAAGAAAAAAAGTGAAATTACCTCTTTGCTTTTAAATAGAAAAAAAAAAGTCTTGGTGGGTGGGGGTGCTTTGATTTTTTTTCACTAGTTTATTAGTCATTAAAATATTAAAATATTGTTCAAGGGTGTTTAGGTTTTTTTTTTTTTTAATAATGTACAATTAAAGCATGTTTTTGGCTTTGGAAAAGACAAAATAAGGTTTTTATTTGGGGATATTTTTGTATTTTGACACCGGTTTTTGGGTAATTACCAAGGTCATGAGAGTGTTTTGATATTTTCATGTTGATTTTTTTATTTTTAATAAAAAAAGTTGTTGGTGCGTATTGAGTACGCGTTAATGAGTGGGTGACGTCTATGCCATCAAGGCAACGCGTGTAAAACCACTTGGTGGCTAAACCTGACCTTTCGTTGTTTCTTTGGATGTGCCATTAAGTCCTCTTTCACATGGGGTGACACGTGATGGCGTGGTGGTCGGATTGTTACCGATGATCATTTTTTTCCCTTCTTTTCTCTCTTCTGCCAGGTAAAATGCATGGTTGTCTTTTTTTTTTTTTTCAATTTCAATCCTCATTCTTTTAGTTTCTTATTTTGTTCTTATTCATTTTATAGAAGTTTTGGTTTTTTTTATTTCAATTTAGTCATTCAATTACAATTTCTCATATGTTTTGTTTTTCATTTTGGTATTTATTCTTTTGATTGTTAATTTTTTTCCTTGACCTTTTTGTTAAAGTTTTTCTTGATTTTCAATTTCATACTTCAATCAAAGTTTTTATTGTTTTTATTTTTTTCAATTTGACTCTTATTTTTTTCTTTTGTTAAAGCTATTTTTCAATTTGATTTAACCCTCCAATTGCATACATACTAATAACAAAATTAATCATGCTTAAATTAAAACAAGAAGATGTTTACTTGTTGAAGCCATTTAAAGTAATGAATCTTTTGTTGTTGTCAATGATGAATATTTTATTCTTAAAGCTTTATTATTCTTTACTTATACAACTAGGATGCTTATAATATGCCTTTTAAGATTTCAACATCATCACCTTGGTTTATAAACACTTTTAAATAAGGTATTTGAATAAAAAATTATGTAATTTAAATATCTTTTAATAAGATAAACTTATACTTTAGATTTGGAAGGAAAATCAAAGCATATAAAGGAGAAGAAAAATAAAAAAAATGAGGTGAGGAAGAGTATGTAAAATCTCAAAAATTTAAGTTAGAATCTCTTTTTTTACCCCCTCTTTTTTATAGTGAATTTTCAAAATTAAGAGTATGAAGAATTAATAATGATTAATTCCCACCAATATCAACCTTTAATTAACCACCATAAATCAAGAATTAAATCTAGAAAACCAAGGGTTCTTTAAGTAAAAAAAAACAAGGATTCTTTAAGACTAATTTCCCATTCACCCATAATTTGTTTAATTAAAAAAATCCAACAATCTCTCACATGAATGGAAATTGTCTCACAAGTTTGAAAACGACTTACAAATTTGTTGAGAGATACTAATTTGGTAAATTACTAAATCAAGATAGGTAGCTTTTGGTTTTGAACTTTTCTTAGTAAAATACTATCGGATTTACTCAGCTAAATAATGAATGTGGTTTCTTAAACTATTCAACCTTTTATATAAACAAAGACAATAATACTCATATAGTTCTTTACCTATAGATTTTTGTTGTTTTATTTTGGCCTTGAATAACTTTTGGATTCATGATTATTTTATAGAATTCAACCTTTATCAAGAAATTCTCAAAGAAACGACCACATTTCTCACTCGTATTGGTGATATTTCATTAAGAGTATTATGTTATAATTCATTTGGTGAATCAAGATATGAAAATCATTAAGATCTCAACTCACCTTTTATCCTGTTATAACTAGCACTCATTTCATCATAGGAATAAAGAAGAAATAATAATTTTCTAATGCTACTGAAAATGGTGTATGACTTAATTTTTTATTTGAACCTAATTTATGGAATCTCCAATCAACTAGGTATGGTTACTATCATTACACTTTTTCATATTTTAAAGACTTTAAGCCCATTCCATTCGATGAATTATGCACAAGTTCTCTAGACAAACCTTTGGTTAACAGATCTGTGATATTTTTCATAGGCTTTACATAGTCAATGAAAATAATTCAATTCAAGAGCAAGTGTTTAACAGTATTATGTCTACGGCGTATATGTTTAGACTTCTCATTATATATACTACTTTGTGTCATTCCGATTGCTAACTAACTATCGCAATGGACACAAATAGTTGGCACTGGTTTTAGCCAACATGGAATGTCCTTAAAGAAATTTTGAATCCATTTGGCTTCCTCTCCAGTTTTTTCAAAAGTAATAAACTCTGATTCCATCATGGACCTAGTAATACACGTTTATTTAGAATGTTTCCATGCCACATCTATTCCACCTAATATGAAGACATATCCACTTGTAGATTTTGAGTCTTTAGTGTCGGATATCAATTTAGCATCACTATACCTTTCTATTACTGTTGGGTAATCAATATAGTGTAGCTCATAGTTCAAGGTGTATCTCAAATACTTTAGTACCCTTTTTATTATCTTTCAATGATCCATACTTGGTTTACTTGTAAATTTACTCAGTTTAGTAATTGAGTAAGCAATATTAGACCTTGTGCAGTTTATAACGTATATTATGTTACTAATTATTCAAGAATATTCCAAGTGGTTTATTTCCTTACCTTTATTTTTGTATATATATACACTTGTATTAATTTGTGTTTTGACAATAATATTGTTATCTTTAGAAAATTTCTTGAGAATTTTCTCAATATAATCAGATTGGAACAATATCAATCCATTAGATCTCTTAGAAGTTTTTATTCCTAATATAACATCTGCAACACTTATGTCTTTCATGTCAAACTTGTTCACTAATATTTTCGTAATAGACTTGATCATGTGATCATTGCTATCTAAAATTAGCATATTGTCAGTATAGAGACATACAATAACATAACCTTTACTGTGTTTTCTATATAAATATATTTATCAACTTCATTAATTTTGAATTCATTTGACAACATAACCTTATCAATTTTTTCATGTCATTGTTTAGGTGCTTGTTTAAAATCATATAATGATTTGACAAGTTTACATACTTTATTTTCTTTTCCATTAATAACAAACCCCTCGGGTGTTCCATGTAAACCTTCTTTTCAAGATCACTATTTAAAAAAGTTGTTTTTACATTTATTTGATGTAGTTCAAACTTATTAATAGCTATAATGATTATTAATATTCGTACAGAAGTTTTCTTAACATGAGTGAATATGTGTCAAAATAATCAACACCTTCTTACTATTTAAAATCTTTAAAAAACAAGTCTAGCTTTTTATCTAATAATAGTGTCATCAACTTTCATCTTTCATTTAAAGATCCATTTATGACTTAATGATTTACTTGTAGGAGGAAGATTCATTAGTTCTCATGTATGATTATTCATAATGAATTAAATTTCACTATTGATTGTCTCCTTTCAATAGAAAGCTTCCGAACATAACTTTACCTCATAGTAGGTTCAAGGTTAATTTTCTAACAAGTATGTTAAAAAACTAGAACCAAATATTTTGGTTGTTTTTGCCTTTTTACTCTTTATAAGCTCAATTTCATCATATTCTTAATATGATGATTACTTAAGTTAGCCTTAACCGTTCTCTTAAGTGAATAATTTTCTCATGTTTTCTTTCATGGAAACATATCTTCAAAGAACATAGCATTCCTTGATTCTATAATAATATTAGGATGAATATACTCAATACTTAACTTGTGTACATGAAATCGATATGCACTACTATTGTATGTTTATCAGATAAATATACAATTCATAGTCTTAGGTCCTATCTTGATCTTTTTAGGATCAGATATTGCTACATTTGCAAGACACCCCTACATTTTGAGGTATTTATAGAAAAATCTTCTACCTTTTCACAATTCATATGATATCTTTTCTAACTTTTTATGGGGTACTTTGTTAAGTATATAATTGACAACTAGAATTGCCTCCCCCTACAAGTTCTGAGGTGCTCCTAAACTTATCAATATGATATTCATTATTTCTTTTAATGTTCGGACTTTCCATAATGTCATTTTGTTGTGGTGAATAAGGAGCAATAGTTTGATGGATAATACTATTTTAAGAGTAGAATTCACTAAACAGTGTATCGTATTCGCTATCTCAATCACTTTTTATTATCTTTATCTTTTTGTTAAGTTGATTTTCAACCTCTTTCTTGTAATGTTTAAACATTTCAAGAGTTTCATCTTTTATCCTGAGCAAATCGGTATAACAATACCTTGTGCAATCATCTATAAAATAATACAATACTTTTTTTCATCTCTAGTTTGCACAAACCTTAAATCATCAATATCTGAGTGGATTAAGTTTAGAGGTTCACTATTTCTTTTAACTATTTGAAAAACAGGTTTTGTGAATTTTGATTCTACATAAATTTCACACTTATGTTTTTTCTAAAAAATTATACTTGGTAATAATTCATGGTTTATTAACCTTTGTATAAAACTATAATTCACATGACCTAACTTGTTATGCCATACATCAAATATCGTTGTTATTTTTTTATCACAACATTTAAGCAAATAAAAAGAAAATACGTTCTTATTTTTGTTCTTATCGTTGGTTACAATGGTTATTATATTCATTTTAAAGAGGTCATTTATAAAAATAATACAATACTTTTTTTCATCTCTAGTTTGCACAAACTTTAAATCATCAAATATCTGAGTGGATTAAGTCTAGAGGTTCACTACTTCTTTTAACTATTTGAAAAAAGATTTTGTGAATTTTGATTTTACACAAATTTTACACTTATGTTTTTTTTCTCAAAAATTATACGTGGTAATAATTCATGGTTTATTAACCTTTGTATAGAATTATAATTCACACGACCTAACCTATAATGCCATACATCACAAGACTTAAGCAAATAAGAAGAAAAAGACATTCTTATTTTTATTATCATCATTGGTTATAATGGTTATTATCATTTATAAAAATAATATAATACTTTTTTCCACATCTAACTTGCACAAACTTTAAATCACCAATACATGAGTGGAATAAGTTTAGAGATTCACTATTTCTTTTAACTGTTTGAAAAAAAAAAGATTTTGTGAATTTTAATTCTACATAAATTTCATACTTATGTTTTTTTCTCAAGAATTATACTTGGTAATAATTGATGATTTATTAATCTTTGTATAGAATTATAATTTACATGACCTAACATGTTATGTCATACATCACAAAACTAGAGCAAATAAGAAAAAAAAGACATTCTTAATTTTGTTCTCATCATTGGTTACAATAGTTATATTATTCATTTTAAAGAGATCATCACATAGATACATCTTTTCTACAAACATACCACTCTTAGAGAGTATAGATTCATCACTCTAAAAAACCATCTTAAAACTATTTTTTCTCAACAATAAGTCAAACATTTAGTTTTTCCTAATAACAGTAACATGCAATACATTGTTTAAGGTGAAAAGCTTTCTGGATGTCATCTTTAGTGTGACCTTTCCACCACCCAATACCTTAGAGGTTGATGAGTTTCTCATGTATAATTTTTCTCCATCCATGTTTTTTAAATGAAAAACATCTTTTTCTCAACGCATACATGTCTTGTAGCACCAATGTCAATTCACCATGGCTCAAAATTGTTGATAAGGTTGACTTAAAAAACAACATAAGACAAACTCATTTATGAAACTACATTGGTGAGGTGATCAACTTCATTGATATTGTCTTAACCAATCCTTTTTGTAGGGTTTCCTTATTGACCTTTATTTTTGCAATCTTTAGTTAGATGCCTAGTCTTATTATAGATAAAAACAATTGTCATTTAACTTCTTAACAACTTTTTTACATTTAAAACAAGCTTTTTTTTTTATTGTGGGACCTTATCACTTGTTTCACAACATTTACTTTTGAGGCACCAGAAGAGTTGATTCTCCTTTCGGATAACTTATTGTCCTCTTTTAACCTCAACCTCAAAATAAGATCTTCAATTCTTATGTGTTTGCATTTATGCTTAAGATAGTTTTTGAAGTCTTTTCAAGATAATGATATTTTTTTCAATGATTGAAACCACTTAAAAGGACTCCCTTAGAAACATACCTTAAGAATGTATATCATACAAAATGAGTTAAAACTCTTGAACTTGGTTTATTACAGTCCTTGAATCAACCGTCTTGAAATCTAAAAATTTATCGACTACAAATTACTTCATATTATCTTCAGCTTTGAATTTTTTTAATCTAAAGCTTTTCATAATGCCTTTTCACTCTTAATTAAACTATACACATCATATAATGTATTATCCAACCTATTCAAGATGTAGTTTTTGCTCATGAAATCAGTATGATTCCGTGCATTCACAACCATCACAATAGTAGGATGAAATTCATTTTCTAATGATTTTGGCACCTCTTAAAGTTTAACTTATTGAACTTTTTAGATTTCTTACCATGTACCACAGAAGGTGATGGTAAAATCCTCATTGTCAAAGTAGTACTTGCTGAAGCAACATTAATTGACACGACCAAATCTTGAGTATAATACATGATATAATCTATAAAAAAAAATTGTAGCCAATAATATTTATAAATAAATACTTTAGCTCCATGATAAGCAAGTAATAAAACAAAAACTTATAAAAGAGAAACTTTAAAAATAAAAATATTTAAATTATGTAAGATAAAATTCATAATCATTCTTTTTTATTAGGTTACTATGTTAAACTCTATTTTGTTCACTTAGATTTATTCAATTATTATTATTTCAATTACGACTGTACTGTATAAAAAAATAGTATCGTGTCAATAATATTTTTACTAAAAAGTTCTTAGGAAAGATCGCATAAGTCACAAATGGTCCCGCCTAAAATCTAATCTTTTTATATAGAACTTTCTAGACTATATTTGTTCACCGCACTAATTTTTGTATATGTGAACAAAACCAACCAGATAACTTTAAATGTCAATCATATGAAGTATAAGTAAGACAACACAAATTATCATAAACAAGTCAATGATTCACTTATTGGAAAAATATAAATCAATAAGATTTATGATATGCATCAAACCATACAAATAACATGAAAAATAATTCTAGAAGATAAACTATAACTTAAAAAAAAAATTATATAGCAACCTTATAAAATTAAACAAAAAGAAAAAATAATCATAACACATCAAAGGTTATAGATTAAAGCATTTTTAAAAAATTATATACGTGAGAATATAACAATTTTAAAGGAAGTTAAATAGTAACTTAAATTTTAAAGTTACTAAAAACCTCTTTCAAAATTAATTTATATTATTAATTTCAATTTTTTTTTCACAATATAAACTAAATAAAGCCTTAAAATTATAAACCAAAGGTTGCGTATGTGTGTGTGTATTAGACTAGTGAGTAATGATGTTTAGTTTATCATAACAAGACATGTTAAATATAAAAAAGTTTTCAAGGAAAACCTAGAGTTCATGCAAGTTTCAATCTATAAGTACGCAAAAGAATAACTAATGACAAACATGCTTTCAACACAATAATAATAATAATAGAATACTAGCATGCATACAAAGCATATATTAAAATTTGCAATGATGTAAAAACAAACAAATCTAGCATGCATACTAATAATAAAATTAACTATGCTTAAATTAAAACAAGAAGGGTACTTACTTGTTAAAGTACTTTATAATAATGAATCTTTTGTTGTTGTCAATAATGAATTATTTGTCCTTGAAGATTTGTTGCTCCTCACTTGTACAACTAGGATGTTTGGAATATGTCTCCTACAATTCTAATATCATCACCTTGGTTTAGATGCACTTCTAAACAAGGTCTTTGAACAAAAAATTATGTAACTCAAATATCTCTTAACAAGATGAACCCAAGCTCTAGATTTGGAAGAAAAATCAAAGCATAAAAAGGAGAAGAAAAAATAAAAATGATATGAGGAAGAGTGTGTAAAATTTGAAAAATTCAAGTTAGAAACTCTTAATTCACCCATTTTTTATATTAAGTTTTGGAAGCTAAAAGGTTGAAGAATTATAAGGATTATTTCCCACCATTATCAACATTTAATTAGCCGCCATAAATCAATAATTAAATCTAGAAAAAACAAGGGTTCTTTGAGTAGGAAAACTAAAGGTTTTTTTAAACTAATTTCTCTTTCACCCATTTTTTTTAATTAAAACAATTTTTTAACATCGATTTTATTGATTTTGCCTCAGATTATATTTTATGTATAAAAAAAAACCATCTTTATATCCATCCATTATAAATGACATTTAAAATATTTAGTGAAGTTTATATAGGCTTGTCAAGTGGTTTCATTTGAAACGTCAAAACAAGTCTCGATCCATCATAAATGAAAATTTTAATGGCAAATCAATAACAAAAAAAATTTAAAGAGTTAAAATATTCTTTATTTTAAACATTTGGTTATCATGTTCTTAGAGTAAAAAAAAAAATCTAGACGTTGCTAATGTTTTCTTTAGTAGAAAAAAATTAAATAATATGAGAATTGATCCAATGTGACTCGGTTGCCTTAGTGGATTCAAAGACAACCTGGATGACTTGTAAAAACATAGTTTGACTCAAAATAAATATTTAAGATAATATCTTTTTAATAAACATTAAGATGACAACATATTGAATTGATGCGGGTCAACCCACGTCAACGTGTCAATCCACATACCATGTCATGAGATCATGACAACCCTATAAAAAACAAATCAAAATAAATTATGAAACACAATTTTTAATAAACTCAATGTTAAAGGATGAAATTGAGAAAAATAAAATAAAAAAAGAACAAAAAAAATCCTAAGTCAACTCTGGTTAACCTGCTAAACCTGCGACCCGGGTCATGAGATCAAGATAACCCAATAAAAAATTAAATTGAAACAAATTATGAAGTAGAATTCTCAATCAACCTAGTGTTAAAAGATGAAATTGAAAAAAAATCAATTAAAGAAAGAACACAAATAACAACTCGAGTCAACTAGGGTTAACTCATCAAACGTGTGACCCGAGTAATGAGATGAGGATAACCTCATAGAAAGCAAATTGAAACAAAAGCATGAAGCCTATCCTAATTAACTTAATGGTAAAAGATGATATTGAGAAAAAAATTCAACTAGAAAAAAAAACTCGAGTTAATTGGTCAAATCCACTAACCGAATCATGAGTATGGAATAACCCTATAAGATGTAAATTGAAAAACAAATAATAAACATAATGTTGAAAGATGTAATTGAAATTGAAAAAATAAATTAGAAAAAAAAGTAATATTCCAGTTAAATAGTATTATGTGAGGAGAGGTATAGTAAAACCTCATTCCCATTTAGTTTTTTGTTAATATTTAAACATGCACTAACAAATCATGAGAAGAAGATAACCTTATAGAAAACAAACCAAAACAAACCACTAGTTTTAATTCTTAATTAACTCAATGTTGAGGGATGAAATTGAGAAAAAAAAGTTAATTATAAAAAGAAAAAAAAACCCGAGTCAACCGGCTTAATATTTCACATTCATTGTTCGAGTCATGAGTATGAAATAACCGCATAAAAAATACATTATAAAAAAATTATAAAAATTAATTTCTAATAAATATAATATTGAAAAAAAGTTGATTAATAATGTTATAGTAAGGGTGGAGGAAAACCCCATCCCCATTGTAACAAGTACGTGGATGAAGAAGTGATATTTCTTACGCAAAATTGATAAAACCAAAACATTTGGGACTTAAATGATAATAGGATAATGTAGTAAGGGGCTAAAATTGAGGTTCCCCATGGTAACTATCGCCAAATCACAACGCTAGTTTTATTTGTGGGTCCCACAAATCAAACGGTTCCCTGCCATTAATCGCATGACTATTATTTAGAGTAGACTTTATTTATTTATTACTATAAATCCTTTAACGGTCACCAACAAAGACAAACACTAGCTCCACCACCTTTCGACCTCAGTCTCTGCATTAACGGTCACATTTCTTACACCATCTCTTACATCCGTCACAGTTTTTTTAGTTCTTTATCTCTCTCTCTAGGACCCTTCCTCTCTTCAGCTGTAATAATTTTGCTCCATTTCTGGGTCTCACTCTTTTTTTTTCTTCTCTGCAATGGAACCTGAAAAAATAGATTGGAAGAGAATAGATTCTGTCTTTGTAGAAGATAGATTGTATGAGAACGTAAATGCACCCAAATGGTTTGATTTCTTTGCTCCTGAAGATTCCATAGATGATGAAGCCTGGTTTTGCAGACCTGGTATGCACTCCTTCAAATACCTTCCACGTTTTTTTCCCCCATGTTCTTCTTAGTCTCTCATGTTTTACTGTCTCCCTGTTGCAGATTGTAACCACCCAAAGACAGCTGAGGATTTCTTTAAAACCACACCAACTTCTAAGGTTTTTTTCCCCTTAATTTCAAAGTCTCCAACCTTTTTTTTCTTCATTTACCTATGTTTGTACTAGATAAATAGCAACCAATTTAGCTCATCTATGATTGAGGTTAAATCTTGCATTTCTTTATTTAATCTGAAAAAAAAATATATAAATTATGAGTCTCAAATCTTCTTTCCTCGTCCCTTGCTTTTCTCAGTTACCAAAAAGTTCAATTAATTGAAAGTTATTTGACTCTTTTTTTTTTTGTTGAATTGTTCTGGTTCAGTTTTCAAGCTCAGGTGATAAAGCTAGAAGTAGAACCCCTCTCAGCGAGAAGAATCAAAGGTACTCACAAAGCAAACCCGCATGAAGTTTTAAATTTTCTATCATTTTAAGTTTTTCCTTATTTAACAAGAAAGAGTTCAAGATTCAAGCAACTGTCTTAAAGTTCTCTTCTTTTTTTCTCTGGGTTTAGAGATGCAAAATCGAAGAGAAGGGGGCAAAGTCAGTCTTCATTTACATCATACAATTACAAAGCTAATTTCAATCAGGATAGCGATAATCGGAATCCAAATTTATCAACACCAACAAATCACCATGAGTCTACGAAAGAAATGATCAAATCAAGCAGCTGTGAGAATAATAAACCTATGGATGATGTACCACAAGCCAGGGAGGCACCAAGGCTAAAAAGCACGTTATCGGCAAGGAATTTGTTTGCCGGGAAAGATAAACTAGGTCATATTACTGAGTTTTGCAGTGAATTGAAGAAGATGGCGACAAGAGCGTGGGAAAAAGAGAGTTTGAATGAGAGGGAGAGTCAAGTGGGGGAGAAGAAAGATGGGCTGTTCGTGAGTGAGGGTTCTAGAGAGGTTTTAAGAGAGTTGAATGTGAAGGTGAAAGAGAGCAAACCACTGCTTGAAAAGGATGGAGAGAAATCCGGAGGAAATGAGAAAGGAAGTGTCAAAGAGAAGCAATGGAAGAAGAAGTAAGTTATTTCTCTCTATGCTAGTCCTTTTCAATTTGTACATAAGCAGTTAGCTTGAATTGTGTAGAGGAGGATCATACTATTGAAATTTCAAGGATTATGGTTCTTGTTTTTTTAATATTTGGGGTAGCTTTGAATTGATTAAGGTTTACCCATATAATTTTGTGTCATGGCTGTTGACTTGTGGATTCTTCCCAGAGCTCAAAGATTTCCATCGAACATAAACAGATGGCTTAAAGCCTGACTTAAACTCTTTTGTCCTAAAACTAACTAATACTTGAATATTATTGAAGTGTGTATATATGTTCAGCACAGGCGATTTAAGAATGAACTTGTAAAGATTTGTGACTGACATTCGAATATTCTATGAAGATATTTCAAAGGTGCTAAACTTTAGTTGTTGAATTGCGCAGAAGAGATGATGATGCAGAAAACATACCGGTCCCTTTGAATTTGGCAAATGTGAAGATCAAAGGAGAGGAGCGGTTGTTGCAAATTAGGACCAATCCGCCTTCACCTCAATGCTTTTCTGCCAATCGTGCACCCACCAAAACTACTACCCCTTCAAAGGCTTCCAGGTCCAGGCTTACGGTATGCGATGCAACTGTTTCCATACTTAATATTGAACTTTTTGTTGTCTGTTTAAGGGAAGTTAATAATGATATTGACAAACATGGAAAACGAAAGAGTTTGACTGCAGGTTTGAGCATTGAATCAGATATATTGCTTGTTTCTTCTTACTTGTCTCCTTTTTTGCATCAAGAAAAATGAGAATTACTCTAGAATTTGTCTAACAACTACTGAACTGACAGGCATTAATAAATGTAATGAATATGCAAATTGAATGCTTCCCCTTGTCACTTCCATTGGGGATTCGTTCACTGCATGCAATAGATCACTAAATTTCAAACAAACACGTTGATTACGCCATTTAACACGATCTATGGATGTATGCACCCCTATGGAACAATAATTAAAATATGTTAGGTCTCTAGTACTGATTCTCAGTTAATTTGAACGTATCATCATTCCCTTAAGGGGACAGCAACTCTTCGCTTAGGCCAGACTAAAACCTCTGTTGTATTCTTCCACACTATCCTTTCTTCTCAGTAAACGACATTGAGATTCAAGCACGTTTGGTCCTACCTTCATCATAGTCCTAAATTCTGTGTATAATCTAGTGCTCAACTCCTAACTGCACTTTTTTGTTAATTTGATTCACTAATTGTCTCACTAGTGTATTATGATTTTCTGGTTAGAAAATGAGGAACAGTGCACTTGCTAATTTGCATTGTAGCTAAGACGTGTTACTAGCTAAGTCTATGTAGTTGTTTCTAAGAATGTTTGCTTGAGCACTCATGTGATGATGGTGAACTGCGCAGGTAAGGGGAATGCTTGAAGAATTGAAGGATAAGGAGATCACAAAGGAGGAAACTGAGGGCAAAGGCAGAAGTTTTTTAGCTGCCGATGGAAGAGAATCAAGAGTTTTGGATGTTTTCTGGTTCCTAAAGCCCTGCACGCACTCCAGCTGAAAGGTGGAACCCCCGCTCCCTCTCCAGCGAATCCAAAATTCATTGTTTTAAAGATTTTTTTTCTTTTAGCCCAGCTGAAACTCGTCATTACACCTTGTTTTTCTGTTATCCATACATCAACACCTCACATTCTTTAATTCTTTTTCCTTTGTTGATCTGATTCATTCGATGTCAACAAGAGAAAACTGTAAGAAGCGAATTCAAACTCATTACAGCCAATAAAATTTGTATTTTTGAACTCCAAAGACATACGAGTGATGCAAAACGCACTATTGGTTCGTATTATTTGGGGTTGTTGCTCTTCCATGGCTATGCTTACCAAGATGACTTATTATGTTTTATCCATCAAGAAAGAAGGGTATAAACACCAAGCAGCAGATTGACGCATTTTTTTTTTTACATATGAAGACAGAAGAACTTCACAAATGTTACACGGCTGAACAATAATTCAATGATCAGTCCCACGAGTTGTATGTCTTTCAAACTAGCATGAGAACAAAAAAGATGAAACAACGACACATAAAAGCACCATTCCTTGTTGGTGGTTGGTTAAGCTTGAGCACCGGATTTGCTGAAAACTTCACATTTTGGAAAGGATGGACACTGATGGGTTTTTTTTTTATCTTCGGAGGCAGCATTCATAGGACACATATATACTGTTTCTTATATCGTCATCAATCACAGTGTGTCCATTGCAAAGAATCAGCTGGGAGTCCTTTGTGTCATCTCAAATCATGCCTAACCACCTCGCCTGTGAAAATCTTTCGGTGCTAAGGTCTTTCTGTATGTGTCTCTTCCTTGCGTATATACTACGAGTTTAACTCTTGAACATGATCGACTACACAGTTAGCAATAATGGCTAAACGCCAAACCTTGCCATCCGATTTTAGACATACCGATGTACATGTTGCCGTGTTTTTTGTCCTAACAAAAAAGAAACCCACTGGCATCAATGGCGTTATCTCTTTGTTTTTCGTCTTCGCTTCTGTTTTGGATGGATTACAAATATAACTTACATGCTAACCAGTAACCACTCCCATATTCATTTGATATCTGGTTCTTCGTCTCCCAAAACATTATTGTGTTCTATCTTTATCCCAATTCCCAGTTTCGATGATTTTATAATGGGAAAGAAGATGTATCCCTTTTTATCCCCTCCTTGGGGAATTAATGTGCTTGCAAATGACTTTCTTTTTCTTCTTCTTTTTAGCAAGAGTCAGATGAAAAGTTTTGAAAAATTAACAAAGATTGCCTAGAAAACAAACCCAAAATCCCGAATTCTGCTTCATGTTGACTGATAACAAAAAGCAAACCCCATCTCCAAAACCTTAATCTTCACATGGACAAGGAACCCAAGAAGAGAGAAAACCATCCTTTATTTACTCTTAATTTATATAGCATCCTTATAACAACCCTCAAGCTTTTCTCTATGATTCGTAATCCCGCACAAAATCATAAACACATCCAACAAAATTAAAATTAAAGTAACAACAACTTATTGCAATCTACATCAGTTCTAAGACCATAAAAATAAAGCAGATAAGAAGAAGAAGAATGTACATGAACATCCTCTTCTACCCTAACCTGAAATTGCAAAGCAAGATATCCAAGAACCTAGACCACGCGTGCCTTGCACGAGGATAGAGTCTCGTGGTATAAACACTTGACTCCCTTAACAGACCTTCCATGGTTTCCACAAAGAGATTCAAGCTCCTCATAGGTGGAATGTACAAAGTCAAAGGCACCGCAGAGAAAGCCACCGTAAAGAAAAGCTGCAGCATCTTAAAGCCAAAGCCACCAAAAAAGTTACTTTTTTAAAAAAACCAAACTATACACGGCTCTCGGTTATTGATACAAATATTTGGAGTTCCAAAGACAAGAGGGAGAGAGGTTTGAGCTCTTCGGATTTCTTGGTAGATCTTGTGCAAGTTTTGAGGGTGAAAGGATTTTGAGATTTTGGAGGGTTTGTAGATTTGCAGAACTCTTTATTGCCGGAGAGTCAAGGAAAGAGAGAGGTCGGACAGAAGGGAAGTTCTGGAAATCTAAAGAAGTTAAAAGATTGAAATGTTCTTGCCGCTACAAGATCACGACAAAATAAACGAGAAACTTGAGGAAAAAAATAGAAGAGTACGAGTACA
>Ga0307515_10009084_pt1 | contig 19283 bp, 14 predicted proteins | sample 17_EM_MG_FD_194513 | JGI IMG/M metagenome (GOLD analysis project Ga0307515, IMG submission 194513) | Populus trichocarpa ectomycorrhiza microbial communities from riparian zone in the Pacific Northwest, United States - 17_EM | ecosystem: Host-associated > Plants > Roots > Unclassified | place...
CGCATTAGAGGATGGTGGGCCAACCCAAACGTTGGAGCATTACTCTCTTGATCATTTCAATGGTAACCGAGTTTCCGCTGCATGCAGACTGAGTCTCCACACATTTTGTTAATTTCCTTTCGATCTATTTCATATGTGGCTCGCTTATCGTTTAGTAATCTCGTCGAAAGCGAGGAGTTTCAATTTCAATCACAAAGTAAGGCACATAAGATGGGGACTATGACAGGATCGAGGATGCGTAGGTGGCCGAGAATGACAAGCAAAGTGTGCGTGACGATAGCAACGATTTCGGCCACAATAACGGTGCTGTCCATGTGTGTGGATGTAGCCCATTCCATCGAGTCCTTGTCGCCTCGTCGGTCCCTGTCGATTCCTTCCCTATCGGGAATGTCACTATTGAAGAGATTTCTGTCGTTTGGTGACCCGTGTCGTTCTCAGACGATCCAGAGATGTCTGGTAATTTCACTACGAGTAATGGTCAGGAGCCACGTGGGACTACAGTCCGGGATATACAAACCCTATGAGAAAGAGAAATTGCTTTGCTATTAGATCCACATGACCTTGTCAGCTCGTTACGCAAATTGACCATGCCAAGTCGCATTTGAGTAAGTGTGTTGTCTGTAGAGGGCTTTCTTGAAACCCGGTAGTCGAACCCAGTTGGCGGGCTTTCCTAAACCCGTCAGGCTCAGCTCCCGTCAATACCCCGAGCACTACCGATGTCTTGAAGTCCACTGATCCAGAAGGAGCACTGGATCTCCATCCACCAGCTGCAGCATATTCAGCACGCCAACAACATGACGGGCGACAGGTGATATGACAGTTTTCTACATATTCGTACGTGTTTTGTCTTCGTGTACAATGCAAATCTACTGCTGTGAATATTACTCCGAGGGTGAGTGTACTGTACTTCGGTCACAAACATCTTTTACGTTTCATATGTTGTCGAGACTAAGCTCCTCCTGACGTGATGTCAGCGGTCTTGGGTAACCCGTACCAGATGAGCGCGCGGTTTTTTTTTTGTTTGGTAGGTAATTAATTAACTCAAGCATCCACGCTCAGCTACTGGATTTCTATGGCTCGATCGGACCGAAGGGGCGCCTTGCACGTTGGAAAGTGGGGAGTCCAAGTTATGGCCTTTCCCACACCCTGAGCTGATTGTGTTCCTCTTTATCGTTCACAAACCAAATACCCATATCGCATGCAGACTCTGTAGATAAAAATGGTAATAATTCATATGAGTAGTCAAGTTCACGAAGAAGTCCCAGACGTCTTGCCATTCCTCTAGTGGTCCTTTCCACTTCTCAACTGTGTATTGGAGCACGGCACGCGCGCTGAACACAGTGCGTGACGTGGGCAGGCTGGAGATGGAATTATCTCTGGAACGTGATCGAATATATTCAACTGCCCTATCAGGCTGTTTATAGGGCATCCTATTCTGGCCTGAAGGACAATCCTTTTATGGTATATCTCCCCGAAATCAATCAACTGTCGCTTATCGATGAAGGAGGGATCTTTGCCGCCATACTGGCCTCGACAAGGGTCATCGCATCAATCAATGGGGCTTTGGCATGTTTGTGATGTACGTCTATTGAAGAAGGGAAAAGCCATACTACAACCCTGAGACTGGCTTCTCGACAGTCTGCCTCATGTCTGTGGCCCAAACACCGGCTTCTCCGGTCAGTCTGCCTGCCAGTCTGTTTGGGAGGCCATCACCTTGAACAATGAGTCACACAGCTCGAATTTAATATACTTATTACCACTGCGATAGAATCCTCTTTGAAAAGCTAGTATTCGAGGAGTTCAATTGCAGGTGCGTCAGTCTGGATTGTGACGCCCCAAAATATCAGCGCTTGCCACAAATGTCACACAACTTTCACCACGTTGCCTCTCCTTTGTGTCGGTTTTGGCCCCGAGCTTGCTGGTTTTGCAACGAATCATTTGAATCCACTGTCTACAAGATGATTTACAGTGCAACGAAGGAGTTGATCAGTCATCTGACTGATTGGGGTGGTGTCGCACAGTTCGTCGATGGCGGGGATATATTCGATTCACAAGTGCCAAACGAAGTGACCAAGGAGTCGAGCCACCGTAAAGGGTTCGGGAGGCCAATCAACGAGAAGGACGGACCTGTTCTTTATAGACCTATCCTTACCAGCCATGGGCGCAACTTGTACGAGTTTACGAACTTTTCTCAACTCATGCGTGCAGCCAAGAAAATGAACAGCGGTACGCTCAGTAGATTTGACCAACATGCCCCTCTGACACTTTTCCAGGACTTCGAGCACTTCATAAATGTGGTATAATTCACGGGGATATCAGTCTCAGTACCCTGTTCCTGGGTGCGAAAGAGGATATTGCTGGCTTTGTCGGCGATCTCGACCTGGATAATACCAATAAAGTATTCCCGGAATGGTATGACGAGTTCGCGTCAAGTAAACGGGGAGCACTCCGGACGGTGAGCCTTGATTCGGCCTTGTTATAACTCTTCTGACGCCGGCATGACATAGGGTACTGCGATATTTATGAGCATTCCTCTCCTGAACGCTCTTGATAAATACTACGAGCTCGTGGGTAAAGCGACTAAAAACTCGGCGATCGTCGTACCCCATGAGCTTGATTTCGTACCAGGAGCAGGGGACGATCTCGAGTCAATGATATGGGTTATCACCTACGCTATTATGATTCACCATCAAGAGAGCCTCGAAGGATCGGACAAGGCTGACTACAAGCGCCATGTCGTTGACCAGTATTATGGCAGCTTGTCGTACTCTGGTCTCGCCGAGAACCGCGAGGTTATGGCGATCCGTGGTACTAACTCTCTCGCCCACCAGCCTGAAGAATGGATTCCCGACCCGACACAGAGCAAATGGTTTAGACGAGCGATGACGCTAGTGATAGGTCAATTCACGCTATCCCCTCATGGTACTATTACACCTATTACGTTTGATTCTTTTGATGCGCTGTGTGACGAGTTTATCATAGACGCATAATTCCATTGCTGTGGGCATTGAATCTATATGACTGGTACTGCCGACTGCTCAGAATCCCTTAGGTAGTCTAGTGCAGTAGAACTATTAAATCCGAAATCTACCTTAGCCCTATACACTCGAGTATGCATTAGAGGAGGGTGGGGCCAACCCGACCTTAGAATAATAATCTCTTGATCGTCACAATGCAGCCGAGCTTCGGCTGCATGCAGACTGAGTCTCCACACATTTTCCATCTCCTTTCTATTTCATACGTGGCTCGCTTATCGTTTAGTAATTTCGTCGAAAGCGAGGAGTTTGATTTCAATCGCAAGATAAGGTACATAAGATGGAAATAATGACAGGATCGAGGGTGCATAGGTGGCCGAGAATGACAAGCAAAGTGCGCGTGACGATAGCAACGATTTTGCCACAATAACCGTTTGGTTCATATCATGTGGATGTAGCGCCATTCCTGTCGGGTCCTTGTCGCCTTGTCGATCCCTGTCGATCTCTTCCGAGGTACAGTCGTTCGACCAATCCCCACTCCTCGCCCGCGCGTGAGTGAGTCTCACGTCCTCGTTCCAGCCCGGGTTCAAACCCATGGGCCACTCTGCTCGAGCGGCGTTCGAAGGGCGGCGTGAAAGATGTCGATAGATGTCGATAGATGTGATATAGAAGAAGTCAAGATACAAACGGAAGTTATCTTCATGCGTTAACGTCTTTGGCTTGCGTTTCCCACATTGCCAACGCAGACTACACCTTTTAATTCCAGGTACTCTCAGGTACTCTCAACAGTGTTTGTAATCGCCCCTTCCACCTTGGAGGCTTGGACACTGGCTCGCCCCGTATCTGATCCGAATGGATGATCCGGAGGACGGAGGAATGAGAGTGTCAATAAGAATACGAGCTGGGTTCTGTCACCGGGCCACCGCAACCGACTTGAGCGCAGGGAAAGCGTTTTACGAGTTTTTTGACTACTCGATTCTTGGTGGACGGCGACTTGTCAACGTCTTCTGCGGTGAATGACGTGTTGTGTGTCGTCCTGTCTGGTGTCCGGCGTTGATCGAGGTTTGCCTGACCTCTCGACACCAGCACCAGCACCAGCACCCCACAAGCTCGCCGCCATTAATGGACTTCGATACCCGTCTACTCCTCTCCTCGACCGCTTCAACGCACGTCTTCAGACCTTGGTATCCACGTTTCCTGGACGAAGTTGATGTCCGAAATGCCAACGCGAGTAGCGATTGAGAGTAATGGGACACATCCCAAACCGTACCATACTTTTTCTACGATAGGTCGCGTTACGATCGCTTTTATTGTACTTGTGATTCGTTTTGGATTTTGGATACCATATGCCTGATGATGTCATTTATGAGTCATCGTCCTTCTGGTAGCTTCCATGGACCTCTGTCTCATGCTCTATATAATAGAGGGACCGGACTGCAAACCTCATTCGACCTTGTTACATACATAACCAATACAAGTCGTTGTTTCCCTTCCATCTCTTCTTTTAGGGCGTCCCTACAGGGAGAAGCCGATCCACTATCTTCTTTCACTCAGGATGGCGGCCGCAGACTTGTTTGGCTAAACGCGCAGCGAATCAAGCACCTCATCCACACCCTCACACAAATCGGCAGAAAATTAAAAGTCGTACGCATTTGACCCACAGCGCGGTCCACGTCCGACGGACTGAATGTTGTCCCCCGAAACGCTTGCCGTTCGTCCTGCCAAATCCGCCCAAATCCGCAGCCCAAATGGTCTCGCTCGGACTGGCCAAGGGGCGCACGAAAGCCGGCTGGGCGCAAGCCCGTCGACCCGGTAAACGTGATCGGGATGCTGCCAAGAAGGAGCCTGCAGAGGGGCTGTCGCACCGCGTGGTTGAGGTGGGAATGGAGATGGAAGCGGGTGGTGGTGGCACGAATACGAATGACTTGTGGAGGATACCCACTGCATGCCGATATCTGGTGCCTGTGACATTCCCCATGATCATCGCCTCTACATAATATCTCACTTTCGGGCTCGGTTTCTCCGTACCGCCATTACCAGCACCACATTACTACTACTACCCACGGTGTTATATTTATTCCTGTCTGTCTGTTTGTCTGACTGCCTGCTTGACTGCCTCCCTGCCTCCCTGCTGGTTCATGCACGGAATTTAATCCTCCTCGTTACCCGGCGAGGGCTGCATCTGTCCTCGTCAGTACGGTAATATAGGTTTCCCTCTAACCCTCTCAGTCTCATATCTGGACTTCAATTTCATCCCAATCTTCGCGCAGCTTGCTGCTTTATTTTCTCTTTCTCGTTTTCTGCGCTCTTTATCATGTAGCCCATTCTATAACTTATCCGTGCATGAAATGGAATGAAAACATATTGCTATGAATCATATCACTCCTATTCGTGCTGTCGTTTGATGACTTCGCACTAATGACGCTCCCTGACAGCTGCGTCGCATTGACAGATTGACAGCGCGGGGGCTCCACTGGCCGGGTTAAGTCATCATATGTGACATGCGTCTGGTATTTCATTGAGGCTGGGAGGAGAGGCGTTAGGTGTGTGACAGCGTGACTCACGGGGCGTTGGCTTTGAGGCTGGAGCCAGCTGAAATGGCGCATCGGTAATTTATAATAACATATAAAATCTATTACATATAAAATATTGGAAAATGACGGACGGTTTGAGGCTGCGTTGAGGCTGCGACCAGCCGGTAAGCGAACCTAGTAGAATAATGATTGATATATTTTATGATTATAAATAAGTAATATTACATATAAAGATGGCGGAAAATGGCGACAGCAACGGCGAGAACTGCTGAAGCTACCAGGCTGCTCGCGAGGTGAGCGGACGAGGGCTGGTGCTTTGCAGGCAAGTCCTCGCGCATCATATGCCTGGATTAAGCATATAAGCATCCTACATCCTACGCCTTACACCAAGTACACTTCCAACCCAACACTCACGTTCTCGTCTGCCAGTCTGCAATAGACCCTCCAGAGCCTCTGGGGCCTCTGGACCGCCTGCTTGTTCTTCTCCTTGTCATTCCATGCAAAGCTAGCTCCTGCGTATCTTTACGGTTAGCGCCAGATTTTCACTAGAATAATTCAAGTCCGCAAAAAAAAACGCACTTGCGGTTACTCTTCTGCATTCCTACACTGTTTCGACTCAGGTCACGACTATACTTACAAAGTCCTATTGCAGTATGGTCGTCGACGCGTCTTGCCTTTCGCATCTGCTGGCCGTCTGGTTGAGGTAAGCTCCAAGTCTGGATTGGGCAGTCGGAGTTTGAAACTCATGTTTGTGCTTGAGTCAGCCGCAACCTAAAAATATATATTTGCAATTAGGTTTTGTATACTACTAGTACATTTGCGCGTCACACTGAACATGGTTTTCCGGTATTTATATGTAATAAATTAGAAATCTTATTATACATCATAAAAGTCCTTATATTACCACTGTTCGCTGACGTGCCACTTCAAATTGCTTACGCCAGCCTCCAGATAACCCGGGTCACGTCATCACACACCGGTCATGGGCCTCTCTGTCATACACGTACAGTGGTCTCCGATTTTCGTCGGATAGTGTCACGTACTGTGCCTGACATCTGTCACAGAGGTGTCAATCTGTCAATGCGACGCAGCTGTCAGGGAGCGTCATTAACTCCAAGTCGTTTGATGGCCCGTGTTGATCCGGAGATGTCTCATAATTTCACCACGAGCACTGGCCAGGAGCCATGTGGAATTAGTGAAATACAGGGCGAGCTATACAAAGTTTATGAGCAATTGCTCTGCGATTGGATCGGATCCACATGATCTTGTCAGCATGTTATGCAATTTATCCATGCCAAGCCGCATGTAAGTAAGTGTGTATTCAAAAGAGGCCTTTCTTGAAACCTGTAGTTGAACTCAGTTGGTGTGCGTTTCTAAACTCGTCAGGCTCAACGTCCCGTCAATACCCCGAGCACCGCAGATGACTTTAGGCCCACGGATCCCACAGTACCAGGAGGGGTACTGGATCTCCCTCCATATTCAGAACATCAACAACATGACGGGCCACAGGCGATATGGCACTTTCCTACGGAATCGTATTTGGTACGGTCTTCGTGCACAGCGCAGATCTACCGCTGTGAGTATTAATCTGAGGGTTAGTGTACTGTGATTCGGCCACAAATATATATTACGTTTCATATAATGTTGAGACTCGTCCTGCCGTATGTACAGTGTTCATGCTGTGTTACATCCCGCTCCACCCGACCGCCGGGCCTGACTAATTGATTCCTCCGCGCTCCATCCCGCCGGTTTGTCGATGAGCCCAGACCTGTTCTCGATCCTGTTGCTTGACATTGTACCTCGTTGTCGGACTGTTGACCGACATTCTTATCCTTCGGTTGTCACTTTATTGTATTCGACAGACAGCCATTTCTAGTAGTCCGGTACCGCTATGACTTTCACTTCGACAGTCCTGTAGTATATAAGGCATGTACAGTCGATAGCGGTACTCTAGTCAGAATATCAACTTGGGCAAGCACCCGCCCCGTTCTGTCTCGCCTCTCCTCGCGTCCCCTTCCATCCTGTTCCCGTTGGCATCACTCGCCCCGATAGCGATACTGTCGGGAAAGTTCCGTCCAGTCCGCCTCCGTGCTCCCACCCTAACATGCTGCCTATATGTCAGTACTGTCTTGGGTCATCCGTAGCAGATAAGTGCGTGTTTTTTCTTTAGTAAGTAATTAACTCGAGCACTGATGGGTATAAACGGCACCCCGGAGCAGCCACTCTCAGCCACTGGATTTCTATGGCACGACCGGACCAAAGGAGTGTGGGGAGTCCCCGACCGTCTGAGAGGAGATGAGTTGGTGGTTTTCCTGGTTATCATTCACAAACCAAATACCCATATCGCATGTAAACTCTGCGTATGGAAATGGTAAACATTTGATGCTAGGATCAAATCAGGTGTGCGAAGAAGTCCGAGTCGCCATTCTTCTGGTAATCCATTCAGCTTCTTAATTGAGCATTGGAGAACGGCACGCGCGCTGAGTACAGTGCGTGTGCGGGCTGGAAGCGGGATTATCTCTGGAACGCGATCGAACACAACTGCCCTATCGGGCTGATTATAGGTCACCCTATTCGGGCCTGAAGGACAATCCTGTTATGGTATATCTCCCTGAAATCAATTAACCGTCGCTTATCGATGAAAGAGGGATATTTGCCACCATACCTCGACAAGGGTCATCGCTTCGATCAATGGGGCTTTGGCATGTTTGCGATGTACGTCCATCGGAGAAGGGGAAAGGCCATAATACAACCCTGACACTGCCTTCTATTCTCGACAGTCTGCCTCATGTCTGTGGCCCAAAACGCCGCCTTCTCCGGCCACTCTGGCAGTCTGTTTGGGAGACCATCACCTTGAACAATGGGTCACACAGGCAGCGCTGAGCATACCCCTTACCGCTGCGATAGAGTCCTCTTTGAAAAGCTGGTGTTCGAGGAGGCTGTAGGGGCAAGATTTTGTTCACTTGCAGTTGCGTCAGTCTGGGTTGTGACGCCCAAAAATAGAACCGCTTGCCACACCTGCCACAACTTTCACCACGTTGCTTGTTCTTTGTTCGCTTCTTGACCCTTGCCACATCCAAACAGAATGGGGAAACGTACTTATAACGAGGCTTTCAGGTGATCTTTACTCCCCATGTCTTCTACCACCCCCTCTAACGTGGAAGGTCCCTCCACGCCTAAACATCCTCGCGTATCATATATCATCTATCCAACACGCCGCGAATGTGGGCCGGACTCCCAGCTTCCCAATGCCCCATTATGTGTCCTCTACCAACATCAACGATGCTAAAACAAACCTCAAGGCTATTCTCGCCACTCGTGTTTCCTACAACGACCCGAACATCGTTGATGCGTTAGTCAAGCCCGATCAAGTTAGCGACGAGCTTGTGAAGACTATAAAAGATCACATATTGGCGCATCAAGTTACTAAGGACTTTCTTGGTGCTGTCAGCGGCCAGACCGTTCGGCTTGAAAGCGAGATGTACAAACCGCTGGTACGTCGAAGTGGCTATCCATGCTCCCAATACTCACGTTCTGAGTAGTGCACGCTGTTGAACACCATCACCAACTTTATTGAGGACGACTCGAAGAACGATGCGAAGAACGATGCGAAGACCGACAAAACGAACAAGGAAGAGGACCTCGAGAAGGACACCAACGACGGTCATACCCCTTCCAAGCCCGTTAATGACACCAACTTTGCCCAACGTATTGATCGCATGTGGCTCGACGTCCACACCAAGATTCCGCACACCGACAATGGTCTGTTTATTCCCGGGATGCCTACGGACTACTACAATTTCGAGGAGAGTGTCGTGGTTGGCACCAAGCGCCCTTACCCTGGGGGTGACGACGGTGACTCTGGTCCTTCAAAAGCGCCCCGCGTCTCCAAGATCCAACAATCCGCCCGAGATGGCAATCATAAAGGCACTACCGACGCGTTCGAAAAGCGTCGACCTGATCTTGTTTTGGTCGATCACCCCGCTCAAGACGATCGCAAGGACGGGTGTCTGTGGCGTCAGTTCGCAGTCTTGCTCGAGGTCAAGCGTGACCGCTCAGATGGACCCAATCCTTCAGATGGGACGACGCTGACCAAATTGGTGGCCCAGCTCGCCGACATGGCTCGGCTTCATCTTGCTGCGCGTCCTTTCATGCGATACTCCGTCCACCTGACCGTTTGTGGGGCTATCTTCAATCTCGCGATATTTGACCGTGCCGGAGGAGTGGTGTCCAAGGACTACGACATCAGCAAGGACCCGGACCTGGACGTATTCATTCGTGTCATTCGGCGACTCGGACGAGACCTTGACGCATACGACTTGGGACTTGACCGGACTGTCACGCCTCTTCACTCCCTCGGGAGCCGGAAGCAGTTCCCAGAGTTTCGTGTCACGGTTGGTGGGTCAGCATACATCACGCAGGGACTGCCACTCTGGCAGTCAGCCAGCCTTGTTGGCCGCGGAACGTTCGTGTGGGTAGTTGCGCTTGAAGGAGATCCTGAGCAGTCTGGCAAGGACAGCGCCAGGAGGTTCATTCTGAAGAATGCATGGCGGGCGTGCGGACGATTGGCTGAATCCACTGTCTACAAGATGATTTACAGTCCGCCGAAGGAGCCGACCAGTCATTTAACTAATTTGGACGGTATCGCGCGGTTCGTCGATGGCGGGGACGTATTCGATCCACAAGCTCCAAACGAAGTGGTCAAGGTGTCGAGCCACCGTAAAGGGTTCGGGGGACCAATCAACGAGAAGGACGACCCTGTGCTTCACAGACTTGTCCTTGCCAGCCGTGGGCGCACCCTGGACAAGTTTACGAATTTCTCTCGACTCATGCGTGCAGCCAAGAAAATGAACAGCGGTACGCTCAGTATATTTGACCAATATTCCCCTCTGAGACTTTTCTAGGACTTCGAGCACTTCATGATCGTGGTATCATTCATGGGGATATCAGTCTCGGTAACCTGTTCTTGGACATGGAAGACGAACTCGCTGGCTTTGTCGGCGATCTCGACCTTGCTAAGGTAGACCTGGTTATTATCGAGAAATTATTTCCGGAATGGTACGACGAGGTCGCGTCAAGCAACCGAGGAGCACTCCGAACGGTGAGTTGAGTTTGAGCTTTGTTGTGAGACCTTCTGACGTTAGAATGTCGTAGGGTACTGCACTCTTTATGAGTAAGCCCCTTCTGAGAGCTCTCATCAAATACTACAAGCTCGTGGGTAAAGCAACTAAAAACTCAGCGATTGTCGTACCCCCTGAGCTTGATTTCGTACCGGGAGCAGGGGACGACCTCGAGTCAATGATCTGGGTTATCACCTACGCTATTATGATTCATCATCAAGAGAGTCTCAAAGGATCGGACAAGGCTGACTACAAGCGCGATGTCGTTGACCAGTTTTATGGTAGCTTGTCGTATTCTGGTCTCGCCGAGAAGCGCGAGGTTATGATGTCCCGTGGTACTAACCCTTTCGACGACGAACCTGATGAATGGTTTCCCGACCCGGCACAGAGCAAATGGTTTAGACATGCGATGACGCTAGTGGCAGGTCAAAGCAGGCCAAACCATCATGGTACCATTAAGCCTATTACGTTTGATTCTTTTGATGCACTGTGCGACGAATTTATCATAGACGCATAATTCCATTGCTGTGGGCATTGAACCTACACTCCCGACTGCTCAGTATGCCTTAGGTAGTCGAGTGCAATAGAACTATTGAATCTGAAATCTACCTTAGCCCTCTACACTTGAGTATGCATTAGAGGAGGATGGGGTCAAGCCGAACGTTGTAATACCAATCTCTTGATCATTTTAATGGTACCGGAGCTTCGGCTGCATGCAGATCGAGTCTCCACACATTTTGGTAATTTCCTTTCTATTTCAGATGTGGCTCGCTTGTCGTTTAGTAATGTCATCGAAAGCGAGGAGTTTTTAATTTCAATCACAAGGTAGGGTACATACTGTCAGGGAGTAGCCAAGTGGACGGCACGGGCTACGGGCTCAACCTTCTGTAGAAAATTGTAATAAAATCATAAAATATTATCTATGTCGAAACCCCGATGCCCACCGAAAGTGGGAGGTCCACCGCCCCTTAATCGTGACCAAACTCAAGTGCAAGGTTGAGGGGAGGTGGCCCAAGTCGAGCGGAAACTAAACCTCTGCTATTCCACGGAATCCATTCTGTGACCTCTAGTCCTCTTTCTGCATCGTTTGAGCGTGATGCAGCTAGTATCACAGAAACAAGCTGCTGAAGACGCGACGTACAAGGCACAAGACGTGAAAAAGCGGAAGGAAATTGGGGAAGAGAGAAATAAAATACAGGAAATAATAGAGGAAGCGAAAAAGCTTTTCAAAGAGATGTGGGCCGCGGAGATTCTGGCATGGGAGGGGATCGATGCGACGTTGGTAGCTTAAGGGGTGCCAAAGTCAAAGCAACCCTCCAAGCCCCATTGTTGGAAAGCACGCACGAAGCCGTGGCAGCGTCCAGACGACGGGCTGAAGGCCCTCAACGTACGATCTTCTAAAGAATTAGAGTGTCGAGATTGTGGAGGAACAGGATTGACAACGATAGGAGGTATATCTCGATGTAGTTACCAAATCTCTAGTTAAGATGTATTCTGAGACTGGAAACTCGATTTCTCCGACATTTCAAGACCGTCTACTTGGTACTCCAAGCCGGCCCCGATGACCGCCTTGTTGCGCTTCAAAATCCCTGAAACTTCACCCATGTACTCTAGGTGTTCATATAGTTGTCGAGAGATGTCGAGAGCTGTGATATAGAAGAAGTCAAGATAGAAACGAAAATTCTGGCTTCATGCGTTAATGTCTTTGGCTTGCGTTTCCCATATTGCCAACGCAGACCACCCCTTTTAATTCCAGGTACTCTCCGGTGCTCTCAACGGTGTTTGTAATCGTACCTTTGCCACCTTGGTCACTGGCTCGCCCCTTATCTGATCCGAATGAATGATCCGGAGGACGCAGCTAGGCAGGAATGAGAGCGTCAATAAGAATACGAGCTGTGTTCTGTCACCGGGCCACCGCAACCGACTTGAGTGCAGGGAAAGCGTTTTACGGGCTTTTTGACTACTCGATTCTTCGTGGACGGCGACTCGTCAACGACTTCTGCGATGAGTGACGTGTTGTATGTCGACCTGTCTGGCTGGCGTTGATCGAGGTTTGCCTGACCTCTCCACCAGCACCGTTCAGCACAAGCCCGCAAGCTCGCCGCCAATGGACTTCGATACCCGACTACTCCTCTCGACCGCTTCAACGCACGTCTTCAGACCTTGGTATCCACGTTTCCCGGACAAAACTGATGTCCGAAATGCCAACGCGAGTAACGATTGAGTGGGACACCTCCCAAACCCTACCGTACTTTTTCGATTTCCACGATAGGTCACGGTACGATTCCTTCGATTGTACTTGTGATACGTTTTGAATTTGGATACCATATGCCTGATGATGTCATTTATGAGTCATCGTCCTTCTGGTAGCTTCCATGGACTTCTGTCTCATGCTGTATATATAGAGGGACCGGACTGCAAACCTCATTCGACCTTGTTAGATACAAAACCAATACAAGTCGTTGTTTCCCTTCCACCTCTTCATCTTAAGATACAGAAGCCGACCCACTATCTTCTTTCACTCAGGATGGCGGCCGCAGACTCTTTTGGCCAAACGCGCAGCGAATCAAGCACCTCATCCACACCCCCACACAAATCGGCAGAAAATCAAAAAAACGTACGCATGTGGCCCACACCGTGGTCCACTTCAACGGACTGGATGTTGTCCCCCGAAACGCTCGCCTCTCGTCCTGCCAAGGATGTCAAATTCGCCCACCTGGTCTCGCTCGGACTGGCCAAGGGGCGCACGAAGGCAGGGTGGGCGCAAGCCCGTCGACCTGGCAAACGCGATCGGGATGCTGCCAAGAAGAAGCTTACAGAGGAGCTGTCGCACCGCGTGGCCGAGGTGGAGATAGAGATAGAAGTGGGCAGTGGTGGCACGAATACGAATGACACTGTGGAAGAGATTGTGGAGGATACCCACCGCATGCCAATATCTGGTGCCTGTGCCTGTGTTGGTACAACTGCTGGCGCAAGAAAACTGGGAGACGACCGACCAGCCGACCGACCCTCGATGGACTGAACACGCGTACCTGGTGGATGTTGTAATGTACCCCATGGATGGACATTCCCTATGATCATCACGTCTACCTATCTCACTCTCGGGTTCGGTTTCTCCGTACCGCCATTACTGGCACCACATTACTACTACTACCCACGGTGTTATATTTATTCCTGTCTGTCTGTCTGCCTGCCTGCCTGATTGCCTCCCTGCCTGCCTGCCGGTTTATGCACGGAATTTAATCCTCCTCGTTACCCGGCGAGGGCTGCATCTGTCTGTTGGAGTTGATTGATTCCTCCAACTAATGGCCGGGTGGCTCAGTGGTTAGAGCGCCCTTCTAGAATTAGGGAAGCCCGGGTTCGATCCCCGGTCTGGCCTTTTCTTTCTCCTTCTACACTGTCCTCGTCAGTACGGTAACATAGGTCTCCCTCTAACCCTTTCAGTCTCAGATCTGGACTCCGATTTTCATCCCAATCTTCATGCAGCTTGCTGCTTTATTTTCTCTTTCTCGTTTTCTGCGCTCTTTATCATGTAGCGTATTCTATAACTCATCCGTGAATGAAATGAATGAAAACATATCGCTATGAATCATACACTCCTATTCGTCCCGTCGTTTGATGACCCGTGTTGGTCTCAGATGACCCGGAGATGTCTCATAATTTCACCACGAGCACTGACCAGGGGATACTAGTGAATACAGCGCGGGCTATACAATGTCTGAGCAATTTCTTTGCTATTGATCGGATCCACATGATCTTGTCAGCATGATGCGCAAGTTGTCCATGCCAAGCCGCATGTAAGTAAGGGTGTATTCAAAAGAGGGCTTTCTTGAAGCCTGTCGTTGAACTCAGTTGGTGTGGGTTTCTAAACCCGTCAGGCTCAACTTCCCGTCAATACCCCGAGCACCGCAGATGACTTTAGGCCCACGGGTCCCACAGTACCAGGAGGGGTACTGTATCTCCCTCCTTATTCAGGACACCACAACATGACGGGCCACAGGCGATAGGACACTTTCCTATGGAATCGTATTTGGTACGGTCTTCGTGCACAGTGCAGATCTATTGATGCTGTGAGTATTAATCCGAGGGTTAGTGTACTGTGATTCGGCCACAAATATATATTACGTTTCATATATTGTTGGGACTCGTCCTGCCGTCAGGACAGTGTTCATGCTGCCTATTATATGTCAGTACTGTCTTGGGTCATCCGTAGCAGATAAGTGCGTGTTTGTTTCTTTAGTAAGTAATTAACTGGAGCACTGATGGGTATAAACGGCACCCCGGAGCAGCCACTCTCAGCTACTGAATTTCTATGGCAAAGGGGCGTGGGGAGTCCCTTCCCGACACTCTGAAAGGAGATGAGTTGGTGGTTTACCTGTTTATCGTTCATAAACCAAATACCCATATCCCATGTAAACTCTGCGTATGGAGATGGTAAATATTTGATGCCAGGATCGAATTGAGTGCGCGAAGAAGTCCGAGTCGCCATTCCTCTGGTATTCCTTTCAGCTTCTCAATTGAGCATTGGAGAACGGCACGCGCTGAGTACAGTGCGTGTGCGGGCTGGAAGCCAGATTATCTCTGGAACGTGATCGAACACAACTGCCCTATCGGGCTGATTATAGGTCACCCTATTCGGGCCTGAAGGACAATCCTGTTATGGTATATCTCTCTGAAATCAATTAACTGTCGCTTATCGATGAAAGAGGGATCTTTGCCACCATACCTCGACAAGGGTCATCGCATCAATCAATGGGGCTTTGGCATGTTTGCGATGTACGTCTACCGAAGAAGGGGAATGCCATAATGCAACCCTGAGACTGCCTTCTCGACAGTCTGCCTCATGTCTGTCGCCCAAAACGCCGCCTTCTCCGGCCACTCTGGCAGTCTGTTTGGGAGACCATCACCTTGAATAATGGGTCACACAGGCAGCGCTGAGCATACCCCTTACCGCTGCGATAGAGTCCTCTTTGAAAAGCTGGTATTCGAGGAGGCTGCAGGGGCTAGATTTCGTTCACTTGCAGTTGCGTCAGTTCTGGATTGTGACGCCCAAAAATAGAAGCGCTTGCCACACCTGCCACAACTTTCACCACGTTGCCTGTTCTTTGTTCGCTTCTTGACCCTTGCCACATCCAAACAGAATGGGGAAACGTACTTATAACGAGGCTTTCAGGTGATCTTTACTCCCCATGTCTTCTACCACCCCCTCTAACGTGGAAGGTCCCTCCACGCCTAAACATCCTCGCGTATCATATATCATCTATCCAACACGCCGCGAATGTGGGCCGGACTCCCAGCTTCCCAATGCCCCATTATGTGTCCTCTACCAACATCAACGATGCTAAAACAAACCTCAAGGCTATTCTCGCCACTCGTGTTTCCTACAACGACCCGAACATCGTTGATGCGTTAGTCAAGCCCGATCAAGTTAGCGACGAGCTTGTGAAGACTATAAAAGATCACATATTGGCGCATCAAGTTACTAAGGACTTTCTTGGTGCTGTCAGCGGCCAGACCGTTCGGCTTGAAAGCGAGATGTACAAACCGCTGGTACGTCGAAGTGGCTATCCATGCTCCCAATACTCACGTTCTGAGTAGTGCACGCTGTTGAACACCATCACCAACTTTATTGAGGACGACCCGAAGAACGACTCGGAGAAGGACGCGAAGACCGACGAAAGGAACAAGGAAGAGGATGATGAGAAGGACACCAACGACGATCATACCCATTCCAAGCCCGCTAATGACACCAACTTTGCCCAGCATATTGATCGCATGTGGCTCGACGTCCACACCAAGATTCCGCGCACCGACAGTGGTCTGTTTATTCCCGGGATGCCTACGGACTACTACAATTTCGAGGAGAGTGTCGTGGTTGGCACCAAGCGTCCTTACCCTGGGGGTGACGACGGTGACTCTGGTCCTTCAAAAGCCCCCCGCACCTCCAAGACCCAACAATCCGCCCGAGATGGCAATCATAAAGGCACTACCGACGCGTTCGAAAAGCGTCGACCTGATCTTGTTTTGGTCGATCACCCCGCTCAAGACGATCGCAAGGACAGTTGTCTGTGGCGTCAGTTCGCAGTCTTGCTCGAGGTCAAGCGTGACCGCTCAGATGGACCCAATCCTTCAGCTGGGACGGCGCTGACCAAATTGGTGGCCCAGCTCGCCGACATGGCTCGGCTTCATCTTGCTGCGCGTCCTTTTATGCGATACTCCGTCCACCTGACCGTTTGTGGGGATATCTTCAATCTCGCGATATTTGACCGTGCTGGAGGGGTGGTGTCCAAGGACTACAACATCAACGAGGACCTGGAGATATTCATTCGTGTCATTCGTCGACTCGGACGACACCTCGACGCATACGACTTGGGACTCGACCGGACTGTCGTGCCTCTTCACTCCCTCGGGAGCCGGAAGCAGTTCCCAGAGTTTCGGGTCACGGTTGGTGGGTCAGCATATATCACGCAGGGACTGCCACTTTGGCAGTCGACCAGTCTTGTTGGCCGTGGAACATTCGTGTGGTCTGTTGTGCTCGAAGGAGATCCGGAGCAGTCTGGCAAGGACAGCGCCAGGAGGTTCATTCTGAAGAATGTGTGGCGGGCGTGCGGACGATTGGCTGAATCCACTGTCTATAGGATGATCTACAGTCCGCCGAAGGAGTCGACCAGTCATCTAACTAATTTGGACGGTATCGCGCAGTTCGTCGATGGCGGGGACGTATTCGATCCACAAGCGCCAAACGAAGTCGTCAAGGTGTCGAGCCACCGTAAAGGGTTCGGGGGACCAATCAACGAGAAGGACGACCCTGTGCTTCACAGACTTGTCCTTGCCAGCCGTGGGCGCACCCTGGACAAGTTTACGAATTTCTCCCGACTCATGCGTGCAGCTAAGAAAATGAACAGCGGTACGCTCAGTATATTTGACCAATATTCCCCTCTGAGACTTTTCTAGGACTTCGAGCACTTCATGACCGTGGTATCATTCATGGGGATATCAGTCTCGGTAACCTGTTCTTGGACATGGAAGACGAACTCGCTGGCTTTGTCGGCGATCTCGACCTTGCTAAGGTGGACCTGGTTATTATCGAGAAATTATTTCCGGAATGGTACGACGAGGTTGCGTTAAGCAAACGAGGAGCACTCCGAACGGTGAGCTGAGTTTGAGCTTTGTTGTGAGACTTCCTGACATTAGAATGTCGTAGGGTACTGCACTTTTTATGAGCGTGCCTCTTCTGAAAGCTCTCGTCAAATACTACAAGCTCGTGGGTAAAGCAACTAAAAACTCAGCGATTGTAGTACCCCCTGAGCTTGATTTCGTACCGGGAGCAGGGGACGATCTCGAGTCAATGATCTGGGTTATCACCTACGCTATTATGATTCATCATCAAGAGAATCTCAAAGGATCGGACAAGGCTGACTACAAGCGCGATGTTGTTGACCAGTTTTATGGCAGCTTGTCGTATTATGGTCTTGCCGAGAAGCGCGATGTTATGGTATATCGTGGTACGAAACCTCGCTTCGACGAACCTGAAGAATGGTTTCCCGATCTGGTACAACGCACATGGTTTAGACGTGCAATGGCACTACTGTCAGATCGGCATTCGTCATCCAGTGATAGTAGCACCGATTCTATTACGTTTGATTCTTTTGATGCTCTCTGCAATGCGTTTATCACGGACTAGTGATTCAGCTATGTGCGCATTGACTTGTAGCTACTTCCGAATTCTCACTATGCTTGAGTAATACACCTCTTGAATTTGAGCCACTCCTAATCCTCGAGATAACGAAATCAAGTGCTCCACACCCTCCCACGCGACAAGGCCGACTGCAAGCGCGATGTCGTTGATATGTTTTATGGCAGCTTGTCGTACTCTGATCTCGCCAAGAAGCGCGAAGTTATGCTATTCAGTGGTACTAACCTTCACGACGACAAACTTGAAGAATGGTTTCCCGACCCGGCACAGAGCAAATGGTTTAGACAAGCGATGACACTAGTGGCAGGTCAAAGCAGGGCAACCCATCATGCTACCATTAAGCCTATTACGTTTGATTCATTTGATGCACTGTGTGACGAATTTATCATAGACACATAATTCCATTGCTGTGGGCATTGAATCTATATAACTGGTACTCCCGACTGCTCAGAATGCCTTAGGTAGTCGAGTACAGTATAACTATTGAATCTGAAATCTACCTTAGCGCTCAGCACTTGAGTATGCATTAGAGGTGTTCGATTATGAGGGAATGGTCCCAAAGCATGTATCACATTGGTAGCTACGATCTGTAGTTATAGATACATCGTGTGACATCGGAATCATAATACTGCGGATCGCGTAAAAAGGATTGTCCGTGATAGAGCAGTGTGCGTAGCACACGGAGGTTATATCACTTTGCCTCCAATAATCAGGCATAACTATTCGAATAGGGCATGGCAGACGCATAGGGATTTTACCGAAAAATTCCCGATATCCAACAAGAGGAGGCGGGTGGGGCCAACGCAAAGGTTGGAATATTAATTTCTTAAACATTGCAATTGTAACCGAGCTTCGGCTGCATGCAGACAGAGTCTCCACACATTTTGTTAATTTCCTTTCGATCTATTTCATATGTGGCTCGCTTATCGTTTAGTAATCTCGTAGAAGGTGAGCAGTT
>Ga0307515_10009085_pt1 | contig 19283 bp, 20 predicted proteins | sample 17_EM_MG_FD_194513 | JGI IMG/M metagenome (GOLD analysis project Ga0307515, IMG submission 194513) | Populus trichocarpa ectomycorrhiza microbial communities from riparian zone in the Pacific Northwest, United States - 17_EM | ecosystem: Host-associated > Plants > Roots > Unclassified | place...
GTAGATTGGTAGCTATATAGATAAATAGATACATAGATGAGAATACAACCTGAATACATGAGTTTTAAAAATCGTTGCACGATTAGTAGTAGCTATGAGTTCCAGGCGCACCAGCAGCATTCCCAGATGTTGTTTTTCCCAGAATGCACTACTGTGATTCGAGGTGCTCCCAGACGCTCACAGGTTTGTCGCTGGCGCTCCCAGGTGCTGTGCTATGCAACGCGACTGGCAGCGTGTAATTCTCCGTCAGAGGGTACGAGGTTCCGTCAGAGCCGTCAGAGCCGTCCGGGACACCCGGGTGTTTCAGACGGAAACCAGGGTTGTTGCTGATGTGCGGGACTCATTCCTGCACAGTTGAAGTGTCTTTTCGTTGTCGAGGATGCTGAATCAAGCGTTAAAGGGCTTCTTGCCTTGGTTCAGACTTTTGCAACAGGGCTGATACGTCAGACTGCTGGTATGGTGATTGTCGAGGAGAAGTATCAACCTCCGATGCAACCTTTGCACGATCGATGCTCCCGTCGTAAGCCTCTTTTCGGCGTCGGAACCACTTATATCGTCCCTATTAGCGCAATCCAAGGAGCTGTACACCATTTTCCGCTGACGCCGCAGCCAGATAGCTCGCGGTGGTACTTGAGCAACACAATTGACTTGAATGCTTTCAATTTGTTGTACATGTAGATTATTCGACTCAATGCTTGAAGTAATCATTGCAGCGATATATAGAAATCTGATGTGTTTCCTCTGGGTGTCTTAATTTTTGTAATGGGAGTTGTGCAAGCTTGTGTATAATCGATGTCTCAAGGGATTGAATAGTTAAAAATATTCTTGAAATCAATGGAACAGTTCAAAAAACCGTCAAAACCATTAAAATCTAGGTGACCAACGTGAAAGAAACAATCGCAATGAATTAGCTTAAATGACTAAACACGTTTTGAGATGTCGCGACGATGCGATCACATCATTGAACACTTCGAAGCATGGTGGAAGATTGCAAATAAGTCGCTCAGATTATTTGTGGAGAATGTGGAGAAGGATCGGTGCATGGGGTGTTAAGGGTTCTCCCTTAACAGAGTATATGAAACCTTAGATAACCAATGATCGGTATTTGTCAGTATACTTTTGAGTCATCTGACATACATAACGGCTACCCTAGGCATCCTAAGAACTTTTCAGTCATAATATCCTTTAGCGGGGATAGAGTGGTGCTCGTCTCGATTGGATAGATGAGTTTCTACCTCTAGCGGATTCATTGAAAGGGCAATACTTAGGTAGTCCTGATTTGATGATGCAATAACACTGCCAGATCGAAAGGGGTAAAACCCTGCCGAGCATGTTGTTTTCAGCCAGATTCATTCCCAGATTTAGCGGGATTATGTTTGATTGGACTGGAGATTACTCCGACTCACAAACACGGCAATTGTTAGCCACTAAGCTAGTAAGTGGGATCTTAAGCCTAAGACTCTTATGCGAGCTTAGACACTGAGCACTCCCCGGTCAAAGAGAATAGTCTCGGCCTAAGCTATGGCGTGATTGAGGGATTTTGACATTGGCTGTTAATATGAGGCCTGAAGCATCCCCGCACATTAGATTGTGACGGAATGGCAACTGCGAAAGTATGACTTGCCTAAGCATGCATGCATATACGTGTCAATTAATCTACGTCGGCATAGTAGTGGTTGCCCACCACCTAAATCTATGAGGCAGTCATACAATAGTATGATGTGCTAAATAACACTGCTGGCTATGTTCGGCAGATGTTTCCGATTACCGAACCATACGAGAGCGAGATGTCCAACTTGAAGTTATGATCTGATATATGATATCGTGCGAGTGTGGCCTGATTCTTATCAGGAGCATAACGCTTTAATACCTCACTTGCATGAACACGATAACGTTGGGGAATTCGTGGCAATCTCTACCATGCACATTCTAGTATGACTTGCTTCAACATCCATGAATACGTCTAAGAATGTAAGACGCAACGCACGTTGCTATCACAATCATGGAAGATGAAAAATGGGTGCGCATGCGTAACACCCGAGAAGCTGCTATATAAGTGATCACATTGTTCCGACAATGAGAAGCGCAAGCTCTAGCAGCGAAACAAAACAGCGATACCTACCAGCGGAAGAAAACCGTTATTTATTATTAAGTTTTCATGATACCTATATCTAACAATTATTATATATAAAATCTATTAGCTTTGTGTAGCGGCAGCCCCGCACCATTGATAAGTATTATCCTGAGTAAATGACTTTAACCTTCGAAAATAACAACGACGTTGTAGTGTACGCGTTAGAAAAAATCATCACTTATGACAGAAAGAATCGATATATTTTTGCGGCGCAAAGTATCTGGTGGATAGCTTCTGTTACTGGTCTTACGGAACAGTTAGTAACGCATATCGATAATCTACGGTCGCAAGGGATTACGGAGTTAGTTGGTACGTCCGTTACCGACCAACCTAATAAGGAAGGAATTACCACGCCTCAGGATATTCAAGAATGCTCAAATATCAATATTGAATTAGGTTATATTCATCCTGATAGAATAACTCAAGTCGATAATACAACAAACGGCAATTGCAGTCTTGAGCATAGTGGTTCCGAATCAGGTCGGGCTTCACGAATTATCAAAGAAGCTAAGGAATTTATTAGTCAATCTCAGAAGGAACAGAGGAGAACTTTTAAAGGAAAGGCTGATCCGCTGTCATGTACAAGGTCAGGAATAATATCAGCAAAACCTTTATCTCGGAAACAGAGGAATTGTTTACAAGGAGTTCCTAGAGATACTATTGCTGCATACTCAATTGAAAGAAAATAGGATCTACGGCCGTGCACTTAGTACTTGCTCAGAAGTACCTTAGGGTACAACTAGGTATAGTTACTTCGGTGGAGGCACCCCCGTAACATGGGGTCGATTTTCGGAAACCAATTTCAATGTTTGCTGATGTTGATAACCGGCGCATTACCATTCGAGGAGTTTTCCGAGGATTAGTTGTTCGACGACAAGGTTTAGTTTACATCTACCGAGGCGACGGACTTTGGTATCGGTTTAGATTGGCTGCTCTTGCAACACAGGTGCAAGAGGTTGAGTCTTAGGATAAGACAAGGAAAGAAAGAGTTTCTTAGATAGGCGGCTGTACTTGATTCAATAAATGTTGTATTGATTATTGGGATTAAGAACCCCCGTAACATCGATTTAGTCACCATCTTCTTAGAAGCATCAGAATCAACTATAATCATTTGCCCTATTTGCGTATACAATTTACCTCGATTACCGACTGGTTTTGTTTGGAGATACACTTAGGAGTTACAATAGGAACTACAGCCGTGTACCTAAGTATCTATACATAATTACTTATAAGTATAGTTACTACAGGTGGAAGCACCCCTGTAACTTACAATTCCTATAACCACCTTCCAGATTGCTCTCTTGAAATAATACTATGTACATGCAGATATGTAGTCAGTAACATCTTTTCCAGGGCTTCTACAACTCCAAACTAACCTATTCACAGTGATTTTACACCCAGAGCATGGGACATTTTCAATTGGACATGCTGTGATCTTTGTAAATTTATTGGTAGGAGGTGGTACTCGGAAATTTAATGTCGCACAGACAGTGTCTCGCTTCTAGTGGATGTCTCGCTTCCCGGTGATTTACGTTAGAGGCTCGCCCTAAAGTAGTAGAGTATTTGTGTAGTCGATCAGACTAGGGTTGGTGGCGAAGCCAAGCCAGAACGTCATAGCGCCAGGAGAACCGAACTTCTGCACTCTTTCCAAATGCTCGTTTCATCGTGTTCATCACCAATCTCATCATGGACGACTGGGGTTCTCCCTGGGCAGACGATACCAATGATGCAGGCGACAACACCAAGGATGTCAGCCAGGTGCAGATTGTGTTTGCCAACATTAGCGACGACAAAAGCGACGATGGGGGCGACTTCCGATCAGCTAGAAGCAACACTTTGAAGGATGTCCCCAAATCTACATTGTTACAGGACGATCCGTGGGCAGGCCTCGGAGGCCCTTCGGCTTGGGCTGATTCCCCTACGATTGATGAAGACCATGAATTTTCGATTTGGACGAACGACAAGACTATAGGTGTTGATGAGACCATCACGGCACAGAGTAAGGAGTTATGGGCCGGAGTGAATACACAAGATCTCTCACCAGCGATGTGGGGTGCTGGATCGGATTGGGGAAATGTTAGCAGTGTTCAAGATAACGATGTAACAAACCCACAGCCAGAACCGGAACCGCTCTCGTTGTCACAGGCCCAAGACAGTAATGACGCTAGTACTCATGCTAAGGGGGATGCTATAACTGTGGACGATATGGGGATTTCACGGCCGACATGTCTTCAGTTAGTATCCAAGTCGTTAGAGGTTAGTGCTGTGACGGATGGCGGATCTCTCGGTGTGAAGGATGGAGGAGTGGATGACGCTGTTGTGGAATCTGAGACGAAACCCGGGAATGATACAAAACCAGAGATTCGAGAAGACAAACCCGCTCTAGGTGAACCACTGCTTGAGGAGCTAGACAGCTTGCGCAGTGAAACAACACTGCCGAATCCATCAATAGATCCCAATACCAATGCCAAAGACACATTATCGAGTTCACACAGCCTGACACCGGATGAAAGCTCTATCCAAAACGGAGAGAAAAACCAGTTAGATACCAACGATAATGACGACTTCGGAGATTTTGCAGAAGAGGCGGATTTCGACGATTTTGTGGATCAGATCCCGCCAGCCCCACCAGCCCCACCAACTCCTCCAACCACACCAGCGGCTGTCCCAGCCTTCGACGTGGACACTTCACTTGTCCGGAAGCTGTATCTAATACCTACGATTGCTCCCAATCTCCCACCTCTGGAAGAAGAAATTATAAACACAGTCGGAGCGTGAGTTTTCTAAACTATGCATTGGCTTTGTTGGAATTTCGCCTAACAGTCGATTCAATCTAGTCGAAAAGCCTGGTACCGGCTGACACAAGGCGGAACATTACGGAAAACTAATGCAGCAGATGACGATGCATATGTCAGAGTTACTTGGGTTGGGTCGAAGGTTCAGGGAGAAGTCCATAGGATTGTGGCCAAGTGGGCCAGTGAAACCAGATCTTTGGGGATTGGTGGAAAGGGTTCTCAAAATCTGGGGGCGATGTTCGGGTGGGGAGCAACACCGGAAACCCGTTCTGAGCCTGAAAAGAAACGACTGTCTCTCGGAATTGATAAGAGTAATCTGCCCCCATTGCAGAGTCACTCTCGTCATGTAAGCGAGACGGGACCTCGGACTTCTACTTCAAATGCAGCTGCTATATCATCCGCAAATAGTCTTCCTGATTCGTCGTCCCCTCGTACACCCACCTTCGGATGGGCAAGCTTGAGCAATCAGGCCTCGCCGTCAAGGACGAGTTCTAGCAACCAGGCCTCGCCGTCGAGAAAGAATTCCAGCAACCAAGCATCGCCAGTTCTGGAGAAGACAAGTGTCAATACTACAGTCTTGCACTCGACACATTCCCCCGTATATACACCGCGAAGGCTCTCTTTAGCACAGAAATCGGTGCAAAGCTCGTCTGCGGCATCATCGCCTATGTCTTCTAGTATCTCTATTAAGTCGAGTGGCAATAAATCGCCAAAATTGGCACGGAACAGTCTTAAATCACTCGATGAACTTTCAAAAGAAACGAAACCACTGCAGCAAAGCTCAGCGGGCTTTGATTGGGACGCCTTTGAAAGCCTGGGTAAACAGCCTATGTCAAACCCGAACCCCAATACAACTCAAGCATCAGACGAATGGGGAGCATTTGAAAAACTCGTGTCTGCTGGTAGTACTAGCCCCACCAATGTTAAAGAGCCCGTTAAAACATCGAGTGCCATCCAGAACCAGGTCGACGATGGGTGGGCGGCATTGGAGTCGTTCACCCCAACTCAATCGTCACCACGAGTTACGATGCAACAGTCCCTCACATCAAACCACCGCAGTGTAAAGGGCTCCAAACCCGACGGGACACCGAAACCACCGGATGCTTCAAAGCCTAGTTTTAAGTCTCCAGCAGCGGAAGTACTAGCATCTCCAACGCGGCTATCCAAACCAGCTGCCTTTTCGATATCCAGCTTCAATGGACCGATACAAATCGATGCAGTCGATGATGACAAAGAATGGGGCCAAATACAGTCGCCAACCAAATCCCCTGCAACTTCTGCACCAGTTTTCGGTTCAATAGAGCATTCAATGCCAGCCGGAATTAGCGGAAACCCTACACCAGATCCATTCGCAGGGCTTAATGGATTTAGTTCGTTTTCAACTACATTGGCCTCCGGGGCTAGAGCAACGACCGTGTCTGGAAAGAGCATTGTCAAGAAAGATGTGCTCGATTTCAGCAATCCAATTTCGGCAGCATCTTCCGGAACGCAAAATCAAGCTGTTCAAAGTGGTATTGATAACTGGGATCTTTCCTTTTTTGAACGCCCGAATCCCGCTTCCAACGAACATCTTTCGGGGCAACCAGTTACGAATGATCTGTGGGATACTCCTGTGGTTTTAGGACCGCAGCAAGGGAAGGTTGACTTGGAAGAGGATAAGACTATCCAGAGAATCTTAAATGGGTTACCGGATCTTTCGTATATGCTGGTGTGACATTTGCGGGGAGTGTTCCTCCTCATTTGCTGTTTATTCGAGATATCCTCGTGCGTATTTCAAGCAGCTCAAGTCGTTGGCGTGCGCGGACGGGTCAAAGAGATTGATGGACATTAGAAATTTGGTGATATGCATATGTAAATATCTAAATGTCGGTGGAAATATTTGCATCGGATGGAGTTTGCTTTTCTGTGGGAATATTTCTTGGGCTAAATAGCCATTGCATGTATATCTTGGTGTTATTTGTATCAGAAATGATTCTTCTCGGACTGACTGGAAGAATGATGTCTTGTGTTTGGTTGGACCCGGCTGAAGCCAAGAAGCCAAGCCCCTGTACTATCCTTCCATCTACATACTCTAAAGTACAACCCAGCACACATGCTATCGGAACTTCGAGCAACTCTGGAAGCCTCTGTGAAGTTTGTTGACTGACGTGATAGATGGTTGTCCTTGGTTCAGCTTGTCTATGGAATGTTGTCTTTCTTTTATCGGCGATTACAGCATTTCAACTCGGCGCGGGAGAACAGTACTGAGATATCGTACTGCCTTCAGAACCAGCAACTACTACCCGAGGGCGATAGCTTCTCACTTCAACAGGACTTCATTTGAAAAGAGATACAATATTCTATCTTCCGATTTCTATCCGATCATTTTTTTAGATGACGGCGTCGTGGACAACGACAGTACGAATGGGGTCAATACAGTCAAAAGCAGCGCGTGGAAAGCACCCCCTCACCGCTGAACACTATATCGACAGACTATATCTTTGTACTTCTGAAGAAGTGCTGCGCGTCTTTTTGGACTGATGGAACAAAGTGGTCATGGCACTGCTCTTTCGACGCGACGTTAAAGTGACCATTGTGCCTTTGCGACCCCGGCAGTAGATTCATGATGGCGCGCCCTTGATGGTTCCAGAAATAACGCCATGCCAGGTGCTTCAAACAGTCATATGGCAGCCTTGGTTGGCAACGACTCGATCACATGAATACTGCCGGCTCAGGAGAATTGAACTATGGCTATGTGACTTCTGCATAGGAGAAGGGTCGTTGATGGGGGTTTGTTACATTTGTTTTTTGCTTCATTATCCGCTTGATACGTTCGTTCGTTGTCATGCCCGTTTGTCTTCTCATGAAGCGTTTCTGGTGGGATCCATTTCTTTAAAGTCTTTTGAGACCTGGGGGTTGTATGCCGAATTAGATGCAGGCAATGGGGAAGTGTTAAGAACGGAGGAGGAGGAGGAGGAGGAGGAGGGCAGGATATCATGGATGAATCTCAGAGAGGGTTGGTGCTGGTGCTTGCTACTGCTTGCATAGCACAATAGGCACCGCCACGTATTGTGGGAGGAGGTGGTTCGCAACTGCACCTGCAACCTGCCCTTCGCAACCGCAAGCGAAAAAATCGGCGGCGGTCATAATCTCTCAGTGGAAGAGAGACAGACTACGGAGGAGCTGAGAACGGATCCCGTCAATCCCTCAACTACCGTGGGTGCACTGTTGGAGCCAGGGCCGCCAAGCCAAGAACTTCGCAAAGCGCGAAACAACGAGCCACAGCTTACACTAACCTGACCGACACAGTTCCGCGTTGATATTTAACATAACCTTCGTCTGCCTTGACAGTTTCTGATCAAAACCACCACACTCGCTTTGGGTCTCCTCACCGGTCCACGAGCACTATCCCGGTGCGGTGGATTTGATGTGTGTCGCGATTTGTTGAGTAGGTGCTAGACTATGAGAAGTGTATCCAGAACGCTGACGTGAATACCTCTAACCCAGATATCCATCCCACCGCGATACACTCCAACAGTCATGTCCTCCAAGGCCCCTAGGCATCGTGATGCCCGCAGTCCTGGGCCATATGATTATGACAATGCAGATCGAGGGAGAGGCCGACGCCCACGTTCAGCATCTAGGGAGAGCAAAGTCTCGTCGCCTCCGCCCTATACGAGAAAGCATCTTCGAGATGTTGATGGGGAGCGAGATAGGAGCCGTGAGAGACGGAATAAGGATGACATGCCACCACCTCCTCCCCCACTAGCATCATCATCGACCAGACGGCGCTCTCGAGGAAGAAGTAGAAGTATTGAGGGACGACCCTCGGCTCGAATGGAAGACCACTCACCACACCGCTCAAAGCGACATCGCCATTCGCCATCCCCACGCCATGGCTCTCATCGACACAAGAAGCGTCACGCATCTGTATCCCCAATAGATAAACGACGACGAAGTCGATCTCCGGGGCACTCGTCCGGCAAGCACAGGAGACCTAAACGGCCACGGACAAAATCTCGAAGTCCATCTACTATCAAGCACGGAACACGTGATCTTTCTCGTTCACCAGCGCCTCGCTCACCCAGAAAACACAAGTCGTCGGCCCGGTCATCCCATCACCATAGGGAACGATCAATATCACGCTCACCACCCCGTCGACATGCCTCCCCGCCTCCACCTCTTCCACCACCACCACCCCCCCCTCCGCCAACTTATCGCGGTCGGTCGCCGTCTTTAAGACGTGGTCTGTCTCCTGCGCCCCCTCCTGTTCGTTCTCGTGGATATTCTCCTGATAGAGCGCTGCGGAGGCCATTGTCTCCCGCTCCAACCAAGTCTCGATATGCCAGCCCTCCTCGGAAAGTGTCATCGCCCCGAAGAGACGTGTTGAAGATGGGCGAGACTGATTATCCTCCTCGACGCCGACACTCGCGGAGCCGTTCGCCGCCTCCGTATCGTGACAGGTCTGATCGACCGCCACCTAAACGTGCCCGCTCTCCCCTTACTGCTCACCCATATTCGCCACCACTTAAACCATACTCACCTCCTCCAATGCGCACCCGGTCTCCACCACGTTCTTCACGCCGTGGTGCTATCGAATTGTTCCCCGATAGACGATCTCCACCTCCACCTCCATCCAGGAATCGCCCTCTTTCATTAGCGGAACGAATAACGGATCGAAGGGATAGGACCCGACGTGATCAGGACGACTACAACCAACCGTCTGGTGTACGACCACGGGGCCTTTCGCCAGAATCTACTCTTATTCGTCGAACTCCCCCGCTCTCGGACCGCCAAGTACCTCCGAGGTCCCCAAAACATGATGTTACCGAAAGACCCCCTAGTCGGCGAAGTGAAAACCACAAGTCACCGGCCTTCTCAGTTAAAGGCGATTTGGGTAATCAACAGCAATCCGAAGCCCTGCAGAACGGACCTTATGTGAATCCAGATCGTCAGCGGAAGATTGCTAAGGACGGTGATCGTGCTGAGCGTGGCTCCGGAAGAGGGCGGGGCCGTGGCCGTGGTCGAGGTCGTGGTTTAGATCATCACCGTAACCAACCTTTGTAAGTACCCTATATAGCTTCGATGATTGGAGATATATTAATATTCTTAGACACCCCGAATTATTTACACCCCGTGGTCGTGGTTCGTCTAAAGGCCGAGGGGGTGCCTCACATCTACAGCCAAGTCACGAATCATCTACGGTGTCCAGTCAGGACCCCACTGCGTCCGAGCAGAGTCCTGACAGGCAGTCTAATGATCGTCGAGGATCTCGTGGTGGTTCGAGGGGCCGTGGACGTGGACGCATTGATCCACGTCAAATGTCACCAGAACCTACCGATCAGAGACCAGAAGAGGATCGACAAAGTGACAATGGCGAGCGTCCAATACCTACTGGCCCTGCTGCCGATGAGAAACCACCCCGGGACGCAGAAATGCCACCCCCATCTAGACCTGCTTCGCAAGGAGACCAGCAAGCCCAATCTCTCTCTACTAGTGGTCCTTTCAAGAAAGTAGTCGGGACTCAGAATCCACCTCGGGCTCCTGCGGCAGATTCGAAGGCGACACCTTTTCGATTCACCATGGCATTACCTCCGAAGCAACCTAAAGCTGCAAAACCGGTGCCCAAAGCTCTAGATGCTCACATGAAGCCTGCACCCAAATTTGCAACTGGTAGTAACAGCGCACCCTTGGGAAGGACTATCGATTTGTCCACGAGACTGTCACGAGTTCATCAACCCGAACCTAGGAAGTCGGCTAGAGATTCACGCCGAGATAGAGACAGAGAAAGAGATAGACAGAGAGAAAGAGATATGCACCGACGGTCTCCAGTACGGTCTCCAGCCCCTCCTCCTCTAGCTCATCCAGCCCCGCCTCCTCCTGGACCAGAGATTATTGTGAAGGATATGCCAATCTACCACAGGGTCAGCATGGTCGGTGAGGGAACTTATGGTAAAGTCTACAAAGCTTCTAATAATCTTACAAAAGAATTGGTGGCGCTGAAGAGAATCCGAATGGAGAATGAAAAGGATGGATTTCCTATCACTGCTGTGCGAGAGATGAGGCTGCTACAAGCGCTCAAGCACGAGAATATCGTCTCGTTGCTAGAAATGATGGTGGAGAAAAGTAAGTGTTGTCTCGTTGTAACATTGAATATTTACATGGCTGACAATAATTAGGCGACTTTTATATGGTATTTGACTACATGGACCACGACTTGACTGGAATTCTCAACCATCCTACTTTCAGACTCGAGCCAGCACATATCAAGCATTTGGCACATCAGTTCTTCGATGCTTTGCATTATTTGCATCATCGTGGTGTTCTTCATCGAGATATTAAAGGCTCCAACATCTTGCTAAACAATGACGGTAATTTGAAAATTGCAGACTTTGGCTTAGCTCGTTTCTATACCAAAAACAGCAAAAAGGAATTAGATTACACTAACAGGATTATCACTCTTTGGTACCGCCCGCCGGAGATCCTCCTCGGTGCTACTGCATATGGACCGGCCGTTGATATGTGGAGTGCGGCATGCGTTTTCATTGAGCTCTTCACTCGTGTACCTGCATTTGTTGGAAGGACGGAGATTGACCAACTTGATGTCATCTATGACGTTTTGGGTAAGCCTACCGAGAAGGTTTGGCCAGCACTCAAGCAGATGCCATGGTACTCTCTCTTGAGGACGTCCGGTCTGAACAGGAGAAATAGATTCCGGGCGAAGTACGAGAAGTATGTACCTTCCTTATTATGTCCAATCGAGTTGGCATTGACGACTAGACTTAGGCAAATCCCGCCATCTGCTCTGGACTTGATCACCAAACTGTTACAATACGACCCGGACAAGAGGCCTACAGCAGAGGATTGCTTGACGCATGAGTACTTCTCTGAGGATCCGCCTTCAGCACCGCCTATTGGGTGAGTTCGTCATAGGCATATATCCCAACTAATGGTACGCTAACTTAACTCAGTTTGCGAGATCTTAAAGGCGATTGGCATGAGTACGAATCGAAGATGGAACGCCGTAAAGAGCGTGACAACCAGAAGAAGCGGCACGATGTAGAACGGAAGAAAGCGAAAGAAGCGAAAGAAGCAGAACGGAAACGCTCAGCACAACAAGATTATAATTCCGCACGGCAGATCAATCCAACAAGCAGCGACGGCAATTCGAAACGCAAGTGTGAAGGTGAGACGGCGGAAACAGCATCGGACCCAAAACGGAGCAGAAGTGAATTGGGAGAATAGACTCCAGAAGAGCTTTCTTTTTTCCTTGTCACGTATCAAAGTCCTTACTATATATTATTTAAATCTTGACTTTTTTTGCTATGGTGCTTTGTATCATTGTGCTGCTATTTCGAAGGGAAAGCTTTGCGGCATTCGGCGTTGCGTTGCCTTTTGTTTTTCTTTCCTTTTTTTTCTTTGTTCTGGGTACATTTGGCGATACAGAACTTGGATGTTTGATGCCTTGCCTTTCCCTGTACTGTACATTGTTGATGAGTATTATGGGTTGTCTTCGGATGAGGTGCAGTCGACTGTGATTCTCGACCCGTACAACGATAAACCATTTTGTCCCATACTCCGCTATACAGCTATGTTGAAACTTCAGTGGGAGTCAACTACTGGATAGCTCAATAATCCTTCGCCAGGAACCTTACGGAATCGCAACACTAACAGTTATTACAGGTGATAGTAGATGCCATCTACAATGGTGCCTACCCCCTACAAAAAGAAAAGCGGGTTAGTACCTTCATGTACTGTTCTTGTGTTTATTGCCGCCGTTTCTAGCCTAAGTTTCCTGTGTGAATTGACGAGCAAGGCTAAATTCAGATTGGGTGGGTATTGATAGTGTACTGGCCTGCGTACCAGCGCCTTCCACCTGATTTCTCTTCAGGCCAGCCAATAGATGTGGCACCTCTCGTGGTGATTGTTATAATAATAGAAGGAAATAAATCCCTAGTCTCACCAACGCTAGAATTACTTACATGAATCCAATATTCAAAAGCAGAAAAACGCCCTCCTTTTCACTATTAACTCGATGAAGAAGATGGAGGAGGAGGCGGAACTGCCGTCATCCTAGCATCCAGTATGGCCCTGACCATCCCGCTCTTCCCACCCTTCCATACCCGATCCGCCATAACCTCCCCAATCTTCCGCGCCATCTGCTCCCGCATCTCCTCCCTCATCTCATCCCCGCCTTCGGTCTTCAATATCAGTCCCCCCGCTGCAACCACCTCGTCCTCTTCCAGCAGCTTCAGGACGTTAAAGATCGCCTCCACCACCATCTCTGCATCCCGCTTCTTTGGTGTGTCCTCCTCTAGCTCTGGACGGATCACTTTTTCGTATAATTTGAGGTTGGGAAGGATCAGGACGCGCACAGATTCGCGGCCGCCGATGGCCGCAAGACCCACGATTGCGCCGTAGTGCGTTCCCAATGGCTTTGTGGGGTCGAGGAAGTGCTTTAGGCATGCACGGGTTAAGCGTGATAGGAGGGTATGGGAGGCGCCGCCGAAGCGTTTGCAAACTAGCTTGATGAGGGAGGCGGCGTAGTCGCGGAGTTGATAGTGTTGGTAGGTTGATGGGTCGCCGAGCCGCTTTCCGACGAGGCATGTTAGGATTGGGGGGACGATGGAGGATACCTGTGGCACATTTCAGCTGGGGGAGTAAGGGGGGATGGGGGGACAAACATATGGCTCGATAAACAGAGTCTCGTTGTCGAGGAGTGCGTGGGTAAGATCCATCATCTGGTTTAGAACAAACATATCGCGGAGATGCTGTGTGACCTTCTCGGAGACAAACTGTAGGAAGTAAGGCAGGAGTTGATGGAGGCCCGGGTCGTGGCGGAGACTTGACAGTGCTGCAGCACGGAGGGCTTCATTGCCCTCGTCCATGATGGCAGAGCATACGCGCTCGTAGTATAGCTGCAGCTCCTTGGAGAGAATGTGTTTTACTAGCGGCTTCACGGCGACATTCTCGCTGTTCCCCGCAGTCGCCGCAAGTGACGATGTCGCATTCGACCCCTTCGGTGTACCCTCCGATAACCGTGCCGCCTCCGATTGTGTGGGGTTCTGCGGAATTGCAGGTTGAACTCCCTCAATCGCTAGCCAGTGCGCTGTTCCAACCCGTCAGCCCCACTCCCCCCCCTTCCTCCCACTGTAGATGCACATACCGGTAAACGTCACCTCCCGCGGGACCTTGGGTAGCGGGGCATTGATAAGTTTTTCAAAATCGACCTCCTCGTCCTCGACATAGTAAATTGGCTGCGCAGGCCCCACCGACGCCTCGCCAAAGCGTAATGGCCGCAATGAGTCGTATCCATACAACGGCTCGACGTTCAGTACCCGCAGAGCATACGAGATGTCAGTGGTTGTAAGGGTAGTTCGTTTGCTGTGACGCATGAATTTGAGAGCTTCCTGTAGGACTTGGTGGATCCGGTACTCTACGTCCATTGCGAGGTTTTTGGCGACTTCATCACTGAGGCTTGCGATCCCGACCGACTCCGAGACGTCTTTGATTGTGTCGCTGTTCCAGAGCGACATGGTCGGGGCTGGTTAAGGTGTGTACGAGTGGTGACCGAGGGAGTGTGTGAGCAGGTAGTGTTTAGCTGTGAGTGGTGATTGGTAGTGGTGGAGGTTGAGTTTGGGTTGACGTGTTTGACGCGATTAGGGCATCACCGATCGTCACGCGCTTGTTGAACTTAACCCCGCAATAGAGACTGTAGGCCTTGGGCAAATCTGCGAGAATTTACTGCACACAACTGCTGGTGAGGCTACAGTTAATTACGCCGTTAATTGGTTGAATCGGTGAGAATTCTAGAACATAAATTTTTGAATTTGCCCGGGCCTATGTGCGTCTTTATTTAACCAAACCTTGACATCTAAACAGCTGCAGGCAAAACAGATCCTCATCTACCGGTACGACGGACCGCAAGAGCCGTGGCTTTGTTTTGTTTCTAGGGTTATTTTGTTTCATGAAACGAAACAGCTCCAACCTCGGCGTGTACAAAAACTACGGCTCAATTGTCCACAAATGGCATATGGGAAACAACAAACAGTTCCTATGCTTCCGAGACCAGAGCGATACCAAAGTTGACTGCAGGCGTTCGCGGATAATGATGCAGGATATAAATATCACCAGCGGTAGTGGTGATAAACTGTCTTTGATAATGACTCGACCCGGCTACCAAACAACCCACCCCTGCATTCGACGGGATAGGATCGAATCGCATCGAAGTTCCCTTCTTTTCTCCCGTGATTGATCTCCCGGGTCAAAGCCGGCCGCTACTTTATTACCGGCAGATACGGGAGCCTATGGAATTTGAGGGAAAAATCTCACCAAAATCGATATTGGGTCTGGCGTGGTCCTTGGCGGCTATAATAGAGGTCAGAGCACCTCGTGAGAAGTCGGCGGGATGGTGCGGATGCAGAGGAACGGATGGAGGTCTCCTTCTTCTGCGAGCCATATACCGTACTACATGCCTTCTTTGACTCCTGGGTATTCGCTAGATAATCATTGCGTACTCACTCGCTCTTCCCAACTACGTAGGTGGTGGATATTTAGGGCAGGAGTGAGACACGGTGATCTGGGGGGTAGACTTTCTTCGGGGACCATCCACTTAGTGAGATCCTGAATAAATAGAGTGTTATATGGTTCATAAAACACTATACGAAGGTTTCCACTTTGGCAAACCATATGTTCATCGTTTCCTTCTTGTTATTGGTGTGTGCATCTGAACTAGAGTACCCCAGATTCAAAATTCCAAGGTGTCAGAAATAATACCCGCATCCCTATGCGCCTTGTTGTTTGGTTGGCTAGATAGATGAGCTGTCTGATGATTCCCGAATCGGCCGTCTTCCCGAAGAGGCCCAAGCAAAGGCTCGAGGTTGATGCTTATATACCGGCCACTTCCATCAAGCTTTTTGTTACCCCCCATCAAATTTCTGTCTATCTATCTATCTTTTGTTTGGTTCCATAGTCACCCGTATTCGCTACCAAGGAACAACTTTATATCTCACCCACCGTTTTTCGATACACTCCTCTCCCCGCGCTACAAAATGGAATCAGAAAACCCCCCCAACCAGAGCCCTTATTCCCGCAAGAACAGGCCAGCACCATTAATTCTCGGCCTCGACCACCCAGCAGCACCTCCACCATCACCCAAAGAACTTTCTCGCAAAGGCCCACCATCTCTACCCCTCAACCCTCTGCCCACACCCCGTCGGACTGCCGTGTTCCACGATAGTACTAGATGGACCGCGGAGGAAGCCGGGAATTTGGCGCTCGCATGCCAGAGTGGGGTGCCGCTGGTAATACCAATCAATACCCACATGGGGTTTGTAGATGGAATATCAAGGCTGACGTGGATACAGGGATGGGATGAGATTGCGCAGCTGTTCCCAGGGAAGTCACCGATGAGTTGTAGGGAGAAATTTCTCGAGATTGAGCAATTGGAGGCGGAGAAAGATAGGTGCGTATATGAACTCATAACGATGCCGGGCGGGGATCATGGATGCCATTTGGGCGGTGGATAGTAACTGACATGCATTGTGTTCACAGTTCCCTGGCCCCGTTTGATGGGGACCTGGAATCGCTGCCAGCCCTGTCGCGTGGCCCTTCCCTAGTTTCATCACCGATGGTCGAGAAACAACCACAGGAATTGCGGTATTGGATTGCACCGGAACATTGTAAATCTCCTAAGCAGAAGGAGGAGGATATTAGTGCTTGGTTTCGCGGGATAGATGTGATGGATATTGAGCAGGATAGTCAGTCATATCCACTTGCTTGAGGTGCTGGGGTTTTTTTAGGCGTTTGAGTAATATAGACGGCTCTATGCAAGGTGTTATGGAGAATTGAGCTGCACTTGGGTTTTTCGTAACTGTTTTTTTGTCAAGAGTTCTATAGCCCTACTTGAAGTCATCTAATTTAATGTCAGTAAAGATGCAACAGTATCTTAATGACAACCTCCACGTGGCTGCGGCTCGTAAACAAGCTCTTCGTATATACTCTCGGAAGCTAGTACCTCCTCCACCGTGCTTCGGAGGCTCCCTGGTTGCGGTCCAATTCTCTTCTCTCCTTCGTCCAGTCAGTTTCTTGGGTATTATTTGGGTTGGATGACATCCGCTTCCTTCTTTACGACCGTGGCCCGCAAATGTTAACGCCGATGGAGTCCGGCATTAGACGGAGAAGCGGAGGCTTGGCAGAAGGTGTAGATTGTTGACGACATCGAGCGGAGTCGGAGGTGGAGTTGACGGTGAAGTCAATGGTGGCTTTTATTTTGCTACAAGAAACTTTTTCGTGTGTCATTTTGCTTTCTCGCACTGTACAGGGTGCTCTAGATGTTCTCTGATATCGCTTTCGCCCGGAAAGTCCGTGGCAACCTCGGGACATTATGACGTTACTGCGAGAAATGTTGCACCCTAAATGTAGTTGTGCGGGGCGTTAGATGAGATGAATTAGTAATCCATAAAATTCCTCTACCACCGGAGGTTGAGTAGCAGCGGACATCCACTACTGCGGCAGGATACAATCTAAGTACTTAAGGGCCATCAAATAGGTAGTCTATCGTCTCAATGAATGCGGAGGTGCTTCCTTCATAGTCTCAATACCATCATCCTCAGAAGTCTACCTCCACCACCGCACTTCAGAATGAGCTACAATGCAACTTACCATGCTGCCACAGGCGCAACTTTCGATTTCACAGGCGCAAAAATGAGCAAGAAGTTCGGGCCCGAGGTTACTAACTACTTTTCCGGTTTGCCTCCCTCTCCCGTCTCCACACGTACCTAGCTCACTGAATACTCAGGCTCACCCATCAACCGCGTCTCCTTCCTCCGCGCAAACACCTCCTTCCTCTCCACCGCCTTACCTGCCGCAAGATTCCTCCTCCTTAACTCCTCGCTCGACCCCCTCTCTTCAGACCCAGAGCACCTCGTATTCGTATCCTACGATACTGTCAAGCTTTTGATCGGGACTCCATATACCTTTTCAGAAGACGAGTACATCGCCGCCTACTCGTCCTCAGATGCTATCCCGCCAACCCTCCTCTTCCTCGGTCTTGACGAGCGAGATGTCGATTCCGCCTTCGAATTCGGCGCGTATAAGGGCCGTCCATACTTCGCAGTAGGCGTCAACGACTGGGATCCAAAGGTGGCCGGTACGGAATGGAGGAGGACGCGACTGGACTTGAAGTTGGTGCGGGACCATGCGTCGATGTTGGCGCATGCCAGGAGTATCCTCGATTGGAACAACAGGAACCAATTCTGTTCTGCGTGCGGGGGAAGAACGATCTCAGTGCATGCGGGGACAAAGCGCGTATGCCCACCACACGACAAGGCGCTCGGCGAAAATACCGAGCGTCCGGCTTGTATCAGTAGGAAGGGTGTTCACAACATTGCCGTCCGTCTCCTCTCCCCCCACTCCTCCCGCCAAAACCTAACAATCCCAAGTTCCCTCGCACGGACCCAACAGTAATAATGGCGATCGTGAACCACGCCGGCGACAAAGTCCTCCTCGGCCGCCAACGTCGATGGCCAGATCACTTCTTCTCTTGCCTAGCCGGGTTCTGCGAACCGGCAGAATCAGTGGAGGAAGCAGTCCGTCGCGAAGCCTGGGAAGAGTCTGGGGTTCGTGTTGGCCGGGTGGTGGTGCACTCCTCGCAGCCGTGGCCGTATCCTGCGTCACTGATGCTGGGTTGTATTGGGGAAGCTCTCCCCGACGGTGAGGATATCAATCTTGGTCATGACCTTGAACTGCATCAGGCGGATTGGTACCCTATCTCTTTCGTCCGCGAGATGCTTTCGAAACCGGCGGCGGGACTGGAAGAAGGCCCGCCAGAGGGATTTCAGGAGGTGAGTTTTATGATGACCCTGGGGGAGTGGGACTGATGGTGCGTAGGGTGATATACGGTTGCCACCGGCAACGGCGATCGCGCATCAGCTGCTATTGGCTGTATCGAATAATTATCATGGTGGGCTTAAGATCTAGGTCTGGTCGTCTTTCTGTTGTAGAGTGGGTGGGTGAGATTATCATAGAGTAGATTCAGATAGGTTATAGAAGTGCGTTTGTTGAACTGGATACCTGCAAAACAATCACCAGAGAGTTTACTAAATCTAGGGGAGATGTATGGGATTCATCCATTATTGGGTTTGATGATATTAATCACAGCGATCACTCGAGTGCTCCCGCAAACAGACGGCTCACCTCGGGACTATCCAACTCACTATCCAACCAAGACTTTTTGCCATGATGAAGCGTGTATCACACATATAATATATTCATCATTTGTCCACAATGCAAAAACTTGTAGCCAAACATAAATACTGTGTGGGCTGATCCTCGTACTAAAGACCCAGAGAACAGACACAACAAAATCTGGGGAT
>Ga0307515_10009086_pt1 | contig 19282 bp, 3 predicted proteins | sample 17_EM_MG_FD_194513 | JGI IMG/M metagenome (GOLD analysis project Ga0307515, IMG submission 194513) | Populus trichocarpa ectomycorrhiza microbial communities from riparian zone in the Pacific Northwest, United States - 17_EM | ecosystem: Host-associated > Plants > Roots > Unclassified | place...
CTACTACGGTTATAAGCGCGCTAAGGCCTTTAATATAAAGTACTAAGGACTACTGCACCCTCTACTAGTACCTATACGACAATAGGCAGATATCGCTATAGATTTTATTATTAACCTACCACCCTATAAACGACACGGCCGTACCTATAAGAACATCCTTATAATAATATGCCGACTTATAAAAGAGCGCCACTACGTCCTAACTAAAGGTGTAGCCGTTAGCGACGTTACTAACGCCTTCCTCCACGAAGTTTACCGACTACATAGGTTACCTAACTTAATTACATCCGACTAAGGTATATAATTTAACTCCGATATATAGAGACGAATCTGCTAACGCCTTAGCATCTCTATTAAGATGTCTATATCCTTCTACTATAAAACTACTAGGTAACCAGAAAATGCTAATACCAGTATAAAAGCGTACCTATAACAGGTAGTTGCCTATAGTCAAGATAACTGGGTAAATTACCTCCTACTAGGTAAATTTACAGCGAATAACTACGTCTTAACCACTATAGAACTTACCCCGTTCTTCGCAAATAACGGTTATTACCCCTAATCCGGTATAGAGCCACTAGAACCTATTAATAAGAAACTGCTATATAAAAAACGCCTTAAGATGCTACTTGCCAACCAGTATACAGACCGTATAAAAAATCTACTTAACTACTATAAGGGAGAAATGGCCTAGGCTTAAGCAAAGTAGGCTTACTTCACCAACCGTTATAGAACGCCACTACCGGAGATACGTATTGGCGACTAGGTATAGTTAGATGTACGTAATATCTCTACGTAAAGGCCTATAAAGTCACTTAATTATAAAAATCTTAGCCCCTATCTAATTAAACAAGTTATTAATAGGGGAGCCGTATATAAGCTAGAACTCCTACCTACCCTAGCCACCCGCGGGATATAGCCCGTATTTCACCTATAGCTACTATACCTCTATTAGCCCAACCCCTTACTGGGGCAGATATAGCCTAAACCCCTACTAGTACTAATCCGAGATAAGAACGAAGACAAGAACTACAAGGAGTGGACCGTTAAACGAATTATTAACTCTAAATACTTTAGCAAAGGTAGAGGACGACGGCTCTACTACAGAGCTATATACACAGGATTCGATATAAATTAGCTAGAATGGCAACTATAGGAAGACTTCAAAAATGTAAAGGATCTAATCAGCGACTTTTACTACGCGAACCTATAGAAACCGGGCCTAAGCAGAGACTTTATACCTAATCCTCTATAGGAGCCCTTATAGAGTTAAACCGTTATATATTACCACATAAGGGCAAATTGCCGTTAGATTGCCATTAGATTGCGGTAAAGTGCAATTACGTAACTAGAATATTGTTAAGATATCCAGGAACTTCAACCGGCAGTTAAAGTTATCTAATTAGTTGGATTCTTAGATGCTAAGCCCTATTATATAACGTTGTTTTAAGCCTTTAGTAATACCCCCCTTTTCTTCTTTTCTATACCTTAAGTGTCCCTTTTATATATATATAGTAACCACAGCGTTACCGGAGCTCCGCCTCTATAAGAGGGGGGGCAGTATTATAGAACCCCACCATAGGGGCCTCTATAGGAGAGCCCCGTACTCTTGTATATACCTTGCGTATAGCTTATGTTAGTTACGCGTAGGTATATTACCTCCTTACGCCCTCGACCCTTACGATCGATCGCGTAACGTCTTATAGACTCCTCAAATATATATACTTTATAGCCACTGCCCCCGTCCTATAACATCGTTATATAGTTCTATTAGCTCTATCCTAGACCGTGCTTATATTAACTAACTAGCTTCTTCTAACTCCTCTCTAAGTAGTTATAATATTATACTTAAAGCATCCGTAATATTATCTCCCTCCTCTCTATTTTCGTTTTTAAAGATTTTAAATATCTCTAAGTTATTTACTAAAGGTATAATGTCCGTCTAATTAATTTAGTTAATATTATTACTTATAATACCTAAAGCAACTTCTTCTTCTTCTATAGCCCGTTGGTCTTATATTATTACTATAATATTATTATTAGGTAAGATTATACTATCTCCATATTCTTATTATGCGAAAGAGGGGTTAGTTTATATTATATTGGCGAGTTCTTCCTCCTAGTAACCCTCTTTGTATTTAAAGTACACTAAAGTAAATATTCGTTCGTCCTATAACATTTACTCTATCTCTAATACTAAATATACGCGTCTTATTACTTTTAATAGTTGTTAAGTTCCCTAAGTAATTTATTATAGGGTTTTGTGTTTAATCTACTGCTACAAAGCTTAATAATAAGCTCTTAGTAGCCCTGGCTAAACTTTATTATTCTTATAATACTAAAAGAGAGGCTGCTAATGCTTAATAGCGTGCCCTTAACTCTCGTCTTACTATATTTACCTGGTTAATCCGTCTTAAAAAGGTACGTAAGAAGGTTCATTTTAAGAAGTAGAAACTTATAAAATAAGGTTTACAGAGACTTAGTAATAAGAGAACCGACTCTCTTCCTATAGCGAAGGGAATAACTCTAAGTAGTTTGGCAGTCGCTCTTCCTAAGTCCCCCTTAGGTAACTTATTCTTTAGCAATCCTTTTTTATTAATATTGCCTAACCTATTTTCTTCTAATACTCCTATACCTTTCCTATAGCGTTCTTTAGATTCTCTAATAGCTTCTAGGTAGTCTTAATATAGCCTATCTACTTTACTTTGTACTATATTTTATTATTAACATCCTTATAGCTAATAATCTTTAAAACTTGCTATTTATTCTCTTCCTTCCCTTTATACGTATCTTCTTTATAGATTAGTGGCTTAACATTCCCACATACTAGCTTTAGCATTGCGATGTACTGTATAGGGTAGATCTTTATCTTAGCTAGTAGGTTTAACTTAAACATAACTAGTAAAATCTTTTATATAATTTTAAAAGGTCCTAGTCTAACGTAGTCTAACTTTTTACTTAGTCATTAACTTTTAAAAATTTTGTGTAGTAGCTATACTTTATCTCCCTCCTTAAGATCTGGTCCCTTAGATCTCCTAGCGTTATAGTATTTCTTTATTCTTTACTATACTACCTTAGTTATTTCTATAAGGTTTATATAAAGATTTATTAAAGTCTCCATTTTTTACTTAGCTATGCTACTCGTTTTCTTTACTTAATATAGTAATAATAATATTCTTAGCTTATATCCGTAATTCGCCTTAAATAGTAATATACCTATTTCTTTTTATAGTGTTATATTATATATAAATTATATAACTAGTAATAGTAATACCTAATTGTTCTATATGTAATTAATATAATATCTTAGATACTGTTCTAGTATCTAATTTAATCTTTCTATTTAATCGTCTATCTGCAGATAATATATAGTGGAAGTTGCTGCTCTAACTTCTTATTCCGCTAAGAATACCTCCTAAAATACTATTATAAATCTTAAGTCTCTATCCGATATAATTTTGCTTAGTGCTCTATATCTTACAAATACTTCTTTTATATAGATTTTAGCGATATCTTCTACTAAGATTTCTTCTATATACGCTATAAAGTATCCTTACTTTATAAGCTTATCTACTATTACTAAGATTACGTCGTAATCTTGTCCAGTAATAGGGTCTTTTAATTTTAGTAACTTAATAATAAAGTCCTATAATATAACCTCTTATAGTCTCTCTGGTATTTTAATAGGTTATAGCCCTCTATATAGCTTATGCCTTATTAGTTTATTCCTTTAGCAATTTAAATACTCTCTAGTAATCTTCCTAGCTATCCTCTAAATTCCGTTAATAATATACTCCTCTTAGAGTCTTAACACTAAGCCCGTAGCTCCGTTATGTCCTTAAGTTAATCCCTTATAGAAGTCCTCTATAAAGTGCTCTGCTATACTTTTTAGGATATACTTTACTTCTTAGTTTTTATATATATCTATCTATAGATCTTCTAGCTGTGCTTTTAGAATTCTTTATACCTAAAAGCTTTCTAGTATCCTATAGACTCTTTTTAACTTATTTTCTTAAGTTACTGCGATTTTTAGATAATTATATCTAATCAGTCTATCTATATCTTTTTGTAGTAAAGCCCCTAATAGCTTTTTATTATTTTATAGTTTAGCCTTTTAACTTAACGCATCGGCTTACGTATTATCTGTACCTTTAATATACTAAATCTTAAAATAGTATTCCGTAAGTATCTCTGCCCATTTAACCTATCTTTAATTAAGTTCCTTTATTATTAGGAATTCTATTAGGTTTTTATAATCTATTTTAACTATAAATAGTTTCTTTATACCTTGCAAGAATGCTCTCTATTTTTTTAGTGCTATAGCTATACCTAATAACTCCTTATTATAGATGTTATAGTTTAGTTCTAGTGGTATTATCTTCTAACTATAATATGCTACTAGGTACCATCTATTTAGATGCTTTTATATAAAATATACCCTTAGTATAAAGTCTAATGCATTTATTTCTATAACCGTCTCTAGTCCTAGTTAATAGATTTTAAAAACTAGCTCCTAGGTAAATAACCTTTTAACTTCTCTAAATAGTTCTTATTATTCCTTTCCCTATAACTATAGTTCTTCCTTCTTTATTAATCGCGTAAATAGCTTAATATTTTTTAACCATTATACTATAAACCTTCTATAGTAATTATAAAACCCTAGAAACAATCTTAACTGCATAACATTCTCTAGTTCTTACCAATTTACTATAGCCTCGATCTTTTTTAGATCTATACTAAGTTAGCCTAGTTTAATAATAAATCTAACAAAATCGGTTTTCCTAGTAAAGAACTCGCATTTCTTAATTGCTACTAGCATCTGTTCTTCTTATAGTCTCTTTAAGACCTATTTAACGTGTTCTCCGTATTCTTCCTTAGTTATTAAGTAGATAATATTATTATTAAGATATACTATAATAAATTCATCTAAGTATTCTCCTAATATATTATTAATTCGCTTTTAGAACGTTACTAGTACGTTTATAAGCCCGAATTATATAACTAATGGCTTATATAGTCCTTTCTTTAATCTAAAGGCTACCTTCTATTCGTCGCCTTCCTTAATTCTAATCTAATGGTACGCCTATCTTAGATCTATCTCTATAAAGATTTGCGCATTACCTATCCTATTTTAGATTTCGCTAATTAAGGGTAAAAGATACCTATCCTTCCTGGTAATACTGTTTAACTATCTATAGTTAATACACAGCCTTAGTTTGCCATTTTTCTTTAGTATAAATAGTACTGGATAACCCGCTAATTGTTACGGACGCTTTAAGTACAATGTTACGACTACTCGGAGAGGAGTCGGAAGAAGCTAGTTGGTTAATAAAAGCACGGTCCAGGATGGAGCCCGTGGAACCATGTGACGAGGAATGGTAGTACGAGTTACGTAAGGTAATCTATGTGATCTATATGATCTACGTGATCCGTGACAAAGCAGGTAGAGCACACGTACATTATATATAAGAAGGATTTCATAAGAGTACAGTTGTATATTTAAGGACCCTTAGTCCCTACCTAGATAGTTCCTTCCTTGTAGTAATTCTTAGAATACAATTAGAGTTAATCTATTGGGCAACCACTCCACTAGTTATTATTACGTTATTAACTTTTATACTTGCATTTCCTACACACCTAGCCCAATAATGAGCCCATTATAGTTCTTGCTACAAGGTTCCGTTATATAATCACTACCCAGTTATAGTATTAATATAAGAAGTTAAATAATATGCCACTAAAAGCAGCCACCACAACGCCATCGACGGCGGCAACTATGTTAAGGTCAGGGGGTAATACCAGTATAGCGGACACTGACTCGCAATAACCTGTAACGGTAGAATAATTACAAGAAATAGTTAACTAGTTAATAGAGAATAATACAGCACTTAAATAAAGGATTAACGGGATAGGCGTAGCAAAGGTTAAGTTACCATTAATTAAAAGATTCTTAGGAGAGAGATTAAAGCTTAAAGGATTCCTTACGTAAATGTATTTTAAAGTTACGCAAGAGGGAGCAAAGCTGGCAACACCTATAGATTAAATAGCGTATACAGGGTTATTTTTAACAGGAAGAGCACTTAAATGGTTTAAGCCTTACCTTATAGAGATATAAGTAAACAGAATAACAACTACAAACTAAGAGGTATAGTTTATATTTTTAAGCTAGAATAGATTTGTAGAATAACTTATATAAATATTCAGAGACCCGAAGGCAGTAACTACAGCGGAAAGAAAACTCTAAGATATTACGCAACAAACCTTAGCAATTAAGTATATAACGCAGTTCCAAACATTAGTAATATAAGTTAAGTAGAATAACAAGGCGCTTATAGCATAGTATAAGCAAGAACTTAAGGCTAAAGTCTAGGACGCGATTATCTTAATAGAAGATACGGACACCCTAAGGGAACTAATAGATTAAGTAATAAAGATTAATAATAGGATCTACCAAAGGGAACAGACTAAGAGAGGTTAGGATAGAGTTCCATAGTTATATAAGACACAGACTACGCAATAACTAAAGCTAAGTTAGAAACTATGGTATGGCGCAGAGCTAATAGACCTAAGTAGTACTAAAGAAGCCTATAAGAGATGGAGTAAGAAACTATAAAAACCCAGAGGTTAAGGATCTAGTAATTATAGGACTAAGGAGCAGAGGCTAAACCAGGGATCTTAGTAGCAGAAGACGTTTAGGCAGACTCCACAGTAAAGTCAATAGTTTAGAGATGGAGCTTATATAAATTACGGGAAACAGGGTTATTTTATAAGGGATTATAAAGAAGGTTAAAGTCACTATATAATAAAGGGAACCTAACTAGCAGAAGACATACACGTATAAAGGGACAATAGTATACTATAAGGAACAAAAGAGTATTTAATTAAAAGTTTCGCGTTTTATTACAACAACGCATGCCAAATTCATAAAGATGCTAAGTACGGCATAAGCTATTAGCTACAGGAGCCAAAATCTATAGAGTGTAGAGGAACCAATAAACTAGTTCGCAGATCGGACATTAAGGACAATAATTTTAACATAGGCGAAACATTTTATAACAATAAGGCAACGGAAGCAGCTTACTAGGAGCATGTAGACCTCGGAGATATTATACTAGAGGTAGAGGATAATTCCACTATAGAATAGGGAACATTAGTAGGGATCAAGACCCCACTAAACACGATATCTATTGCTTCGCAAGACGTAAGAGAAGTAGGACAGCGAACCACTTCGGCACTTAATAAAGGCAAAAGGCTAAAGGCTTAAGATTCTTAAGACAAGATAAGAGACGACTAAGATTCTTAAAGTAAGATAAGGCACACCTAAGGACCTATAACGGACAAAAACCAATGGAGCAGGGCAGTAGCTTAGTTTAAAGACATACAAATAAGCTCGGGATAAGAATTCCCAATGGCATAAGATTCTTAAGACAAGATAAGTAAGATTTAAGACTCTTAAGATAAGATAAGAACACTACGGACGCCTAGTTAAACTAAGGCGGGAGCTAAGCTTAAGTTAGAAGTAAGCTTAGGATTAAAGAATTTAAGGGACTAAGAATTCGGAGTACGAATAAGGACACCCATAGGTAAGAGGTAAGGAGCTTCTTTATAGATTAGAAAATCTGCAATACAAACAATAGTTAGACTAGGAGACAAATATATAGACCTAGAAGACTTACTAGGGGAACGCAGTGTTCAGCCTAAAGATCAAAAAGTCGATACCAAGATTAAGAAGTACGACGACTTCAAGGATCCACTCGCAAGGCGCGAAAGAAAAGAAACCATGGAGGAATTCAGAGCAAGAATTACCGCATGGCAAGAACAGAAACTAGATAAGAGATCTAGCACATACCAATAGGCCTAGAGCAGGCACACTAAGAGCTAAATAGCTTACTAAACTGGAACAAGAAGAGGATCTAGGGATTCCTACTAGGTTCGAGGAACGACACACCAAAGGTTATCACGATGTAGTAATGAAAAGATACTTCTTTACAGACAGACCGTACACACTTAAGCAGCTGTACCAAAAGTGGTATAGGCAACGATATAATGACAAGTAGGAAGATTTCTATATATAGTTGGATGAAAAAGTTATCCAAGACCACCCAATTACAGAGAAGGCTATAACTTACATTAAGGGAGCCTTAATTATAATATTAAAGGATCTAGAAGAGCAATTAGAGAACTAGAGAAGCAAAAGGCGAATCTTAGTACCTGCGAACGAAACCGCAACGCTTAGATTAACACGTAAGAGGTTTAAACTTAAGGATAAAGACGAGCCGAGAGTTAACCTAAGATACCAAGCATATTATACACTATTATGGATAGTATATGTAGATAATATATGTAACATATATAGAGCACCAAAAGACAAAAATTAAAAGTATCTAATAAGGATATATTAGATAACGGACGAGGTAAAGTATCAAAACGCTAAGTATATACATAGTTGGCACCCCATAGAAGTTTAAGAATAAGGGGACTTAATACTTTAACTAGGAAGATTTCTTACGGAAGAATGCCTAGATGGACGACAATGGTAGGAATATCTAGAGAACACCTATCTATAGTACATTAAAGACAAAAAGCGAACTAAGTATTAGCCTAAGTTAGACTAAGTACAGACAGGATCAAGTAGCTAATAGTTAGGAAAAGTAGAGGCCTACAGGACCAGAGGGAACTAGTAGTAGAGCCTTAGACCCTTAAAGGAATTTAAGAATAATACCTAAATTTATAAGTTATATGGCAAGATTAACAGTTTAAGGCATTAATAGATAGTGGAGCAATAAGGAACTATATCTTGCTAATAGCAGTTAAAAGAATGGGGTTACCGCATAGGCAGAAGGAACGTCCTTACCTATTAGTAACAATTTTAGGAGATCCGATAGCCTACGGAGGAGGCATTATTAATCTTAAAATAGGACCTATTTAGCTAACCATTAAGGGAAGATAAATTAAGATGTCTTTTAATATATTACCATTAAGGAATAATAAGGCAGTATTAGGAATACCTTAGTTATAGGAATATAATCCAAAGATTAATTAGATTATAGGCCAGGTTAATATTAGGGATACTTAACGCTATAAGATGCGATAATAAGCCAAGTTAGTATAGTACTAAGTAGGAGCGACCTACAAAGAAACGGAAAAAGGGCTAAGCTATATACTAAAAAGATACCATAAGTATAGCAAGAAACTATGGTTACCTAAGAGTAAAAAGCTATTAGAGTATATAATATAGGACTATAAGATAGAATTGGAACTAGGAATAAGTCCAAGATTCTTTCCAATCTATAAGCTTACTGAAGAAGAAGGTAGAGCATTAAAAGAGTTTATCTAGGAAAACTTATAAAAGGGATACATTAGACCATCGCAGTCATCAGCGAGTTATCCAGTACTATTTATACCAAAAAAGAATGGCAAACTAAGGCTATATATCGACTATAGACAGTTAAACAGCATTACTAGAAAGGATAGGTATCCTTTACCCTTAATTAGTGAAATCTAAGACAGGATAGGTAATACGCAAATCTTTACGAAGATAGATCTAAGATAGGCGTACTATTAGATCAGAATCAAGGAAGGCAATAAATGGAAGGCAGCCTTTAGGTTAAAGGAAGGACTATATAAACCATTAGTTATATAATTCGGGCTTATAAACGCACTAGTAACGTTCTAGAAGCGTATTAACAATATATTAGGAAAACACTTAGATAAATTTATTATGGTATATCTTAACGATATTATTATCTACTTAATGACTAAGGGAGAGTATGGAGAACACGTTAAATAGGTCTTAAAGAGACTATAAAAAGAACAGATGCTAGTAGCAATTAAGAAATGCGAGTTCTTTACTAGGAAGACCAATTTTGTTAGATTTATTATTAAACTAGGCCAACTTAGTATAGATCTAAAGAAGATCGAGGCTATAGTAAATTGGCAGGAACTAGAGAACGTTACGCAATTAAGATTATTCCTAGGGTTTTGCAATTACTGCAAAAGGTTTATAGCGCAATAGTTAAAAAACATTAAGTCATTTACGCAGTTAATAAGGAAAGAAGAACTATAGGTATAGGGAAAAAAGCAATAAGAACTATTTAAGGAAGTTAAGAGGTTATTTACCTAGGAGCTAGTTCTTAAAATCTATTAACTAGGACTAGAGACGGTTGTAGAAATAGATGCATTAGACTTTATACTAGGGGCTTACTTTATATAAAAGTATCCAGATAGATAGCACCTAGTAGTATATTATAGTTGGAAGATAATACCACTAGAGTTAAACTATAACATCTATAACAAGGAGTTATTAGGTATAGTTATAGCATTAAAGAAATAGAGAGCATTCTTATAAGGCACAGAAAAACTATTTATAGTTAAGACGGATTATAAAAACCTAATAGGATTCCTAATAACAAAGGAACTTAACTAAAGACAGGTTAGATAGGCAGAGATACTTATAGAATATTATTTTAAGATTTAGCATACTAAGGGCATAGACAACATAAAAGCAGATGCTCTAAGTTGAAAAGCTAAACTATAAAATAACGAAAAGCCATTAGGGGCTTTACTACGAAAATATATAGATAGGTTAATTAGGTATAATTATCCAAAAATTATAGCAACTTAGAAAGAACTAGAGAAAGTTTATAAGTCACTAGAGAGCCTTTAGGCATAAAGGATTCTAGAGAAACAACTAGAAGATTTATAAATGGATATATATAAAAACTAAGAAGCGAAGTACATCCTAAGAAGTATAGCAGAGTAATTTATGGAAGATTTTTATAAAGGACTAACTTAAGGACATAATAAAGCTACGGGCTTAGTGTTAAGACTCTAGGAGGAGTATATTATTAACGGAATCTAGGGCATAGTATAGAAAGTCATAAAGGAATGTCTAGATTATTAAAGAAATAAACTAATAAGGCATAAGCCATATAGAGGGCTATAACCTGTTAAAATACTAGAGAGACTATAGGAGGTTATATTATAGGACTTTATTATAAAGTTGCTAAAATTAAGAGATCCTATTATAGGATAAGATTATAATGTAATCTTAGTAATAATAGACAAGCTTATAAAATAGGGATATTTTATAGCCTATACAGAAGAAATCTTAGTAGAGGATATTGCTAGAATCTATATTAAAGAAGTATTTGTAAGACATAGAGCACTAAGTAAGATTATATTAGACAGAGATCTAAGATTTATAGCAGCATTCTAGGAGGTATTCTTAGCGGAGTAAGGAGTTTAAGCAGCAACTTTTACCGCATATTATCTACAGACAGACGGTTAAACGGAAAGATTAAACTAGACACTAGAGCAGTATCTAAGGCATTACATTAATCACGTATAGAATAATTAGGTATTGTTGTTACCAGTTATATAGTTTATATATAATATAACACTATAAGAGGAAATAGGTACGTTACTATTTAAGGCGAATTACGGATATAAGCTAAGGATATTATTATCACCATATTAAGTAAAGAAAACAAGTAGCAGAGCTAAGTAAAGGATAGAGACTTTAATGAATCTTTATACAAACCTTATAAAAACAGCTAAGGTAGTACAGCAAAGAATAAAAAAATACTATAATGCTAAGAAATCTAAGGGACTAGATCTTAAGGAGGGAGATAAAGTGTAGCTACTATATAAAAATTTCAAGAGTTGACGACTAAGCAAGAAGTTAGACTACGTTAGACTAGGACCTTTTAAAATTACGCAGAGAATTTCACCAGTTATATTTAAGTTAAACCTACTAGCTAAAATAAAGATCTACCCTATATAGTATATCGCGATGCTAGAACCAGCATATAGGAATATTAAGCCACTAGTTTATAAAGCAGATATATATAGAGGATAGGAGGAAGACAAATAGTAAGTTTTAAAGATTATTAGTTACGAGGATATTAACAATAAAACATAGTATAAGGTTAAGTAGATAAACTATACTAAAACTACCTAGGAGCTACTAGAGAATTTAAAGAATATTATAGGAAAGGTATAGGAGTATTAAAAGAAAATAGGTTAGGTAATATTAATAAAGAAGGATTATTAAAGAATAAGTCACCTAAGGGGGACCTAGGAAGAGCGACTGCTAAACTACTCAGAGTTGTTCCCTTTACTATAGGAGGAGAATCAGTTCTCTTATCACCTAGTTCCTATAGACCTTATTCCACAAGTTTTCACTCCTTAAAATGCACCTTCTTACGCACCTTCTTAAAACGGATTAGTTAAGTAAATACCACAAGACAAGAATTAAGAGCCTACTGTTAAGCGTTAGCTGCCTCTTTTTTTAGCATCCTAAGAGTAATAAAGTTCCGCCAATATAACTAAGAGCTTATTATTAAGCTTTATAGTAGTAGATTAAACATAAGACCCTATAACAAATTACTTAGGGAACTTAATAACTACTAAAAGTTATAGAACGCGTATACTTAGCGTTAGAGATAGAGCAAACGTTATAAGATAAACAAATATTCGCTTTAGTATACTCTAAATATAAAAAGGGTTACCGGGAAGAAGGACTTGCCAACGTAATATAAACTAACCCCTCTTTTACACAACGAGAATATAAAGATAGCATTATCTCACCTAATAATAATATTATAGCAACGGTACAAGACCGACGGGCTGTAGAAGAAGAAGAGATTGCTTTAGGTATAATAAGCAACAATATTAACTAAATTAATTAGACGGATATTATACCTCTAGTAAATAACCTAAAGATACTAGGAATCTTTAAGGATAAAGATAAAGAGGAGGGAGATAGTGTTACGGACGCTTTAAATACAATATTATAACTACTTAGAGAGGAGTTAAAAAAAGCTAGTTAGTTAATAAAAGCACAGTTTAGGATAGAGCCCGTAGAACTATATAACGAGGAATAGTAGTATAAGTCACGTAAGGTGATCTGTGTAATTTGTGTAATCTGTGTAATCCGTAATAGAGTAGGTATAGCATACGTATATTATATACAAGAAGGATTTTATAGGAGTACGGTTGTGTATTTAAGGACCCTTAGTCCCTACCTAGATAGTTCCTTCCTTATAGTAATTCTCAGAATATAATTAGAGTTAATCTGTTAGGCAACTACTCCACCAGTTATTATTACATTGTTGACTTTTATACTTGCATTTCCTACACACCTAGCCCAATAACGAGCCCATCGTAGTTCTTGCTACAAGGTTCCGTTACACTAATGACTGCGATGGTCTAATATATCCCTTTTATAAGTTTTCTTAAATAAACTCTTTTAATACTCTACCTTCCTCTTTAGTAAGCTTATAGATTAGAAAGAACCTTAAACTTATTTCTAGTTCCAATTCTATCTTATAGTCCTATACTATATACTTTAACAGCTTCTTACTTTCTAGTAACTATAGTTTTTTGCCATACTTATAGTATCTCTTTAGTATATAGCTTAACCCTTTCTCTATTTCTTTATAGGTTGCTCCTACTTAATACTATACCAACTTGGCTTATTATCGCATCTTATATTATTAAGTATCTCTAATATCGACTTAACCTATAACCTAATCGATCTTTAGATTATATTCCTATAACTAAGGCATTCCTAACACTGCCTTATTATTCCCTAATAGTAATATATTAAAAGACATCTTAACTAGTCTTCCTTTAATGGTTAACTAAATAGGTCCTGTTTTAAGGTTAATAATACCTCCTCTATAGGCTATTAGATCTTCTAAAATTATTACTAATAGGTAAAAGTACTCCTTTTTCCTATATGGTAACCCTATTCTTTTAACTACTGCTAATAAAATATAGTTCCTTATTACTCCACTATCTATTAATGCCTCAAACTATTAATTTTACCACTTAACTTGTAAATTTAGGTGTTGTCCTTAAATTCCTTTAAGGGTCTAAGGCTCTACTACTAGTTCCTTTTAGTTCCATAGGCCTCTACTTTTCCTAATTATTAGCTACTAGATCCTGTTTATATTTAGTCCACTCTTAGCTAATACTTAGTTTGCTTTTTATCTTTAATATACTATAAATAGGTATTCTCTAGATATTCCTACCACTGTTATTTATTTAGGTATTCTTCCGTAAGGAATCTTTCTAGTTAAAGTATTAAGTCCCCTTATTCTTAAACTTCTACTAGGTGCTAACTATATATATACTTAACGTTTTAATATTTTGCCTTATCTGGTGCCTAATATATCCTTATTAAGTACTTCTAGTTCCTATTCTTAGGTACTCTATATATATTATACGCATTATCTATATATGCGATCTATACTAATATATAATATGCTTAGTGTCTTAGGTTAACTCTTAGCTTATTTTTATCCTTAAGTTTAAACCTTTCTTATATTAATCTAAGCGTTATAACTTTATTTATAGGTACTAAGATTTGCCTCTCGCTTCTCTAGTCCTCTAATTACTCCTTTAGAACTTTTAATATTATAATTAAGGCTCCTTTAATATAAGTTATAGCCTTTTCTGTAATTAGGTGGTCTTAAATAACTTTTTTATCCAGCCATATATAGAAATCTTCCTATTTATCGTTATGTTATTACCTATATCACTTTTAGTATAGCTCCTTAAGTATATACAGTCTATCCGTAAAGAAGTATCTTCTTATTACTATATCGTAATAGCCTTTAGTATGTCGTTCCTTAAACCTAGTTAGAATCCCTAAATCCTCTTCTTATTCTAGTTTGGTAAGCCACTTAGCTTATAGTATGCCTATTCTCGGCCTATTGGTAATTCTTTATATAGGTACTTTATCCCTTATACGACCTGGTATACTAAATCTCTTATCTAGTTTCTGTTCTTGCTATGCAGTAATTCTTACTCTAAATTCTACTATAGTTTCTTTCTTTTCGCGTCTTGTAAGTAGATCCTTAAAGTCTTCGTACTTCTTAATTATAGTATTGTTTTTCCAATCTTTAGGCTAAACACTATATTCCCCTGGTAAGTCCTTTAGGTCTATATATCTATCTCCTAGTCTAACTACTGTTTATATTACAGATTCTTTAATCTATAAAGAAGCCTCTTACCTCTTACCTATAGGTGTCCTTATTTATACTCCGAATTCTTAGTCCCTTAGATTCTTTAATCCTAAGTTTACTTTTAACTTAAGTTTAGCTCCCGCCTTAGTCTAATTAGGTATCTGTAGTGTTCTTATCTTATCTTAAGAGTCTTAAATCTCACTTATCTCGTCTTAAGAATCTTATACTATTAGGAACTCTTGTCCTAAGCTTATTTATATATTCTTAAACTAAGCTACTGCCCTACTCTATCGGTTTTTATCTATTATAGGTCCTTAGGTATACCTTATCTTATCTTAAGAATTTTAGTTATCTCTTATCTCGTCTTAAGAATCTTAAGCGTTTAGCCTTTTGCCTTTATTAAGTGGTAAATTAGTACTAGTATTTATCTGCTTACTTAATCTCTATAAGATACTCTTCCTTCCGTTTTATAAAGCGATGGATGCTATATCCAACGGTATTATAATACCCGTTACTAAACCTTACTCTATGGCGGTCTTAGTCTCTACTTCTATTATAACTTCTCTAAGGTTTATATACTCCTAGTAAGCTGCCTTTATTGCCTTATTATCTGTAAATATTTCGCCTATATTAAATTTATCGTCTTTAATATCCAATCTGCGCGATAGTTCGTTAGTTCCTCTATACTCTATAGATTTTAGCTCCTATAGCTAATAGCTTACGCCGTACTTGGCGTCTTTATAAATTCGGTATACGTTATTATAATAAAACGCGAAACTTCTAATTAAATATTCTTTTGTTCCTCGTAGTATACTATTATCCCTCTATATATATATATCTTTTACTAGTCTAGTTCCCTTTATTACATAGTGGCTCTAACTATCTTTATAATCCCTTATAAAATAACCCTATTTCCTATAATTTATATAAGCTCTATTTTTAAACTATTAACTTTGCTATAAAGTCCGCCTAAACGTCTTCTACTACTAAGATCCCTAGTTTAGCCTCTGCTTCTTAGTCCTATAATTACTAAATCCTTAACCTCTAGGTTTCTATAGTTTTTTACTCTATCTTTTATAGGTTTCTTTAGTACCGCTTAGGTCTATTAGCTCTGCGCTATACTATAGTTTCTAACTTAGCTTTAGTCGTTACGTACTCTACGTCTTATACGACTATAGAACTCTATCTTAGCCTCTCTTAGCCTGTTCCCTTTAGTAGATCCTATTATTAATCTTTATCACTTAATCTATTAAATCCCTTAGGGTATCCGTATCTTCTATTAGAATAATTACGTCCTAGACTTTAGCCTTAAGTCCCTACTTATACTATACTATAAGCGCCTTATTATTCTAATTAACTTATATAGCTAACGTCTGGAACTATATTATGTACTTAATTACTAAGGTTTATTATATAATGTCTTAGAGTTTTCTTTCCGCTGTAGTTACCGCCTTTAGGTCTCTAAACATTTATATAAGTCGCTTTATAAACCCTTCCTAACTTAAGAATATAAACCGCATCTCTTAGTTAGTAGTTGTTATTCTATTCACTTATATTTCTATAAGGTAAGGCTTAAACTATTTAAGTGCCCTTTTTAATAGAAATAGCCCTATATATGCTATTCGATCTATAGATATTAGTAGTTTTACTCCTTTTTACGTAACCTTAAAGTATATTTGCGTAAGAAATCCTTTAAGCTTTAATCTTTCCCCTAAGAATCTCTTAATTAAAGGTAACTTAATCTTTACTGCCCCTATCCCATTAATCCTTTATTTAAGTGTTATATTATTCTCTATTAACTAGTTAACTATTTCTTATAGTTATTTAACCGTTATAGGTTGTTATAAGTTAGTATCTGCTATATTAGTGTTACCTCCTAACCTTAAAGTAGTTGCCACCGTTAATGGCGTTATAGTAGCTGCTTTTGGTGGCATGTTGTTTAACTTTTTATATTTAATACCGTAACTAGGTAGTAATTATATAACGGAACCTTATAGTAGGTACTACAATAGGCTCGTTAATAGGCTAGGTGTATAGGTAATATAAATTAAAGTTAATAACGTAATAATAACTAGTGGAGTGGTTGCCTAATAGATTAACTTTAATTATATTCTAAGAATTACTATAAGGAAGGAACTATCTAGGTAGGGACTAAGGGTCCTTAAATACACAACCATACTCCTAGGAAATCCTTCTTATATATAATATACGTGTTATATATATTATACGTACGTTCCCTTTATATACTGCGTACACTACGTATAATATTATATAACTTACTTACCATTCTTTATTATATAGTTCTACCGGCTTTATCCTAGACCGTGCTTATATTAACTAACTAGCTTCTTCTAACTCTTCTCTAAGTAGTTATAATATTGTACTTAAAGCGTCTGTAACATTATCTCCCTTCTCTTTATCTTCGTCCTTAAAGATCCCAAATATCTCTAAGTTATTTACTAGAGGTATAATGTCCGTCTAATTAATCTAGTTAATATCGTTACTTATTATATCTCCTAAGGTTTCTAAACCTCCTTCTTCTTCGCAAGTATAGTGTTATACCCGCACTGTTGCTAGCATACTATTGCTTAGTAAGATAATGCCATCTCCGTGTTCTCGTTATATAAAAGAGGGGTTAGTCTATATTACGTTGGCGAGTCCTTCCTCTTAGTAACCCTCTTTATGCTTAGAGTGCTCTAAAGCGAATATTTATTCGTCCTATAACGTTCGCTCTATCTCTAACGCTAAGTATACGCGTCCTATTACTCTTAATAGTTATTAAGTTCCCTAAGTAATTTATTATAGGGTCTTATGTTTAATCTGCTGCTATAAGGCTTAATAGTAAGCTGTTATAGGCTCTTGCTAAGCTTAAGCGCTTTTATAATACGGAACAGAAGGCCTTAGATACTTATATTATGGCGTCTGCCTATCTTCTTCGCCTTAAGAAGGTTCGTAAGAAGGTCTGTTTTAAGGAGTAGAAACTTATAAAATAAGGTCTACAGGAACTTAGTAATAAGAGGACTAACTCTCTTTCTATAGTAAAGGAAATAACTCCGAGTAGTTTAGCAGTCGCTCTTCCTAGGTCCCCCTTAAGTAACTTATTCTTTAGCGATCCTTCTTTATTAATATTACCTAACCTATTTTCTTCCGATACTCCTATACCTTTCCTATAGCATTCTTTAAATTTTCTAGTAGTTCCTAGGTAGTCTTAGTGTAGCCTATCCACTTTACCTTATACTATGTTTTATCGTTAATGTTCTTGTAACTAACGATCTTTAAAACTTACTATTCGTCTTCCTCTTGCCCTCTATACGTGTTTTCCTCGTAGATTAATGGCTTAACATTCCTGTATACTAGCTTTAGCATTATAATATACTGTATAGGGTAAATCTTTATTTTGGCTAGTAGGTTTAACTTAAACATAACTAATAAAATTCTCTATGTAATTTTAAAAGGTCCTAGTCTAACGTAGTCTAACTTCTTACTTAGTCGTCAACTCTTAAAGTTTTTATGTAGTAGCCATACTTTATCTCCCTCCTTAAGATCTGGTCCCTTAGATCTCTTAGCGTTGTAGTATTTTTTTTATTCTTTGCTATACTACCTTAGCTGTTTCTATAAGGTCTATATAAAGATTTATTAAAGTCTCTATTCTTTACTTAGCTATACTACTTATCTTCTTTACTTAATATAGCAATAATAATATTCTTGGCTTATATCCATAATTCGCCTTAAATAGTAAAGTACCTATTCCTTCTTATAGTGTTGCATTATATATAAACTATATAACTAGTAATAGTAATACCCAATTATTCTATATGTAATTAATATAGTGCCTTAGATACTGTTCTAGTATCTAATTTAATCTTTTTATTTAACCGTCTGTCTGCGGATAATATGCGGTAGAAGTTGCTGCTCTAACTCCTTATTCCGCTAAGAATACCTCCTAGAATACTGCTATAAATCTTAAATCTCTATCTAATATAATCTTACTTAGTGCTCTATATCTTACAAACACTTCCTTAATATAGATTTTAGCAATATTTTCTGCTAATATCTCTTTTATACATGCTATAAAGTATCTCCACTTTATAAGCTTATCTACTATTACTAAGATTATATTATAATCTTATCCGGTAATAGGGTCTCTTAACTTTAGTAACTTAATAATAAAGTCCTATAATATAACCTCCTATAGTCTCTCTGGTATTTTAATAGGTTATAGCCCTCTATATAGCTTATACCTTATTAGTTTATTTCTTTAGCAATCTAGACACTCCTTAGTAACCCTTTTAGCTATCCTCTAAATT
>Ga0307515_10009087_pt1 | contig 19282 bp, 15 predicted proteins | sample 17_EM_MG_FD_194513 | JGI IMG/M metagenome (GOLD analysis project Ga0307515, IMG submission 194513) | Populus trichocarpa ectomycorrhiza microbial communities from riparian zone in the Pacific Northwest, United States - 17_EM | ecosystem: Host-associated > Plants > Roots > Unclassified | place...
CCCCCCCCCCACTCGCCGGGGGGGGGGGCGGCGCGGGGGTCGGTGTCTTCCATTATTTTTACTTTAGACCAATCTGACGGGAGTTTAATGATATCTAAGGGCCCAAGAAAGCTACAGCCCAACTGTATTTGTACCAAACCTTTCCTTCCGATATTAAATGGGAAATTAATTGCTCTTTTTGTTGGTTCACGCCTGTTTTCATGACACTCCTCTTGCATGATGCGTCAAAGTTCATACAGACAATAGAATGGAGAGACTTTCCATGTTTGACCAGACAATGGGGTAGGCTTGTTTGCTGTCTTAGCCCAGACAGTTTCGTTGAAAACTCTGGCCCAAGCCCCTCCAAGGAAAGTGACCAGATGCTAACAAGGCCTGTAGTTGGCAGTGTAAATTTTAAAGTTAAGCCCGGACGGACAAGCTATCTTCCCCTCTTCTTTTAGAACAGCAATTTTTTTTCCCGATTAGGCCTAAATGAAGGCCCATTCAAAAAGGCTGCTAATTATGTTTTAATTTAGATACTCTCGATGTGTTGCTTCTCAAATGGATAGGTATGGTGACTAAGGAGATCCGCTTCTTTGATTTTCTGAGTTAGAATCCTGGAACTAACATTAAAAAGAATTTATTCCACTCTCGAACTCGGTTAAAGCTGGGATCCCACAGCAATCTCTCTATCGAACTGCTAGTGAGTCCTAGGGCAAGCGACCTCGTGTCATGGGCTGAGCCGAATCAAAATGGCTAGAGCTCGCTATCAGGAGATAGCTTCTGTGTTTAGCCGTTCAGCCACACTTTTGGGGCCTGGTAAGAAGATGATTGAGGCCCAGAGAAAGTTTTGTCTTGTTTACTGGCGCGGTTAATAGAGATGCCTTGCGATCTTGAATGGAATGGAGACTTGCTAAGGCCAAGGTTTGAATTCCAAGCACCGATCCCCCGTAAATTGAAAAGAAATATATCCCATGTGCTATACCTTACTCGCAGTAATTGGCAATAAATTTCAGAACATGGTGATTTTAATGCTTGCCATCACAGCCCAAGAAGAAAAAACACATCGCGCCATTAATTGGGTGTTGTTTGACCTCACACATCGTTATATCAAATCTTGCAAACGTAAAGCAGGCTCCATCTTAAATATCATGGTTCAAGGGCCCAGAACAAGGTCAAGGAGAACAATCATTTTTAAGCAGTCAACTGCCTTGTTCAGTTCATGTAACTCCAGGGCAAGAGATGGCAGCGCTGCTCATCCTATTAATTATTTTTACATCTCCTTCATATATTATATAATAAGAGATCATGTCTCCGCTCTGTTCCGAAAGATAGACACGCAAGTTAGCTTGTTGTGATGTTGAAGTAGTTGTTGATTTTGATTGCCGAGGGAACAATTTCAGGAGTGCTACGAGTGTTGTTTTGTAGGCGAGTTTCTAAACACAATAATTGACGAGTAGGTGTTTCAACAAATCACATATTGTCTGTCTTCTAGCTGATACAGACCAATGGCAATTTCTTTTAGATAGCCCTGAGATAAATAACCAGGACTCGGATTTGGTAACGAAATTGAATTATATTTCGTCTCTCTCTCTCTCTCTCTCTCTCTCTCTCTCTATCTCCCCCTCCCTCTTCTCGATATAGTTGCTCGGTAGCTAGAGATTCCTCATACCATTAATTGCGAGTGTTCTTGCACCTACCGAACGAGCTAGGACTTGCCTGACTCGGAGTACTTGATGGACAAGACCAGCTTATTAATATATAGTTTGTGCAATGTCATTTGCTTAAAATAGTACAGAAGGAATTCCCTTCACTCCGTAATTAAATTGTCTAACCTCAACTGAGGCTAGTTAGGCCTCTGGACACTGTTGAAGCTGTAATCTAGTATTATACTTTGGCACATCAACGTTGAACTTCCAATAAGTCATCCTTCGCCCAATTTAGTTGAGTGCAACCTTCAAAAACTTGGAGGATGTGAAATGATCAAGAAAGGGGTGAGAGCGAGAGAAAAATCAGCCCTTGCTGGTCTTTGCCTGCCTAATTTCTGTTCACAACATAGACATGTCCATTTTAAATCTATCACCATTTTTTAAGAAGCCTTCAAGGAATTCTTCAAGGAATTCCAAAGATACTGCAAGACTGATATTTTTCCCAAAAGTTTCTGTCTTTTTTCAAAACGATTTTTAAAAAAAAATGAATCGGTATAAGACTTGGACGTAAAACGAGTATCATAATTAAATTCCATAAATCACCCATTAAACTATAAAGGATCCGGTCACAGGTCGACCCAATTGTTGTAGGTAAACAATAGTTTATTTATTTATTTATTTTCTCTGGAAAGGCCAAAGGCACCCATCAAAGAATTAAATTTATCTTTTCATGCTGGTTCTTTTCTTCAACTGGCTGGCGAGACGAAGACAAAGCTTGACTAGCCGAACGGAGTGCCTTCACGGGCCAACCACTCCCACACGGGTTTCCACCAATCCAATCCGATAATGGCTAATCATAGGCAAAGAGAACTTGTAGTGCTAATCATTATTGTTTTAATGAATGGTTGGGTGGGCCCTTCCGAACCTTTAATTAAATATATGCTAATAAAAAATAATATTGTCTATCTGAGTTCATTCTATAAAGAGAGAGCAACCATCAACCTATTCATATATAGAAAATGAACCATGGTATTCATGCTTCTCGATTTGGTTGGGAAACATTGGAAGTATCTGAATTCTTAATTCTACTTTTTTTCTTCTAATTGTCTTTAACACCTCTCTCTCTCTCTCTCTCTCTCTCTCTCTCTCTCTCTCTCCCTCCCTCCCTCCCTCCCTCCCTCTATATATATATATATATAGAGATGGGCTATAACACCCATAGTCCCATATGCTCAGTGGGTCGAATAAAGTGCCATACCATTTCATTTTCTTTCTGTTAGTTTGTTTTTTAATTTTTATTTGGCTACTATACCGGCTTATTAATATCCATCCAAATTCCAAGCTATTATTACATGAAAAAGACAGCAAAAAAATAAAATAAAAATAGCAGAGTTCACAATTTTAAATTATGAAGAGATCAGCGCACCAAAGCAAAAGGACCACTCTAAAATGTATCGATTTGTAATATCTGATTCAGCCGAAAAATAGTATTTCTTGTAAAATTGATTCTAACATGAATCCCTATCCAAGAAAATACTTACCGGTTTGACAAAAACACCATGTTTAAATAGACGAGAGTATCGTTGATTTGTACATCATGGGTTTTCCTTTTTCTTCCCCATTTCACTCAGTTCTATTAAATTAAATATTCTTTTATAAGCAATTTTGGAATTTCGATCAAGGTTAAATCTATTAATAATTAAAAGATATATTATCCAAAATAATATTATAAAAAGAAAACTAAGTTTTACCCACATCAACATATAAAGTGTGTGTGTATATATATATATATATAAACATCTAATCCTAAAAAAAATAAGATTTTTTCATTAAAAATAAACAGGTCGAGCATTAAACATGTTCAGGGGAATGGTCGAATCGTCTCTTGAAAAAAAATTAAATTTTTTTAGTATTTTTATATTATTTTAATGTAGAATAAAAAATAAAATTTTAAAAATAAAAAATATATTAATTTAATATATATATTTTAAAAAATTTAAAACAAATTATCTGTCACTTATCACAAAAGGTAAGCCGAATTATTTAGCCAAGGCAATAAATGAGTTGTTTGCAATGAAATTTGGTAGTTGGCTAGCTGTGGTGCGATATTGTGGAAGAAACAAGCTGGTTTTGCTCCCTCGGACAACAAGAGTCACTTTCACATACCAGCTAGTTGCACACGGACACCCACGTCGGACTCGTATGACGTATCTCTCTCCTTGCCACTCAGACACGATCACGACCTTTGGATTACTTTAATTAACGCACAATGCTCTCCAACATGTTTCTGCTTCTCGTTTTTATATCGAACAAGTATTCTGGCCCTCAATTATATGTCCCAGAGAGAACTGGAAAACCATGAGAAATGGGTTTAGCGGGGACAATCTCCTTATTTCGTTTCCTATTTTCCCTGTAATCGATTTCTTCTCGGTAAAATGCAGTTCATATATATATATATATATATATGTATGTATATATATATATATTTGTCTCAGAGCGAGCGACTAATTAATTATTAGTTAGGTGGGATTAGGATCTAGGGATATAAACTAGTTAGTGCTTTAAAAAAGGAGATGGCCGTGATCCATGCTACGACAAAGGAGCAAAATTTCTAAGAAGAAATTTGGCAACATCCACCATCAAGTTTCATACACAGATATTTAATTAAGGCCCCGGTCGCTTAATGAATGGTCAAGCAATCAATAATGCTCTTCCCTCTTAATTTGGCAGGCCTAGATACCAGATTTCTACGCCGAATTATTTCAGGGGTAGTTGACGTGTACAGAAGCATTTTCTGTGCGTTGAATATGAATTATATCACGGCTCCCCCCAAAAGTATTTTGTTCTTACTTTCCTGTGATATTCATAGAATAATTCTCATTGAGTCTATTCAGTTCCAATCCAATCCAGTCAAAAACAAATATTTTCATAGCAGAATTAATTAAGGAATTCATGAATGTTTTTTTTTTTTTTTTGCCATGAAGTGAGATTTTCAACCCCGATAATTATAATCAGAGGACGCCCTTTTGAATACGAGGTCAATTTCCTTGAATTAGCTTCCAAAACATTAGAGTGAATGGACGTCAAAGCTTATGTCGTGGGGGGTGACGAGAACTGGAAAGGTAATAAAACGCTATCTTGACACGAGCAGTGCCTTGAACTCAGGATTTCTATTTTTTTTTCAAAAATAAATAGCATGCAATATCCATATCATGATTATTTGGAAAAAACATGCACACGTTATAGAGCCTGTGAAAGGAAGAGTATAAATTCTATGATTAGGATTATCAATTCAACTAGGTTAACTATTATATATATATATATATATATATATATATATATATATATATATAACCTAAATACATTAAAAAATAAAATAAAAAGGGCGAAACATAGGCTAGCGCCCCGCCCTGGGCCTGTGAAAGGAAGAGTACGTAGGATGCTAACTTGGCTAATGAAGTTTTTACTTAAATGTTAGACTGCCACAATTCTGTCATCTCAGTATCTGCTTTATAAATTATCATGCTTGAAAACCACTGGTAATGATTCATAGAGCCCTAACATGGAAAAGACAGACAGCATAATGATGAGTTACTAAAATTCAAGACGAATATAATATTTTAATTTAAACAATTTGATTTATTTCTTAGCCAGGCCCCTTCCCTGTAGCGAAACCATGCATGCATGTAGCCATTTATGAAACAGGCAATTGAATCTGAAATGTGATGCTGGCCCGACTTCAATCTATCATGATCAGGCCTCCTCGTTGGTAAATGCTAACCTCGCATTATTAAAATGGAAATTCCCTAATCAAGTTCATGCACGTTCTCGTGTTCGTGATGGTTATGTTACCATTCTTGCCTCGTTTCATTCCGTCCTTTAATCAGGGACGTTAATTAATATCACGTTATTTCATTGGATTCGAGGCAGTTCTGGAGATTTTCTCTGTTCATAATTATAAATATATTTATAGCTACAAAAAATACTTAAAAGTTAATACAGGATACATTCATAAATACGTACGATAGTTTATATAAATATTAAATCTCATCACAATTTCGATAACACGTAGTAAAATATAAATATACATCAATATTGAATCTATTTGAAAAATCATCCATTCAAAAAAGACAATAGAAAATTAAAAAAAAATACATGTATTATTTCTATATAATCCGGACGGGATATGTTCAGGGCCCATTCCCATTCTCATGTCCATGTTGGGAAGAATTATGTTTTTTTCTTAATAAATAACATTATTCTACAAGAAAACTTAACTCTTAATTAAGTATTTTAACATAAATTATTAATTAAAGTATAAAATAATTTAATGATAAAATTGATGTAAAGATTAATTTGAATGTAAAATTAATAATACTACAGTAGTGCGTGTGAGAGATGTTTGAAAGTAGCCTGCATTGAATGAAAACACGTGCGAGGAAGACAAAGCGGGGCAGAGGGAGCACTGTCATAAATTGATTTGCCGCGAAATGTCGGGCGAGAAAACATGGAAAACTGTAATACACAGAGTTTAAAGTTTAAACTAAAAATAACTTTTATTTTATTTTAAAGAAAAAAGAAGATAGAACGAGACATATAGACAGAGAGGGAGAGGGGAGGGAGGTTTAAAAGGAGAGGGATAAACAGCCAATCCAAAGAAGGAAGACATTCATAAAAATAGGATCCGAAGAAAACGCAAATCTGCCTGCCTACATTTTGCTGGACAAATATTACATATTATATTATCGTCATTACACTAGACTCCTCGTGGTGTCACGTACGGATTCAGATACAGAGAGATTGATTCAGCGAGGAAAATCCGAGTTTGCTGACTCGGGTTTTCTTTCATGCTTGCCGGAAAATATTCCTCACGGCCGGGTACTACTTTTCACTTTCCTTAATTACCATGCCAAATATTCTTCTTGTTTCACTTTTCCCTGTTTTTTCTGCTCTTCACCGTCTATGTTTCCCAGTTTTTTCTTTCTCGTTTTCTTTATTTACATGGTTTTGCTTTGTAAATTGTAACAACATTGGCAGCAACCCCCCTCGTTTCCTTTTCTTGAATAAACGCATGTCCATGGTGGAGTAGTTTTATACGATCTTCTCTCTCTCTCTATGCTTAATCATTGCGTTATTTTTCTTTTTTAGTTTAATCATATTCTTGACTCGGTTAAGGTTTCAGCTTTTTTTGTTTTGGTGGGGGTGGAGTTGTTGGAGTTTTTGTCCTCAAAGAGTCAAGATTGTCTCGGGTATTCAAATTAGTACTTTTTTTAAAAAAAATTTAATTTTCAATTGCATTTCCCCTTGTACATTCCTTAATTCAAGTTTGATTGCTATATCGTTTTCGATACCTAAATGACTTAGCATTTAGTGTTTTTTTTAATGTCAACGTTGCACATTTCTAACATCAACTTGTTTTTTGTTCTCTTTGATAAGGACTTGTTTTAAAACAAAAAGGGAAAAAAAGGACTTGTTTCTTGTTGGTTTTGTTTAGTGGATGCTTAGCCATCAAAATTATCTGGATTTGTTTGTCTGCTACTATCTTCTTTGATGTGAACTCATAACAATCCCTTCTCATATTTTGTATTTAGGATTTGTTTGTTCTCTCTTTAATACACGAAGTTTGAGTCTAGAGGATTTCTTCAGAGAAAAAAGGTAGAAATTTTACCACAAAATCAACCAAGTTGTTTCTGTTTTTCTTCCATGAATTTGTTTGTTGGATAGTGATCATGCTGTTTTGATCAGAATTAGGAGGATTCAAATTGATGGTGTTGTGACTTGTGAGTGCTCTTCAAGTAATATGGATTTTCATTTCCTCTTTTTCTTCAGGTATTTTTCAGTGGTGGGGTTAGGCGGTGTAAATTTGGTGACACTTCAATATTCAATAATCTCATCGCAGGATTAAATTTTCTTTCTTAACCGGAAGGCAGCTTTTTTCCTGGAAGCTACTCTGGGAGGCAGGCTGCCTTCTCTCTGGAAAGCATTTTGAGGTCAAAGGTGTGTACTTGATGTGAAAAGCTAAAAATTATTTTTTTTGGTTTTGATGCAATGAAAATTGATAAACTTGATGAAACAGCTTTCTAACTTTAGCTCTCCACACCTTATTTAAGCAATGGTCTCTGCTTGTCCCTTCCCTGTTTTTTTACGGAGCAACTATGATGTGGAAAATTGTTAATTCAATTCTATACGGAAAGGTCTACCATAGAACTTCATTTGAAATTTCAATGCAGAACCAAAGATTTTCATGAATTTACTTTCTTTCTTGCTATGCATTGCATGAATTTATCGGCATATAGAGTAAGCTAATATAGAGATTTTGGCTTATTTTCGTTGGGGTAAAGTTGGTCTTGATGCAGATGTTGTTTGTTGCTGAAGTTCTTGTTACCATTGAAAGCTTCTGCTTTTCTATTTTTTTGATATTTCATTTTTTGTTTGGTTGGAATTTCGCAGGTTCATCATTTGCAACAAGTTTACCTGCTTGGTGCCTTTGTCTTCTCATATGAGTAAACATCTACTAGCTGAGGTTTGCTGAAAGCTTTCTGTCATAATGGGTGGCTGTGTCTCAACAAACAATGAAAGAATAAGAACAACTAGGAAACACATGCGTAAATCTTCCAAAAGTAGTGGAAAGAGTTCCACTTGTATTGCTGATTCCCCTATTCAACGGCTTAGTGATGCTGGAATTAGTGATTTTGCTCTTAGAGAGTTTGTTCATCTTGACTTTGAGAAGGGTGCTGCAACTACCTGCAAGAGATCTGAAGTTTCTAATAAGACATTCCATCTCACCCAGCTACAATGGAACCATAGTCAAATTGATGCAAATGGTATGTCCTTTCCATCCATTGATTTTTAAGCCTGGGGCTGACACTTCTTGAACAGTTTTCTGACCATAAAATTTCAATTTTCTGCAGGAATATGTCAGGAGGAAGTATGGTTTGACTCTCTTAGTATTATAGATTCAGATTCGGATGATGACTTCATCAGTGTGCATGGAGGTGATACACATAAATTTATTGAAATTGTGACTCTTCAATTGGTAGTCAGTGCTGATATTGTTTTTTTGGCTGTTCAGATTGTTTTCCTCCTGTTGGTAATGCAACTGGACATAAACAAAACACTCAAATGCTTCAATATGGAGCTGCATCATGCTTTGTAGATGCTGGGTGCAAGTATGAGGGCTTCTATGAAAGCTACCTGAAAATGGATGGAGGAGGTCCAAAGGGCGATGAGGTTTCTAGTAAGATAAAGAAAGCTTTAGATGATCCTTGTGGAAATTTTAAAGGTCTCAAAGAGGGCATGCATGACTTGGCAGAGAAAACTCAAGAATGTAGAAGGAAATCAAAAGTAATTATGCTATCATTAAAGAGGAAATCTTGCGATGGAGAGGAAACAACAGAATTCTGTGAGTACAGATTGTAGTCTTTATAAGATCTCAGAGAGACACATTTATATCCCAGAAGTATTAGGATTGCCTGTAAGACATGACATTGCCTTGGTGCGAATTCCCATTGCCACACGTGATATGCAAAGCCCCCTGAAACTTTATACAACTACGATTCATTTGATGAACACATGTTATCCTATTTAACAAGTTTATTCCAGCTATATAAGCTTTGAATTGAACCTTAGCATAGAAAAGGGGAAATGAAAATTCCAGTTTTGTTTTTAATGATTAAGATACATTTTTGCTTATTAATAATGAATGAGTGCGTGAACTGGTGCAGCCGAGAGATTACTGTATCGCCCAAGAGCAGGATTTCTGATTCCACGTTCAAAAGGAGAGAAGCCAACTGCTGGATGCTGGTCTGAGATTTCACCTTCAGTTTTTAAGCTCCGAGGCGAGACTTTTTTCAGGCATGATGTTCACTAGCTTATGATATTAGTTATTTGTGCATACCTGCGACTATTAGTCAATGATATAATTTGTTTTTTCTCATATACTTTCAAGGGAATTGAACTGTCTAAACATTAATAAATAATCATGCAGAGATAAGCAGAAGTGCCCTGCTCCGGACTACAGTCCATATGTACCAATTGGCGTAGATTTATTTGTATGCCCACGGAAGATAAATCACATTGCTCAGCATCTTGAACTTCCTAATTTGCAAGCGCATGAGAAAGTACCGCCGCTGCTGATCATTAATATGCAGGTCCTCTCTCTCACTCACTCACACACACAATTTTGATTGCGCAGAGTTGTTTGTGTATATTTAATGAGGTTCTGGATATTATCTGATGAACTGTTCGACAGTTTTTATTCATTTCCACATATGAATTGTGACAGGACCCGTGCTTGTTGTTTACAGCAACTTTTTAAGTGAATCTGCTAGTTTTATTTTGTTTAATGAATTGATGGTGAGTTCCCTGGGAATTCCTTTATAAGAACTTTGGCTGGGAGCGACATGGTTGTGATCTCAATTCCCTTGAGTTGATTCTTGGGGTTCAAGTAATTGGACTGTTGTGCTATTTTCTTCATATGAATTACTAGGTTCTCTTCAAAGTGATGGAACATAATTTTCTTATTATGGGTTTTCACGTTGCAGCTTCCCACTTATCCTGTTTCAATGTTCAATTGTGATTCGGATGGAGAAGGCATGAGCCTTGTAGTATATTTTAAACTATCTGAGAATTTCAACAAACAGATTTCACCTTGTTTTCAAGACAGCATCAAGGTATTTCCTGAAATAATATTTCATGCAATTTCATATGCTGATCTGTGCTTGACATCATCTAGTCTTCCTTGTTCCATTGCTTTTTTATACCATGGCAAAATGCTTGGATGCAATCTTTCCCCACCTTGTGAAATATTTTAGTTGATGAATCTTATTGCATCCTACCCAGAGACTTGTTGAGGATGATATGGAAAAGGTTAAAGGCTTTGCAAAAGAGTGCACAGTTCCTTTCAGAGAGAGGCTGAAAATTCTGGTGGGGCTAGTTAATCCAGAGGAATTGCAGTTGAGTTCTGCAGAAAGGAAGCTTATTCATAGTTATAATGACAAGCCAGTGCTTTCACGCCCTCAACATGAATTCTTTAAGGTAAGGAGAAACTTTTTGTCTACGAATCACATTTGTTCTATCAATGTTTAGTCTAGCAATACTAATTTCATTCGATACAAACTTCCGCACTTTATTTAGTAAGTTGAGATAACGGGGACGATCAGGATCATGCAGTTTTGGCATGTTTTGGCCTTTTGGATCATGTATAATCCTCAATTGACCACTAACTTAAATTGTTAGGTAATATTCAAGATATAATTTATATAATTTTCTAATACATCCTCTTAATTAAAAGCCTTTTAAACTTATACAGGCCCGTATTAATTCGATTTAAGCTATTAGGTGAAATTCCAAGATGTGATTTATATAATTCTCTAACACACCCCTCTCTGATATTATGTTAATTATCTCAATCCAATAGCTTAAGCTATTAATTGAGACACCAAAATACGATTTATATAATTTTCTTAGATACCAGTACAAGGGTGTCTTTTCTTTTTCTTGCGGTTTCCCCTTTTATAAAAAAAAATGAAAAACATGGAGAAGGCGCCTAATTGGTTTTGGTAGCATTTTAGGAAAGTTGCCTAAGCTTCTATCTTGCAGGGACCTAATTACTTTGAGATTGACCTGGATATACATCGGTTCAGTTACATATCTAGGAAAGGACTTGAAGCATTCAGAGATCGCTTGAAGCATGGGATAGCTAATGTGGGTCTGACTATTCAGGTACAGAGACCTTGCAACTTCTCCTTTTGTAAGCAAATTGGTTTCATCAGAAATTAATTTGTTTTCTCAGTAAAACTAAATTATATTTTTTCATTTAAACATAGTAAAAATAAGAGAGAAGAAGAGGGGGTTTTGCCCTGATTTTGATCAAGCACATTGATGGAGTTAATCTCCTCCCCGTGCTAGCATCTACTGATTTTACTCGCTATTTTTTGACAAACATAAGCGTCATTTGTTGGTCATATGCCAAAACCTCGTTTGTGTTCCTGCAAGAATTGTTAATTTTTTATTCTCTCGTGAACTTCCTTTGTTTTCTCCTGTTTGTTTAAGTGCTTTTTTGCGATAATCTTGCCAGGCACAAAAACAAGAGGAACTGCCAGAGCAAATGCTGTGCTGTGTGCGCTTGAACAAGATAGATTTGGTAAATCATGGCCAAATACCAACTGTTGTTACTCGGGATGATTAATTTGAATAGGCACCAAGGGGATGATTCCGGCAAAAGAAACAATCTATAAGCACATTTTGTAGATTCCTTGATCTGTATCAACCACAAGAAAATGAAAATTCGTTTTTTTGTATTCCTTTCCCACCACCATTTGTTTTTTTTCACCACGATGATAAAGTTGATGAGAACCAGCACTTAAAGATCATGCATGTGATAATGTCTTGTCGAAGGATGTCTAAGAGATAAATTTGGTTCAGTGAGCAGATAACCTACCTCATGGATCATTTCCAATCGGAGAAGCCATGTTGAAAATGTGTTTACTCGAAGAAAGAAGGTTGTAACAACCGAGCAAATTTTCTTCTTAGGTAAACAAAGCTGCGACAGAAATACGACTATCAGGTGCCTGCACAAGCTAATTTGAAGATTTAAAACATGGGTGCCTTGGATTTTATGTTATAAGGTAATGGAAATCGAATCTGCCAATAATTTGATATTGTTCTTTATTAATGCATTAACTTTTTCCCAGTCAAATCACCTTGACTTCATTGAGACACCATTATACATCCACGTTACATTTCACCGAAAGTTCTCCAAAACTGCTGCGAATTTCTAGAGTTAAGATGTTATTGTCACAGATCCTCCTTTTCCCTCTCGTGTATTTGCGATCTCGCGTTTCCGTTCTAAGGTTGTTAAAATTGTTTCTTCCCAATTATCAAAGTTGAATAACAAACAACAGCTCCCTTGCGTTTCACATTGATTCGACGCAACTGCAAATTACAACTAGCTTCAAGATCAGTTTTGGGACGGACCAAACTTTGTGAAATCATCAAGCTAAACCAGCAGAAAAGGAATTCATTGGCATTACTTTCAAATAATGAACATCAACATAAAAGTAGAAAAGTGCGGTGTTGTCACTGTCAAACATGAAATTCCAAATGCTGAAAGTGGTAAACAATTATATGAAACATTAATTTCATATTTCCATATACAAAAGAATGCACAGAATATATTTTCAAGGAAGTTTGTGTCCGGTGAACTGCTTGACATACAATAAGAAAGCTTGCTTCATAGTTTTTTCTCCGTCTCTTTTGGTATTGCTTCATCTTTTGTATATCGGGCAGATGGTTACATGGGGGGCATTCATCAAAGTAATGGCCTCCAAGAAAAGATAAGTTACAGCCATTCCCCGGTTCATTGTAAACGTTTGTTGTTATCTTCCTCCTATGATACCAAGTCAGATAAGCTATGTTATCTGCTCTTCTTTTAACCGTAGACGTGCTGCAGGCTGACTGTTGCTGTTGTTTGATGCATGCTTCTCCAGAGTTTGTGGTTTCAGCTGAGATGCATTACTATTGACTGTGTTGTGGCTGCTATTTTTAGCTGCTGGTACATCGTGATTATGTTTGCCCTCATAGGTTGTTATGACAGCTTTTGGGTCTGCTGCAGCCCTCTCGACATGTTTACGAACTTTGCATCCTGCGGTTGTGCATTTATAGTAGCTCCTGTAGATTGTACAAAAAAGAAGACAAAAGGAAAAGGTGGGTTGAAGACACTCCATAGACATCCAAAAAGCAAGTGCCGCACACATTTAGAGGTAGAAACCAGACATTGAGAAATGAAGACACGTTGTCCATTTCCAGAATAAACAATGACTTAAGAGTTCAGCAATTATACCAGCAGCACATTTCAGCATCAAAATAGGATGCAGCTCATTGTTGTCTAACCATTTGCACATTCATGACCTTCTTACATGTTTTTTACACCAATTTACAGCAACCATCTTTGGCCAACAAAGCTACTAACGCTGCAGCCCATGGATCACTATCCATGAATAAACAGCTATATAGCACATTTCACATTTTAACAACTTCCAAAGGTAATCCCAAGAAAAACTATTTATCCCTTTTATAAGTCTAATAAACCTGTCACCACAATGATGAAGTGATCTTAACAAGGAATAACATTTATTCTGCCTTCTGTTTAATTTTTACCCTTGCACTGTTAGAAGCTCTTCAAGAACCATGAGCTTATGCCTGCGCACTGCATCTAAGTGAAAATCTAAAAACAGCAAATAGCCAAAGTGCGCAAGTAAACCAGCACGATAACCAATAATATGACCAAAGATAAGGATTTTTAGGTTTGTCATGTCCAATACAAACTACAGCCTATGGAGTAGGGAAAACCACCTTGGATAAGGATTGCCTTTGACAACTTTCTGCCCATACTTGCGCCATCTATAGCCATCATCTAAGAGATCAACTTCACTGGTTGTCTGCACAATGATTCTGGGCTCCGTTACAGTCCTGTGTGAAGAAGCTGGCTCTGTCACTCTAACCTCTGTACTTCTGCACATGACATGAGAGATTCCATTAGATATACAAGATAGACTATCAATCTTAGCCGGCAAGTAAGACCACTCTAAGATTTGCTTGCACAAAAGTACCTTCTCTTAGGATCAGGCTCGTCTTCATCAACTTCACCACCAGCTTCAGTATCACCAACTTCCTCACTATCACTCATCCCAGATATATGTTCAGGTGTAGCTTGACTGGATTCCTGATCCTTCCTATCTCTCTCTTTGCTGACATTTCCACTTTGAAATCGGGAATCTAATTCAGAATTCCCGTGACTGTTTGAATTGCCATTTAAGCCTCCAGTATCCTTTCCACGCTTATTGGATTGCGGTGGCTGATGATTGTGTTGCCCCTTGTAGATAATTTCAGTTACTTGACCATCAAGAGATCGCTCAACTTTTTTCTTGACAGGACAATTAGGATGTGTACATTTATAATAACTTCTAGGATACTCACTTCCTTTCACTTGTTTCTGCCCATATTTCCTCCAGTTGTATCCATCATTAGCAGGCTTATCAACAGCCAGCGAAGAAGATTCAGATCTCTGATCAGACCGAGAGAAGTCCGAGAGTTCCTGTATTTTCACTCTAGAATCCGCGACTGAGCGTACCTTCTGCTGCTGCTGGTGTGCCCCTTGTGTGCTCGTAAAGGTCGAAGACATTGCCGGTGTCGAATATTCCGGTTGAACATGCATAATTGAATTGGCTTGCGCAGCCTGAGCCGTGACCTGTGCTAGCGCCTGCTGGTGTGTCATTCCAAAGCCCTAAAAACATCTCAAAAATCATAAGAACACCAGAATAGATAGAAAAAAGAACTACAGGCATTCAATTTTAAGCAGAGGCATATTAATCACAGAGAGGGGAAGGAAATAAAAAAAAAACACACACACACAGAGCTTTACCACAATGCAATTTTAGTTCTAGTAGGTGTCAACAATTGAAACTGCTAGTAACTAAATCATTTAGAGGCTAAACATTTAGCATTCCTTCTGCTTAAAATCCTCATGGAAAGTAATCCAGGTCAAATAAGCAAACACATTTCTGAAAAAAAGAGAAAAAGAAAGGTGGAAGATAAATGATAAATAAATAAAGAGTTCTCTCATTTCATTGATGATTAGTAGCAATGTTTGAAATGTCTAGTTTTTTATTCCTTTCTCAGTAATCAAATTGAAATTAAAAAAAAAAAAAGCAAAAAAGACAAAAACTTTCTCGGGCAAAAATAAAGTACAAAAAAAGAGAGTTAATAAACAGCTGATGCAATCAGTATATGAGCACTTGATTACCTGAGGAGAAAAGAGTCCAAACCCCGGTGAATCAGGAAGAGACACCGGACTAAGTCCCAGCGGCATCGAGAACATCGTCGGGGGAGGGACGATGGACAAGCTCGATGAACTGCTAAAGTCACCGGCAGAGCTCTTGTCATCGGGAGGTTTGAAATTAGGGGAGGCTATGGCGCCAGCGAGAAGCTGAGAGAAGGACTTACAGTCGTCGGAGTCAGAGAAGAAACTTGAGAGAAGAGTCATAGGGCCTGGACTGAAGCCCAAGGTACCAGGGGCCCCACTGGAAAAGAATGTTTCGGTGAAGGAACGTGGAGGGAGTGTTATGGTGGTCGGGCGGGAAGACAATGATTTGGAAGGTGATGATGGTTGTTGCTGTTTTGGCTGCTGATGCTCCTTTCCATTTTCGGTCATTTGATCTCAGTCTTGTTTTCTGTGTGTCTGTTCTGGTGTCCAGTTTGTTAGTTTTGGTCTGGTGCTTGTTTCTTCGGCTTTTTGGTGGATCTGGAAATAAGAGGAAAAAAAGTCCACGCAGCTGATGCGACGAGGAGGAGAAGAAGAAATCGATAAAGCAAAAGGGAAGGACGTCTCTCTGTCCTTATTTTTATGGATAACTACATATTAGTCCCCAATCTATGTAATGAATCATGAATCCACCCTTCTAGATTTTGCAAAACCTTCCATCATCACGACCCAGGTGCGAGCTCAAGCTCCTTTGTGATGTTTTAAATATTGGATAGTAAAAAACATAACATGCGATCCAAAATGTTTTAAATTTCCACGCTCTATACAATTCAACTCCATGAAAAAACAGAGTCTTGCATTTAAAAAAGATATTGAAATCTCATGAACAGACCTTGCAGGTACAGCAATAAGGTCAATATGTTACGAATAAATGATTGGGGACTGGTTTGTGATTCATTTTATGGATTTGGGATTGACTTGTAGTTAGACAGGCATCGATTTCTTTCTTCTTCCTTTTTTAATAATTCTTGAAATCTTTTCTGGAGTGTTTGGGAAATCACTATTTTGTCCCCGTCGACCAGTGGATTGACAAGATTGCCAACTGGAGGATAATGCTCGGAGGTTTCTTGTTTAATTAAATCTTAAAGGAGAGTATTAAACGTGCCGGAGCAAATAGCATGCATGTTATGCTAGTGCCACTAGATTTATAGCAGGTGGCAGTAATAATGGACCTGGGGACACTACTATTATGCGGGTTTTGTTCTGTTTGGTATTCCCCCCTGGAGAAGCCACGTGGCTAGATGTGATTGGGCCACGGAATCCATCGCCATGATTGTTAGCTTGGCTTAGTTCCCACCTTTATCCGTTGTCTAATTATCTTGTTTTAAGGGAAATTCCATCATTTTTGTAATTGCCGAGGGAGATTGTACGTGAAGCAATGCAGTAGAATTACTGCTCTATGATTTCTCCCTTTAATTTCCAGCACAAGTTTAGCTCTCAAATATTAATTAATTATCCTCTCCTTTTTCTAAAAAAAAAATAAAGCAATATTTCCTAAATTATAATTAACACTTGATTAAAGAGTAGTTTTTATATAATACTTTTGGTTTAGAATTCAGAGTATATATTCTCTCGTCCAGAGAGTTAGTTTTTACATACTTAAGTTTTTTTTAGTAGAAATGTTGCTGGATATAATATAGTTTCTATATATACTTATTATTATATAATATACCTAATTAATTAGTTGTCCGGTGCAGTGAAGTTGTTGGCTCACAAGAAAGGAAAAAGAAAAGAAAAAAGCCGCGGATATTGTGTAGTCACTTGAAATCAGAACCTTGGCAGGGAGCTCCTCCGAAAACTCACTAGGATCGAGTTCCTCGTTGCTCTTCCTGAAGCCAACGGCATTTGCTTGATCCCAAAAAAAACAAACTTCTCTTTCATTTCAAATCAAAGCTTCTTTGTCCTGAGATGTCAAGATCAAGGAGGGAGCACGGAAATCTTATCCCCCAATTTCTCATTAACACATGTCCCAACTTGTGGCTCCTGCCAAACAGTTCTCCGAAAATGTTTGTCCGCTTCGGGGATGGTTTGTCATGACTTCTAGCGAATCTTAAGACAACGTTTGTGCCGTGCCAACAAGTGCATTGGTCAAATTTATAATGCCATGTCCGATGTTCAAAAGGTCCAAACCACACAAATAAAGATCATTGCAAGTGTGAACCATCACCCAGATGTCAACACACAGTAGCTGAATGGGTGATCAGCTGGTTTCGAGCTCCCAGTTTGCTTCTGTGGGAGCACCCAAACAAGAAAAACAACGGACCATGGATGCAAGAATAGCTGCAATTATTCCAGGGTAATGAAAAAGTTGTTAATTCTGGAATTTATGAAATTAATTAAAATACATGGAAGTCAATAAAAAAAAATAGTTGTAATGTCTATTTTCTTGTTATACGAAATAAGCTATTTTGGAACAAGTTGTCTCTGCCGAACCGCTGAGAAAATCAAACCGGGCGATTAACATATAAAGATCTCGTTTTATAGTGTATTAATAATTATTTTTTAAAATATTTTTGTTTAAAAATATATAAAAATAATATTTTTTAATTTTAAAATTTTATTTTAATATTAATATATCAAAAAAATAATTTTTTTTTTTTAAAAAAGAGTAGAAACTCTCAGATAAACATTGTTTTGTCCACAATGCCAATAAATAGCAATAATTGTTAAAAAAGAATCATGTACTTAGGTAACTGCCACACGAAGCATTCTTTTTATCCTGTGGTCCTTCTCTCCTTGTATCGTACTTTGCTTGATCTAGGGTGGGCAATTTATTAATTATTCATTCACACTCTTGTCTTTTAATTGTGATCGATTAATTCTTGTATTTTTCTAAATTCACCCAATTAATTAATCCATGTGTTTTCAGAATCTATTGAATTTTATATCCTAATGACAATCTCCTCTTAAATCTCAACACGTCTCCACGTTAACTCTATATTTTAATTATGCTTTTATTTTATGAAATGAATTTTTTTTATATCTGTATATAGGTTTCGTGTTGATAAATAAACTGTCTTTATGCGTTGAAAGCGAGTTTTAATAAAGAGGCGGCAAGGTCTTGCATTGAGGTGTGAAAAATGTGGCTGGCTTCTCCGCCTCAACTATCTGTTCTGCTGACGGCATGCAAGTTGTCAAACTGATATCATTGTTTTCAGTTGCGAATATCGATTGCCAACGGCAAATGGTTCGTGCGGGGCACCTAGGGCTGGCCCACACTTTGGCTGCGTAGAGAGAGACGGTCCCACATTCACTTTCATTTATTTAATAAAATCCAGATTGGTGGTGACGATCAAGCGAGGGTCAAATTACCCCTTGCTGATGCTACCAGTTTTTTTTTTTTTTTTATCTTGCTGCATTGCACGAAACACTTGAACGAATTTACCACACCATGATTGACATCAATCGGACAATTGGATCCATAGAATCCCGTACATCCAATCTGACAGTCCATGCTTTTAATTTACCGATTTATTAAAAAAAAAAAAAAAACCTGGCAAGTCCTCAGATTTCAGGGAAATATTGGCAACTGGGAAAATGCCGGTGATGTTAAGCAAGCTATAGAAGTGCATGGCCCATGGCCATCAGGTCGCATCAAGTCCTATAGGGAAATATTGAATCTTTCTGTTTACAAACGATCCCTTGTTGATTTAGGCCGGCATCTTAAAAGTAAAGTACATGAACTCTGTGGTTCTATACAGGACTGTTTAATAATTGATTTTTTTTTTTTTAGAAATGCTTTAAATTAATATATTTTTTTATTTTTAAAAATTATTTTTGATATTAATATATTAAAAAAATAAAAAAAAAAATAAAAATTTTAAAAAATTTG